>Ga0163108_10004058_pt1 | contig 10383 bp, 13 predicted proteins | sample Fk1155metaG_FD_109644 | JGI IMG/M metagenome (GOLD analysis project Ga0163108, IMG submission 109644) | Marine microbial communities from the Central Pacific Ocean - Fk160115 155m metaG | ecosystem: Environmental > Aquatic > Marine > Oceanic > Photic zone | place: The Central Pacific Ocean...
ATTAACATTAAAGTGAGAAGGAGACACCGCATCCACAAGCAGATTTAGTTTGTGGATTTGAAATTTTAAATGATTTACCAATAAGCTCTGATACAAAATCTATTTCAGAACCTTTTAGCAATTCTGCAGATTCATTATCTATAAGTATATTGTTGAATTTTAAATCGTCTCTATTTTGTTTTTTGTCAAAAGAAAAATCATACTGAAAACCCGAACATCCACCACCCTTGATTGAGATTCTAAAAAATGAACCTTTGTCTTTATTTAGGAGCAAATTATTAATCTCTTTTATTGCTTTATCTGTAAATTTAATTTCTTTAATCATATAAGAACACTGATATTACTAATATAATATTTTTTTTTAATTTTTAAAGCATGAAATACTTCAACAAACTGGGTTTATTTAATACTAAGGGGCGATTATTTAAAGAACCAAATAATAAATTTCGCACTCCTTTTCAAAGAGATAGAGATAGAATAATTCACAGCGATGCATTTAGAAGACTTAAACATAAAACCCAAGTATTTGTTAATACAGAAGGTGATCATTATAGAACAAGAATTACGCATTCAATAGAAGTATCTCAAATAGCCAGAACTATCGCACGCTATCTTAAGATAAATGAAGAATTGTCGGAAAGCATAAGCTTAGCACATGATCTAGGCCATACCCCATTTGGCCATGCTGGCGAAGATTCTTTAAATGACTGCATGAATCTATATGGAGGTTTTGATCACAATTTTCAAACACTAAGAATAGTAATGTTTCTTGAAAATAAATATATAAATTTTAATGGATTAAATCTTACCATTGAAACATTGGACGGACTATTAAAACATAATGGCCCTATATTTGACAAAAGTAAAATTGATAGATTAATAGGAATAAAAAATTTGAAAGGAAATATTGATTTTTTAAAATTTCCATCTTTAGAATCTCAAATAGCAACAATCTCTGATGATATCGCTTATAACAATCACGATATACAAGATGGTATTAGAGCAAAATTATTTAATCTTAATGACTTGTTAGAAATCAATTTTTTTAAAAATATTTACAAAAGATATTCAAAAAAAATAAAACAGATAAATATAAATAAAGATATTTTGACATATCAAATTATAAGAGACTCAATTAATTTAATGGTAAAAGATCTAATCAACAATACTTTGAAAAATATTAAGAAAAATAATATTAAAAAATTAAAACAGATATCCTCGATTAATTATAATTTAGTGAATTTTTCAAAAATATTTGAAGAAATTATAAATGAAGTGAGATTTTTTTTAAGAATCAACATGTATAATAATAAGAATGTACAGTCTAAAAACAACAATGGAAAAAAAATTATTAAAAAATTGTTCATTATAATGGATAAAAATCCAAGAAAATTTTTAAATAAAGAACAATTAAAATTTGATAAACATAGGGCTATAGCTGATTTTATTTCTGGTATGACTGATAGATATGCAATTAATTTATATAATAATATAAAATGAATATTTTTGATATTTACTTAAAAAAAATCAATAAATTACTTTTGACTTTGTATAAAAATGGATCAATTAAAATTTCTGAAAATTTAAATTCCATTAATGTAGATGTTCCTCCGGAGAAATTTGATTGTGATATTTCAACCAATGTAGCTATGATTTTGTCAAAAATAAATGAAATTAATCCATTAGAATTTGCTAAAAAAATTGAAAATGATTTAAAAAAAATTGATTCAAATATAGAAAAAATTAATATTGTAAAACCAGGATTTATCAACATTAAATTCAATTCAAAATTTTGGAATAATTTTTTAAAAGAAATTTTATCTAATCACAAAAACTTTGGTGTTAACAAAAGCGAAAATAAAAAAAAATATCTTGTTGAATTTGTTTCTGCCAATCCAACTGGACCACTTCACGTTGGTCATTGTCGTGGTGCTATTTTAGGTGATGTAATTTCAAATATTTTAAAATTTAACAAACATAAAGTTTCTAGAGAATATTATGTAAATGATCACGGAAATCAGATTTTAAATTTTACCAAATCTGTATATTTCAGAATAAGAGAAATTATTAAAAAAGAAAAATTTCCAAAAGATAATTCAGATTTATACCCAGGTGATTACATAGTCGAAATAGCAAAAAATATTATAGATGAAAATAAAAATATTAATTTTGAAAATTTTGATAAAATTTCTAAAAAACTTACCTTTTTATCAGTTTCTCAATCTCTTAAATTAATTAAAAGTAATTTAAAAAATTTAGGTATTACTCACGACAATTTTCAAAGCGAAACTGAAATCGTTGATAATAATGAAGTAGAAACTGTAATAGAAAAGCTTAAAAAAAATAATTTTGTATATCTCGGTAAAATAAAAGCTCCAGCAGATGAAGATAAAAGTAATTGGGTTGAAAGAGAACAGCTTTTATTTAGATCAACTGATTTTGGTGATGATAAAGATAGACCTTTGCAAAAATCTGATAAGTCTTGGACTTATTTTGCCAGCGATGTTGCTTATCATTATAATAAATTAAATAGAAATTTTGATATAATGATTAATATTCTTGGTGCTGATCATGCTGGATATATTAAAAGGATTACTTCTTCCGTTGAAGCATTATCCGGAAAAAAAAATAAATTAATATGCAAAGTAAGTCAATTAGTTAAGCTAATTAAAGATGACAAACCATTTAAGATGTCAAAGAGAAAAGGTGATTACATAACAGTTGAAGATCTTGTTAATGAAGTTGGTAAAGATGCAACAAGATTTATTATGTTGAGCAGAAGTAGCGATGTAGAATTAGACTTTGATTTTAAGAAAGTAAAAGAAAAATCCAAAGATAATCCTCTTTATTATGTTCAATATTGTTACGCTAGAATTTCATCAGTTTTTAGACATATAGGTAAAAATGTTAGTGATGAATTTAAGATTAAATCTTACAATTTTAATTATTCAGCAGAAGAGATTAAAATTTTACAAAAAATTTCTCAATGGCCAAAATGTATCGAAATTTCAACTAAGAAATTAGAACCACATAGAGTACCAATTTATTTATATGAACTTGCCTCTCAATTTCACTCATATTGGAATATGGGAAAAGATGATGAAAGTAAAAGATTTATTAATAAAGAAAAAAAAATTTCAGATGAAAAAATTGCGATACTAAAAGCTGTATCTAATGTTATTAAATTAGGCATGAATATAGTTGGAGTAAACACACCGGAAAAAATGTAATGATAAAAGAAATTAAATATTTATTTTACGTATTTACAATAATTTTATTTATTTTTTTATCATTAAAATATTATTTTTCTGATGCTCATAAAAAAAAATCTTATAGGTTAATTCAAATCATTGATAAAGATATAAACGCATATTCAGAAAAAATACCTTTTCTTAAAAATGATACAGAGGATATTGTCGAATATGTAAAAAATATTAATAATATAAATAAAAAAAAATATCATTTTTGGAAACTATTATTTGATAATGAAAAATAGACGTTCATTTATAACAGGACTTAAATCTACCAAAATATCATCTAAAGAAAATAATTTTTTAAGGAAATATAAACCATGGGGTATTATTCTTTTTTCACGTAATATTAAATCATTACATCAAATTAAAGAAATGACTGAGCAAATTAAAAAAATATTTAAAGATAAAAAATACCCTATATTGATAGACCATGAAGGTGGATCAATTAATAGACTTAATAAATTTATTAATACATCGCCATTTACTGGAAAATTCTTTGGAAATCTTTATAAAAATAATTTAAAAAAATTTAACATATATTTAAAAGTTTTTATTAAACTAAATTCATCACTTTTAAATAAAATCGGAGCCAACATTAATACAGCTCCAGTCCTCGATATAAAATATAGTAACACTAGCAAAGTTATAAATGAAAGATCTTATGGATCAAATATCAGAAGTATCAATAAAATTGGAGACATTTATATTAATGAATTTCACAAAAATAATATTGCCACTGTTATTAAACATATCCCTGGCCATGGTCTAGCTAAAGTGGATAGTCACAAATATACACCTATTGTTAAAAAAAAATTAAAATATCTAATTAAAAATGATTTTAAATGTTTTAATAATAAAAAAAGTTTATTCGCAATGACGGCCCATGTTATTTATGAAGATATTGACAAGTTATTTACTGCTACACATTCTAAAAAAATTATTAAAATAATAAGAAATAAAATCAATTTTAAAAATATAATAATGACTGACGACATTTCTATGAAAAGTTTAAAATTATCTATTAAACAAAATACCATAAATTCTTTTAAAGCAGGTTGTAATTTAGTTTTACATTGCAACGGCAATTATAAAGAAATGATTACTGTTGCTGAAAATTCGCCTATAATTGATGATTTTATTATTAAAAAAACATCACAATTTTATAAGATTTTAGGCTAATATTTGTAATGCCAGCAATAACAGATTCTAACCAGTTTAATGTAAATCTTAAAGCTTTTAGTGGTCCACTTGATGTGCTTTTAGATTTGGCAAAATCGCAAAAAGTTAACCTTGAAAATATTTCAGTTACAAAATTAGCGGATCAATTTCATGATTTTATTACTAAAGCACAAAATATTAATTTAGAAATAGCTTCAGAATATTTATTAATGGCAACTTGGTTAACTTATCTAAAATCAAAATTATTACTACCTGAGACTGATGAAGAAGAATTTAAAGCTATAGAAGTTGCTGAAAAACTAAAACTGCAACTTAAAAAATTAGAACTGATTAGATTACTTTCAGATCAAATGTTAAAAAGAAAACGTTTAGGAAAAGATGTATTTATGAGAGGTATGAAGGGCAATATTAGATCCATATATAGCTCTAAATATTCTGTTACTTTATATGAACTTTTAAAATGTTATTCATCTATTATAATGACAAAGGATTTTCAAAGAATAAATATTCCAAAATTGCCAGTTTTTAGTACAGAAGATGGCATTCATAGAATAAAAGAATTTTTTGGACAATTGGCTGAATGGAAAAATATTGAAGATTTAATACCAAAAAATTTTAAATCTTTAAATAATTATAAAAGAACAGGAAAAGCAGGAATTTTTTCTGGTTCTCTAGAATTAGTTAAAGAAGGTGATTTAAAAATTAAACAAGATAAACTTTATGACGATGTTTATGTTAGAGAAGTAAAATGAAAAAAAATAAAAATAATAATATTGTCAATTTTCCATCTGCTTTATCAAAAGAAGAAAGAGAAGTTGAAGCCATACTTTTTGCAGCTGCCGAACCTTTGGACTTAGACACAATCGAATCAAAAATTTCTAAAAAAATCAATATAATTAAAGTTTTAGAAAAACTTAAAAATGTTTACTCTTCAAGAGGAATTAATTTAGTTAATATATCAAAAAAGTGGTCTTTCAGAACTGCTAAAGATTTATCAAATTTAATGTCTAAACAAAAATCTACAGAAAAAAAATTATCAAAAGCTGCAATTGAAACATTATCTATTATTGTTTATCACCAACCAGTAACAAGGGCTGAAATTGAAGAAATACGAGGGGTGGCATTTGGAACAAACACTCTTCAAATATTGTTGGAATTAAATTGGGTTAAACCAACTGGAAGAAAAAACATACCTGGCAAACCTATTCAATATGGAACAACAGATGATTTTCTTAGTCATTTTAACATACAAAAATTATCTGATTTACCAACTGTAGACGAACTAGGTTCAGCAGGACTTATAGATAGTACAAACATAGATTCATCTATTTTTGGTACAGGAAAATTTTATAAAGAAAAACAAGAAGAAAAAAATGAAAATATATATTCAAACATAGATGAAATGTTAAATAGTACATTAAAAAATGATGATGAATAGTAAAAAGGTGCTTTTAAAATTAATTTAAAAAGGTTATAAGATAATTATGAGTATTGGTTTTTGGCAAATTGCAATTGTAGTAATTTTAGTAGTTTTATTATTTGGAAGAGGAAAAATATCCAGCTTAATGGGTGATGTTGCTAAAGGTATAAAAAGTTTTAAAAAAGGCATGTCTACAGACACCACTGATTCAAGTGAAGACACGGAGCCAAAAAATATTTCTGAAAATAACCAAGATTCCAACAACCAAGATTCCAATAACAAAGAATAATTCAAATGCCACAAATTGGCTGGTTTGAAATATTAATTATAGTCGCAATAGCAATTGTGGTTATTGGCCCAAAAGACTTTCCATTTGTTTTAAAAAAAATTGGTTCTTGGATTGGATCAATTAAAAGATACGTTAATAATTTTCAACATGAAATAACAAAATTAGATAATGAAAAAGTTGATGTAAATATTGGCGATACAAACACAAAAAAAGAAGACAACGATGAAAAATGATAAAGAATCTGGTTTTATTAGTCATTTAACAGAATTAAGAAGTAGAATAATTAATTCTTTTATATTTCTTTTTGTATTTTTTGTTGCTTGTTATTTTTTTGCTGAATATTTGTACGGTTTTTTAGTAGAACCCTATGCTCAAGCAATCAAAGACGATGGAACAGAAAGAAGATTAATATTTACAGCTTTACAAGAAACTTTTTTAACATATTTAAAAGTTGCTTTTTTTACTTCTTTTTTTGTTACAAGTCCTTTTATTTTAATACAGCTTTGGAAATTTATAGCCCCAGGACTATATGCTCATGAAAAATCTGCTATTATACCGTATTTAGTTATAACTCCAATTCTTTTTTTTTTAGGAGGAGCGTTGGTTTATTATTTAGTGATGCCACTTGCTATAAAATTTTTTCTTTCTTTTGAAAGCACAGGCATTGTTACAAATTTACCCATTCAACTAGAAGCTAAAGTTAATGAATATCTTTCATTAATAATGAAATTAATTTTTGCTTTTGGTTTAAGTTTTCAATTGCCAGTGGTACTTAGCTTGTTAGCTAGAATAGGTGTTGTTGATTCTTTTTTTTTAAAAACAAGAAGAAAATATGTAGTTGTTATTATATTTACCGCAGCAGCAATATTAACACCTCCAGATCCAATTACACAAATAGGTTTAGCAATTCCTCTTTTAATTTTATATGAATTATCAATATTTTCTGTAAGTATAATTGAAAAAAAAAATAAATTAGATGCATAATATAAAAAACATAAGAAAAAATCCTGATGAATTTAAAGAAAATATCAAAAACAGATTTATAGATGTTGATTTAAAAAAAATACTTAAACTTGACCAAAGTAACCGAAAATTAATTCAAGAAAAAGAATCTCTTGAAAAGGAAAAAAAAAATATATCAAAAAAAAAAGATGAATCTCTATTTGATAAATCAAAAAAAATATCTAATAAAATTTCTAAATACACCGAAGAACAAGAGGTTATTAAAAATGAACTTGAAAATATTTTAACCACTATACCCAATATTGCTTTAAAAGATGTTCCCATAGGTAAAGATGAAAAATTTAATAAAGAAGTTTTAAAAAAAGGAGAAATTCCACAATTTAATTTCAAACCAAAGTCACATTATGAACTTGGTGAAAATCTTAAAATGTTGGATTTTGATTTAGCATCTATAACTACAGGTTCTAGATTTGTCTTCGTCAAAGATCAACTAGCGCAATTAGAAAGAGCAATATCAAATTTTATGCTGGACACTCATGTAAAATTTAATGGATATAAGGAAATATCACCACCTCTGATTGCCTCTGATACCTCTATGTTCGGAACTGGTCAATTGCCTAAATTTGAAAATGATCAATTTGAAATAAAATTTGATTCATCTAGTGGACGAAAGTTTTTAATTCCTACAGCTGAAGTCATATTAACAAATATGGTTAAAGATCAAATTATAAATTATAAAAATTTACCAATGCGTTTAGTTGCATCTACGCCTTGCTTTAGAAAAGAAGCTGGAAGTTATGGCAAGGATACCAAAGGAATGATCAGACAACATCAATTTTATAAAGTTGAACTTGTAAGCATTGTTGATCCCAGTGAATGTTCAAATGAACTTGAAAGAATGACCAATTGCGCTACTAAAATTTTAGACGATTTGAAATTACCTTATAGAAAAATTATCTTATCAACTGGCGATATGGGATTTAGTTCAGAAAAAACATACGATATAGAGGTTTGGTTACCTTCTGAAAACAAATATAGAGAAATATCAAGCTGTTCTTCTTGTGGTACATTTCAAGCCAGAAGAATGAAAGCTAGATTTAAAAATAACAAAAATGAAACAAATTTCCTGGGCACTTTAAATGGAAGTGGCCTAGCAGTAGGTAGAACTTTAATAGCCATATTAGAAAACTATCAAGATAAAGAAGGTTCAATAATAATTCCAAATATATTAAAACCGTATATGAATAATCTAGACAAAATATCTAGTAATTAAAGAGTTGTCTTACATTATATAGATAGTATAAATACAAGAAAAAATTAAGGAGACAAATGTCATCATCAGGAATAGGTCAATTTATACCTTTAATACTTATATTTATTATTTTTTATTTCTTTTTAATTAGACCACAACAAAAAAAAGTTAAGGAGCATAAATTAATGGTTGAAGGATTAAAAAGAGGAGACAATATTATTACATCTGGTGGTATTATAGGAACAGTTGAAAGAGTTATGGAAAACGATAAAGCTGAAATTATAATTGGCAATGATACAAAAGTTGAAATTATAAGATCTACAGGTGTTCAGAGTTTATTAAATAAACAAGAATCAAAAAAATAACATTTAACTTTCAGTGTTATACTTTTCTAAATTTCGAATTATATTAATAGCAATATTCACAATTATTTTTGCTTACTTAACAACATCTAATTTTCTTAAATTTGATGATAACTTCTTAAATAAAAAAATCAATTTAGGATTAGATCTTCAGGGTGGTTCTTATCTACTTTTAGAAATAGATAACGAACCTGTAATTTTACAAAGATTACAAAATAAACTTTCTACACTAAGAGGTTTTTTTAAAAATAAAAATATTAATTTTAAAAATCTTAAAATTGAAAAAAACAACTCTATATCCTTTGAGCTTGATAGCGCATTTGTAGAAAGCTTTATATTAAACCTTAAAGATAAAGAAAGTGATATTAATCCTTATTACGATAGATTTAAGTCTCATAAATATGATTATCATGTTAAAGAAAATATTTTTAATTTAAGATTTTCAAAATATGGCTTAATAGAATTAAAAAACTCTTCTTTAGATCAAGCTTTAGAAATAGTTAGAAGACGCGTTGATGAAGTTGGTACTAACGAACCAAATATTTTAAAAAGAGGAAATGATAGAATTTTAGTTGAATTACCAGGACTAGACGACCCTATGAGAATTAAATCACTACTAGGTAAAACTGCAAATTTAACTTTTAGATTTATATCTAAAAATGACGAAGCTACCTTTGGTACAGAAAAAGTTTTTTTTGAAGATGGGTCAGAAGAAGCTATTGTTAGTAAAAGAATTATTATTAGTGGAGAACATTTAGTAGACGCAAAACCAACCATGGATAATCAAACTAATGAAACTGTTGTTTCTTTTACATTAGACAGAGTAGGGGCAAAAAGATTTGGGAAAGCCACATCAACGGGAGTAGGAAAAACACTAGCAATTATTTTAGATGACAAAATCATTAGTGCACCAGTTATAAGAGAAGCTATTGTAGGAGGGGCAGGCCAGATTAGTGGAGGTTTTACATTTCAAACAGCCACAGATCTAGCATTACTTTTAAGATCAGGAGCTCTGCCAGCACCTTTAAATATAATCGAAGAAAGAACTGTAGGCCCAGACTTGGGTAAAGATTCTATTGATGCAGGTATATTTGCTCTAATTATTGGTTTTCTTCTTGTAGTAATATTTATGATTTTTAAATATAAAGTTTTTGGATTAATAGCAAATTTTGCTTTAATTACGAACTTGTTTTTATTGCTCGGTATTTTAACATTATTTGAAGCAACTTTAACTTTACCTGGTATAGCTGGTATAATTTTAACAGTCGGCATGGCTGTTGACGCTAATGTCTTGATTTATGAAAGAATAAAAGAAGAAATTAAAATAGAAAAAAATAATTTAATAGCTTTTGATAGTGGTTATAATAGATCTAAAACCGCTGTATTAGACGCAAATATTACTACATTAATATCAGCTATTATATTATTTTTTTTAGGATCTGGTCCAATTAAAGGATTTTCAGTAACACTAGCAGTAGGTATATTTACAACATTATTTTCTGTTTATTTTATTGCAAGACTTTTAACATCTTTTTATGTGATCAAAAATAAAAGTAAAGAGAATATTATCTAATGGAAAAATATAACATTAATTTTAATAAATATTTTAAGATATTAAATCTTTTTTCAATATCATTAATAGTTATTTCAATATTTTTATTAAT
>Ga0163108_10004059_pt1 | contig 10382 bp, 10 predicted proteins | sample Fk1155metaG_FD_109644 | JGI IMG/M metagenome (GOLD analysis project Ga0163108, IMG submission 109644) | Marine microbial communities from the Central Pacific Ocean - Fk160115 155m metaG | ecosystem: Environmental > Aquatic > Marine > Oceanic > Photic zone | place: The Central Pacific Ocean...
CAAATTCCACTGAATAGTTACCACTTGATTTCCTTTCGTTTATAGTTATAGCAATTCGTATGCTTTTTAAAGTCGGAGCAATCTCTAACAATGATAATTTACATATATCTTACTAAAACTTTTTCGGTAATCACTGTCATTACTCTGTTGAGTGGCTTGCTCATCTCGACTGATAGTATGTCGGCAGTTCCTATTTTACAGCCTGGGGCTCCTGGTGAAGCCACTCGAGAACTTGATGCCGAAACAGCAGTGAATATCGCTAATTCTTCTTATACGGTTGCCGATGTCGATTTTATGCAGGACATGATTATCCATCATCACCAAGCTTTGGTGATGTCGAGACTTGCTGCACAAAGTACCAATAACCAGGCAATTTTAGACTTAGCTGGGCGTATCGATGTCTCGCAGAAAGATGAAATTAGTTTCATGCAGGGCTGGTTACAAAAACGTGAAGAACAAGTACCTGACCCCACAAAAGAACACTCAGAGCACACTCACCACACTATGATTGGTATGGCGACTCCAGAACAAATGACTCAACTCGCTGAGTCAAAAAGTACAGACTTTGACCGACTTTTTTTAACTCTAATGATTGATCATCACGACGGTGCAATAAAAATGGTCGAGGAACTTAGAGAGCAACCTGGGTCAACCTACGACCCCATTCTCAATGAATTTGTCTCAGATATAACCAATGATCAAGCAGTTGAAATTGAACGAATGAACGCTTTATTAATAGGTCTTTCAAGTGATCCCCGGGCAGGTTTAGCTTCAGGTCTTTATGATGCAGAAGAAGCGATCATGAATATGCAACTGGTAGATTCCCAACGTAAGCCCTTAGGATTCTATGACCCTGCAAATCCTGCAGAACGCGGGGCTGAAGAACTGGATGAAGATAAAGAAATAAAAGATGGAGAAGGTACTGAGGAAGATGAAGAGAAGGCTCAGTCTATCGAAGAAGATGCAAAGAGTAGGCGTTATCCAATGCTCAGTTTCTCCAACACAGACATGGCTTTCCGTGACGATATTCTAGTAACTGGAAGCTACCATGGCTTCAACATCTATCGTATCAATGAGATAGGTTTGCCGAAACTTATAACCTCTGTTATTTGTCCAGGAGGTCAAGGTGATGTTTCCATTGTTGGAGACCTGCTGATTTATTCGGTTGAACAAACTCGTGGCCGTGTTGACTGTGGCTTAGAGGGAGTAACTTCAGATGCCAGCCCAGACCGTTTCCGTGGATTACGTATCTTTGACATCTCTGATTTGAGTCGCCCAAAACAAGTGGGCGCAGTGCAAACTTGTCGTGGCTCTCATACTCATTCGGTTGTAACTGGCCCTAATCCTGACGGCAAGATTCTGGTTTATAACTCAGGCACCGGAGGCGTTCGCGAAGAGGAGGAACTCGAGCAATGCATTGAGGACATTCCTGGTGATGACCGAACTGCCCTATTCCGTATCGATGTAATTGAAATACCAGTAGATGATCCCTCTCAGTCTCGAATCATTAATAGCCCAGCAGTATTTGCCGACCCTGAAACAGGCACACTGGCTGGACTCTGGCGTGGCGGCGACCATGGTGAAGATTCTCAGGAGACTGAGATCACAGATCAGTGCCATGATATAACGGTATTCCCATCAGCTAACTTAGCTGCAGGTGCTTGTTCTGGAAATGGTATCCTTTTTGACATCACGGACCCAAGCAACCCTGAGCGAATCGATGTGGTAACTGACACAGGGTTTGCTTACTGGCACTCTGCAACTTTCAACAATGAAGGTACCAAGATATTGTTCACTGACGAATGGGGTGGGGGTGGCCGTGCGCGTTGTCGAGCTTGGGATCCATTACATTGGGGTGCAGATGCCATTTATGACATTGTTGATGAAAAACTCGAATTTAGAAGTCACTACAAGATGCCAGCCCCGCAATTGGAAACAGAAAACTGTGTGGCTCACAACGGTTCGATCGTCCCTGTACCTGGCCGCGATATCTTTGCCCAAGCCTGGTATCAAGGTGGAATCTCTGTGATCGATTTCACTGATTCATCAAACCCTATAGAGATTGCATACTTTGATCGTGGACCGATAATGGAGGAGGAATTGATAACAGGTGGTTATTGGTCTGTTTATTACTACGAGGGTGCTATTTATGGCACAGAGATCACCCGAGGATTGGACATACTTAAACTGATACCAAGCGAGTATCTGAGTGAAAACGAGATTGCAGCAGCTGAGCTAGCATTTCCATTGATTGGTTCTCGTCGTCTTTTCAACCCGCAACAACAAGTGCCTATGACCTGGCCTGCAAGACCAGTAGTGGCGCGCGCTTACATAGATCAGTTACTGAAAGATAAAGTTCTAGAAGAGGATACGGCACAGAGTATTATTGAAAGGCTTGACCTCGTAGATGTTGAGATGGAGAAAGGTGGTAATAATAGGCTGGCCAGACAGATAAATAGGCTTGAGCTATCTGTTGATGTTCTGAACGTTAATGCTATAACGCAGCATCGACTTGAGAAATTAAATGCCACACTAAAGGAGATCGCAGGAGGTCTTAGTAAGTAGCTATTCCCACTCAATTGTTACCTAATGCTTATCCTGCAGAAGAACCTCTTCAGGTAAAATAAATGCTCCTCTTTCTAGATGCCATATTTGTGATACTTGATTAATTGCTAGATCAGAATAGAGATGAGGAAATAGTCCACTAAGTTCACCTTTTGGAACTGGATCTTCAAAAATAAGTGAATCTTTGATCTCTTCTTGTTTAAGCTGAAGCAGAACTAATTTTTCATGCTGAGTAAAGAAAAGAGATAAAATTGCTGCCAGTTGACTGGAGGTTGAAAGATGAATAAAACCATCCTTTTTATCTAATTCCGTGACTACAAAACCTGTTTTCGAGGCATTTTCCCACTCCTCAAGTGTTAGTATCTTGTAGACATCATTTACCAATCTAAATTCACCTCTAACATTAGCCTCTGCTGCTGCAAGAAAGGGTAGCAGAAAAGTCAGACTCACAAACAACCATTTTAGGTTTAAAGGAATTTGCTTCACCAGTTATCAATCTTTCAGAATATAAATGGAATTATTCTTGCTTTTACCTTTTCAGAATATTCCTTGTAACCATCTAGCTCAGCTAAAAGGGTTTTTTCTTCTATCCTTATTCTAAAACCAAGTGCAATCAATAGAATCAGAATACTTACAGCCAAGGAAAGAGTTGTCCCCAACCAAAGATTGGTCCCGATCATCCATAAAATAAAGCCAGAATACATTGGGTGTCTTACATAGGCGTATAAACCTGTATCAGCAACTGTTTGGCCTCTTTCTTCTTGAATATGTACTGTAGGCTCAGCAAATTCATTTGCAGCCATAGAACCTAAGAATACTAGTAAACCTAAAACAAATACGAATAAACCTGAGAACTTAAGAGCTCCAATAAATGCTGGAGTAATCTGAAGATAAAAGACATCTATAGGGCATGCTAACAAGCCTATTCCTAAAGCTGAAAACATTAAGGTGGTAGCCAACTTATCCTCCCGAGGTTGTTCTTTTGTCTCCATATTCAATCTAGCTTCAATACTAGTTGGACGCTTCACAAGAAGATAAGCTGAACCTGTAGTTACAATTACGAAATAGATTGCTCCCCAAATTAAGGCATCGTGCCAATAAATGGTCCAAGCCGGCAGTAACAGCAAGGCAATTAACAGCAATGCCTGAAGAGATATTCCTACTACAGTTTTAATAATTAACATTTTTTCTATTAGTCTTGCATACCAGCTAGTTGCTCCTGAAGGACAACAAACCCTTTCTTATTTGCACTGATAATTGTTTCCATCGAAGGGGCTTCACTACTTATATCGCCTAACTCGTATAACGAAGCATGAACTTCATCGTGATAAGCAACTTGATTCATGTCTTCTAACCACCTTCTTATGTTGGGAAAAGGTGTAAAGTCATAGACATTTGTAAACTTGCTCTGTAATTGCCCTATTTCAACATAAGCACTCATATCGGCTATCGTTAATTGATCTCCAATAAGATAACGGGATTGAGCTAACCATCCATCCTCTAATGCCTTAAAAGCCTTATTTATATTCGCCTGTGAAATTTTCAGAAAATCTTCAGAAAAGTTTAAATCTTTTCGGACCTTAGGTGCTACCAAGCCAATAGAAGCCTCTCTTATATTTCTGTGATGAAGGTGCAAATAAGAATCAACTTTCGCTCGCATCTCATGATTACTGGGATATAAATCATTCCAATCAAACTTATTGCAGAGGTAGCTCATAATCGCGTGAGATTCTGATAAAACAAATCCGGTTTCTTTGTCTTCAATACTAGGTATTGTCCCAGTTGGGAATTTAGCTAGATAATCAGGATGACGACTGCCGCCTTCAGACGAAGAACCTGGATTAATTAAAACCATCTCAAAAGGTTTTTGCTTGTACAACATAAGCCATAAAACGGCTCTAACTGGCTGAGAAAACGGTACCCCGTAAATTATTAATGGATTAGACATCTATACTCCTTATTAAATATTTAATTTAGATTCGAGGCTGTCAAAGTGATGTCCGCAGCAGCCCAGGCTTTCTGCCACTGCTTGAAAACCTTACTGGCCTCGTGTTGTTTGTTCTGGGCAACCAATGATTGATGCAAACCAAACAGTGACCAACCGTTGTTCTGGTTCCAGCGCAAATCCCGACGATAAACTACCTCCGCTGCTTCGGGCTGGTCAGATTTTAGGAGGGCGGCTCCCAAATAGTGGCGCATAGGCTGGGCCCAGTCAGGGGGCTCGGTATAGTTGTTCTGATCTTCAATCGCCACGCCTGCCCGAAACGCTTTAATGGCTCCAGATAGATCACCCTGGGCCATTAACACTTCACCCTCAAGGCCAAAAGCTGCTAACCGCAAAACGGCTGAAGCAGGGGTGGCACCTACCCTATACTCATCTGCATTGGGTGCTTCCGCGATCGTTTTCAGATTGACCAACTCCTGGAATGCTGCGTCTATATTCCCTTTGGCTAAATGTGCACTACCAATTGCATAGGACCAGATTCCATCCAGATAAGGTGTACCCTGATGAGCTGGGGTCAAGGCGAGCAGTTCATCCCATTTTCCAAAAATCTTTAGCACCAGCCACGGAGCAGACACACCCTTTTGTCCTCCTCGAACCATGACAGCATCTCCTGTTATCCTATTGGCCATACGCCATGCTGCTTCGCTAGCTGTTTTGTAATTGCCTTGCACAGTAGCTGCGTAACGAATGAAATCGAGTGCATGCCCTGCGTGAATGCGGTGTGAAAGCGGATAGGTCCCAATGTTTGGTAGTGGGTGATCTCCCCACAGATTGGCGAACTGCCGGTCTACTGCTTGCGAACGTATGTTATTTTCTACTGCTTTTCCGTATTGGCCCACTCGGACATATATGTGTGAAGGCATATGTACGACATGACCCGCAATCGGGACTGTGGCTTCAAGTGCGTCAGCGGACACCAGAGCGCGTTCAGGTTCAAGAGAAGCTTCAATAAGATGAATATGCAAGTGGAACACACCAGGATGCGACAAATCTTGGGCAATGATGTGTTCCAGTGCCTCTGCAACAGGAATGGTTTCAGCCTTGGGATTACCTTCGTCGTCCCAATAGTCCCATCTTTTCATAGACATATAGCTGGCAGCATACAAAGCGGTAATGTCAGGATCATCTGGATATTCTTGGTTCAGGCTGCGCATGGCTGTGAGATAAGCTTGATCCCGCTCATCTTGATCTGGGATAGTCTGTTGGTTATAAAGCACGTGCAGTGCACTAATCAACTTTGCTTCTAGTGGGGTGGCTCGATCTATTCTGTCTAAGGCCTTTTTGATTGCCTTAAGACCTTCGCCTTTTGGGTCATCTGGCATCTGTGCATAGCGTGAATTGGGATTCGGACCCATGGCATAGGCCATGCCCCAAAAGTGCATGGGATGATCTGGGTCCATACGAGCGGCCTCCTGAAAAGAGGCGATAGATTCCGGAAAGTAAAAACCCCAGGCTAGTCGTAAACCCTGGTCGAAGAAAGCCTGTGCTTGAGGGTTCTGTGTAGAAATTTTGCGACTGTAAGTCCCACTGCCCGGTACCAGCACAGCATGCGCTTGTTCTGAATTGGCTTTGATCGACCCTTGGTTACCAAAGGCGCTAAATATTAGTAGTACCGCAGTTAGGTAACAGACTTTCTTGATCATAAGCTACCCTTCTCCATATACTCTAGTTTAACTTATAGATAAAGTCTCTGCCCTGCTCTTAACTAAAGTTTGTAATAGAATTAGAGAATGAAAAAGATATTTCTTCTCTTTCTGTTGTGCTTTGCAGTTAATGGTTATTCGGATGCCACTAATTTTGAGGTTGGTGACGTCTTTGAATCAAAAAAAAGTACCACTTCGGTGCTTCTTTATAAGTCTAAACTGGACTTAAAAGAATTAGTCAGAGAACCATTCGCAAGTGGTACTTGGAAACTAATACATAGCAAGTACACATATACTCTCGAAAAAGGGGATAAGATTATACTTCTCGCCAGTTTAGAAGAGAGAGGAAAAGAAATTTTTCGAGTAGCCTTAGTTCCAAAAAAGAAAGCCTTATATCAAAACAATCCCTACTATTACGTTGTTCCAGATAATTTTAATCAGCTAGTGTTCGTGGAGCATTTAACTGAATAAACTTCAATATATTTTAAAGTTCGAAGAGGTGAAAGTTAAAAAGATTAATTTTAATTTTCTTGTTTTTTGAGCCAAAAAATCTGAGCAATAATTCCAACAACAAATAATAACAAGAAAGCTAGGTAAAAATTAACCAGTAAAGGATCTTCAAAAGAATCAATGAAGGGATCTCCAACTGGCAGTCTTCTTAGAAAGTCTGTTATAGCCGGAATCATGTGAAATAAGAGCGTGCTGGAATAACTCAGGGCTTGGAAATATTTTGAGAAGGATCCAAACAGTTTAATTTTTTCCATTATAAAGCCGCCAGCAAGGGCGAGTAATGTAAGAACTGCAAGTATATGAGCAATTCCAAAGCCTCCTTGGTTATAAATTCCTAAGGCAGAACCCGCAACTAATAAGGTTACATATACATATAACTTTCCAGGGCCTTCCTGCACTGAAATCACCCTATATTTATATAAGGTATAAAAACCACTTAATACAGCCACTACTCCTAATACGGTATGGAACCAACCCAACATTGTCATTTCTGGCATCTAATCTTTTCTCCTTAAAAGAGTCGCTATTTTAAACTAGATAATTACTTAAAAATATTTTCCGTGAAAATCTTGAATATCTGGATCTATTAGTGCATCTGATACTTTTAATTCTCTAAAGAGAGTTAGAGAACCTAAATTTTTACAACGACTTAAGGCTACATAAGCTTGACCGGTTGCAAAAGCTCCATCGCCTAGATCAACCGAACAACTTTCCAAAGTTAACCCTTGTGATTTATGGATTGTTACAGCCCACCCCAATTTAATAGGGAATTGCTTAAAAGAAGAAACTACCTCTTCTAAAACCTCGTCAGAGTCATCATCATAAGTAAATTTCACTTTGTTCCACTCTTCTCTTTCTACTTTATGCGTCTTTCCATCAACTTTTACCTTGATGCACTTTTTCTTTTTATCTAAACATTCAGAGACTGTCCCTACGGTGCCGTTAACCCATCGTCCTTCACTATCATTTTTTATGAACATAACCTTTGCATCTTTCTTTATTCTTAATTCTCTTGGTGCAGGAAGGTCATTTTCTTTTAATTCTCCGAATTCCTTGGATTTAATAACCTCTTCAGGGTTGTCATTGTGAGACAATTTAAGATGATTAATCTCTTCCGCCCTATTCTTTCTAGAAGTCAGTGTCATAAAAGGATCTACTTCGAGTGTTGAATCAAAACAATGGTTGTTAATTCTATCTATCGTTGTCTCCAAATCTTGACCCAATCTAATGTTATTGAGCAAATTATAGAAATTTTCATCATCTTCTTGCCTAAAAGATTTTGTTAATTCATAGAAAATTTTTCCTTCTATTTCCTTAAAACTGTGAGCATCAAAGAAATAGACTGAGTCGTATTTCTCAAATATTGCTCTTTCTTCATGTTGTTTTACTACAGGAGGTAATTGGAAAAGATCACCGCAAGCAAGCACATCAACTCCTCCAAAAGGCTCAGTAGATTTTCTATGAATTTGTAATGATTTGGAAACAGCATCCAGCATGGGAGCTCTTACCATTGAAATTTCATCAATTATTAAAAGTTCAAGATTTTTAAGTAGTTTACCAAACCTGGGGTCTTTGGATTTAGTAATTTCGGGAATAGTGTCGAATCCAATTCTGAAAGCAGAGTTGATGGTAGTGCCTCCAATATTAAGAGCAGCTATACCTGTTGGTGCAACGACCATCTTTTTTTTATCAACTTGAATTTTTACACGTTGTAACAAAGTGGTTTTTCCGGTCCCAGCTGCGCCAGTTAAAAATACAAATTTTTGATCCCCATCTTCCTCAGTAAATAAATCTACGATTTCATCATAGACTTCGTCAAAACTATTGGATTTAGTATTCACTTAATATTTACATAAGTTATTGATCAGCGGAATTATAGGCCGGTCGCGTTACTGAGAAAGCCCAATAGAAAAATAGAAACTGGAATGCAAGACGAACATAGAGCAGTGCAACATGGATATCTGGAAATGCTTCGGGTGTAATCGCCATATAAATATTAGCAGGATAAACAGCAACCAGCAGGGCCACCAATCCCCAGCCAGCTATTTTGCGCAAGCGAGGGATCAAGACGCAGACACCTCCTAGCACTTCAAAAAAGCCACTGATATAAACAGCTTCTGGGTGCAGTGGAAAAGCTGGAGGCATAATGGACAAATAAAAGTCCGGATTAACAAAATGAAGTACACCAGCATTAATAAAAAAAGCAGCCAGTCCAAATAGAACTAACTTTTTCCACAAACCAGCAGGTAGTTTAAGTGCTTGTATTTGGTTTCTCATGATGATGCTTAGGTACCCAACCAAAAAAACGGTCTAACAAAAGGCCGATGCACATGATCAACAAGAATGGGGCCAAGCGAACACCTACCATCTAAGTCTGCTTACTATTAATTTTTCAATAGATTATTTGAGATCACTTGCATCATGGCGTTCGAGGATTGCATTGTCTTCAGGCCCACTTGGCTTTCTGTTAATCTTAGAACCTCTTTGGTACGCAGGGCGCTCTACAATTTCATTTGCCCAACGAACTACATTTTCATAAGACGCCACGTCTAAAAAAACAGCTGAATTATAAATATTATGGAGCACAAGACTTCCGTACCAAGCGTGCACTGCGATGTCAGCTATGGTGTACACATCACCGCACAAATACCGTCTAGATGATAGATTTCTATCCAGAACATCCAGTTGTCGTTTAACTTCCATGGCAAACCGATTAATTGGGTACTCAAGCTTTTCAGGAGCATAGGCATAAAAATGACCGAAGCCACCTCCTAAATAAGGTGCGCTACCCATTTGCCAAAAAAGCCAAGACATACACTCGGCTCTTTCTGAGGGTTCTTCAGGTAGAAGCTCACCAAACTTTTCAGCCAGATAAACCATGATTGCGCCAGATTCAAATACTCTGGTGAAGGGCTCAGTGCTTCGATCTACTAAAGCAGGGATCTTAGAATTTGGATTCACTTCAACAAATCCACTACTAAATTGATCGCCTTCACCAATGTTGATTAAAAATGCATCGTACTCTGCCCCCTCATGACCCAAAGCCAACAACTCTTCAAGTAAAATGGTTACCTTGATGCCGTTAGGAGTGCCCAGAGAGTAAAGCTGGAGTGGGTGCTTACCCACCGGCAGTTCTTTGTCGTGCGTTGCGCCAGCTATTGGTCTATTTATGTTGGTAAATTTTCCACCACTTTGGTTTTCCCATTTCCAAACCTCTGCGGGGACGTAATCTGAAGAATCATTCATTAAATACTCCTTTTTTCAGTTATTTGATAAAAATTAATAATGCCTTCCATTAACTTCATTCCCAATCAATAGTAACAGAGTTAATGATCCTCAGGATACTCGCATATTCTCCTAGTTCGAGTCTCTATACCGTCAATGAAAGTAAAAATCATTTCTTCACCATTCATCCTGCGAGTTACTGCATCAAACAAATTAAATAATCTAAAAACCATCACACCATCATCAAAGTGAATTGCCGTATTGAAGTTATTACAAACTGCACCAATATCTCTGGCCCCATTTCTTAATGTTCCGTCTACACGAAAATCATGGATTGTGTGGTATGCCGTTACTACGACCCGATTTCCACACTGCTCTATTCGTTCTAAATGACCAATGCGTCCTGATATGCCATGCCATAGACCTCTCATATC
>Ga0163108_10004060_pt1 | contig 10380 bp, 10 predicted proteins | sample Fk1155metaG_FD_109644 | JGI IMG/M metagenome (GOLD analysis project Ga0163108, IMG submission 109644) | Marine microbial communities from the Central Pacific Ocean - Fk160115 155m metaG | ecosystem: Environmental > Aquatic > Marine > Oceanic > Photic zone | place: The Central Pacific Ocean...
ATATATAATAATATAAATTATAAAAAAAATATATGAGAATTTTAGGTATTGATCCAGGATTTGATAGAGTGGGAGTTTGTATTTTGGAAAAGGTTAATAATCAATATAAATATATTTTCAGTTGTTTAATTTCAACTGATAAATCTATGCATTTATATGAAAGAATTTTTGAAATCTCAAGAGATTTAGAGCAGATCATTAAAAAGTTTGAACCCCAAAAGGCTGTAATTGAAAAAGTTTTCTTTAGTAATAACCAGAAAACTGCGATTGATGTTGCTCAAAGTAGAGGAGTGATTTGTTTAGAGTGTGTAAAAAATGGTGTTGAGGTAATAGATGTCTCTCCCAGTCAAATGAAGCTTGCGGTTACAGGTGATGGAAATGCATCTAAAGATCAGGTGAAAGAAATGGTCTTTAGACAGTTAAAACTAAAATCTTCTGGTAAGATAATAGATGATAGTATTGACGCAATAGCACTGTGTTTAATGCTTTGACAGCATAGTTTTTATAGTTTCTATACATTTTATAGGATATAATCCAATGGCTGTTTCATTTGATACTAGAAAGTTTCTTACTCCATTTGTAATAGCGAAATACATATCTGTTACTTCGGCTCTTGAGGGTCTTGAATTTGTGATCATACTTTTTAATATTTCAGTTGCATAAACACATGGAATTTTTTCTTTTTTAGCTTTTTCAATTATTTTTAATGTTGTTTGAGGTAGCATAAATAAGTCGGTTTCAACCCCTAGATCACCTCTGGCAATTACTAGGTAGTTGCTTTCTTTTATTATCTTACTTAAGTTTGATATAGCTTTTTTAGTCTCTATTTTAGTAAATATAGTTGAGTTAGCTGGAAGTAATTTTTTTGCATTTTGAATATCGCTAGCTACGTTAACAAAGCTTAGCATAAAGTTTGTGATATTTTGACTTTCCGCTAGCTCTAAAAAGCAAATATCTTGAGGTTTAATAATAGGTATTTTTAAATTACTTTCTATGAAATTTAAACCGTTTTCAGGTTTTATTTCTCCGTATACTAAATATTCACATTGGATAATTTTTTCATCAAAGTTTATTTTTTCAACTTTTAATTTTATTTCTCCATCTCTAATGTAAATTATTTGCCCTTCCTGGATTTGATCGTATATTTCTTTTATGTTTATAGAGAAACTGTTTCTTAGATTTTGGTCTGTGATGTAAACATTTTGTTTTGATTTTAGTTCATTAACTTTTTCTATTCTAAATTTCGGTCCTGGTAAATCGATTATTATTTCAGTCTTTGTTTTTAAATTCTTATTTGCAGCTTCTATGTAAGAAATTAATGTTTTGTGATCTGCAATTGTTCCGTGCGACATATTTAATCTAAAGTGCGAAGTTCCTGCTTTAATAAGTTCTTTTATAGTGCTTATGTCATGAGAACTTGGACCTAAAGTTGTTATTATTATTTCTTTCATAAAATTCAAAGTTACTATTAATTTTTAGCATTATTTGCAGTATTTATGAAAATTTTTTTCTTGACGTATGATTTTATAATTTTCAAAAACTTAGCCTTTAAGATTTTTTTTATTTTATTTAACCGTAACACATTTTGCTAAATTTCTAGGTTTGTCTGGGTTGAATTTATTGAAGTTTGCTAAGTGATAGGAGAATATTTGAAGGGGGATAGTGTATGCCATTAGATTTCCTTCTTTACAGTTTGGAACTTTTATAAATTCATCAAAAACTTCCGATTTATTTTCAGATAAACCAATTATTACTCCTCCTCTTGATTTGATTTCATGAGCGCTTGTTAGTACATCGTTTTGATTGCAATCTTTAGGTGCAATAGCAATTACAGGAGTTCCTTTTTCTATTAATGCAATTGATCCGTGTTTTAGCTCTCCAGCTTGAAAGGCTTGAGTGTTAATATAGCTTAATTCTTTGATCTTTAAAGCTCCCTCTAATGCGACAATAAAATTATAACCTTTGCCAATTACAAACATATGCTTGTGGTGAAAAAATTTCTTAGCTATTTGTATAATATGTTCTTCGAATCCTGGGTTAAGCATATCGTTTATTAGTGCTTGGTTTTTTATTAGTTCACTAAGGCCTATTTTTTGCTTATTAATGCAGCTATAAGCTGTCAGGATTAATATTGCCATTTTGGATGTTGTGCTTTTTGTAGATGCTACTGCTATTTCGGCTCCAGCTTTTACTGGTATTGCAGTGTCGCAAAATCTATACATAGTAGAGTTTTCGTTGTTAACAATGCAGGCTGTTGTTGCTCCTTTTGATTTGGCTATTTCAAGTGCCTCAATTGTATCTATGGTTTCACCGCTTTGCGATAGTCCTATTACAACTGTATCTTCGTCTATGAAATTTTGAATAGACTTAAATTCGCTTGAGATTTCAAAATCCGTTTTTAGATTTGCAATATCGTGAAAAATATATTTGCTACTTTGTCCTACAAAAGCTGAAGTTCCGCATCCTATAAAATAGACTTTTTTCTTTTCGTTAATTAGCTTTGCAAGTTTTGTGATTGCTTCTTTGTTTGTTTCTATAGCTCTTTTGATTGTATGTTTTTGTTCCATTATTTCTTTAAGCATATAATGTTTAAAGTTTTCTTTATGAACATTCTGATTTTCTGTTTCGATTTTTATTTCTTTTTTATATATTTCTTCTAAGCTGTTCATTTTGTAAAAAATACAATCTTGTTTTTGTTTTTGATTTATATATGCAATTTGACCATCGTCAATATATGAAACGGTATTTGTGATATCAAAAAATGCTGGAGCATCAGATGATATAAAAATTGAATTACCCTTTTTCCCAATAATTAAAGGAGATCCGTTTCTGGCTCCGATCATTTCTTTTGTTTTAACATTAAAAGCTACAAATGAATATCTTCCTGCAAGTTTTTTACAGATTTCATTGGTAGCTTTAAGAAAGTTGCTCTGGTTGATCAGTTCTTCTTGGATTAGGTTGCTGATAACTTCCGTATCTGTTTGTGATTTAAATTTATATCCTTTGTTGATTAGGGAGTTTTTTAGTTCTTGGAAGTTTTCAATTATTCCATTGTGAACTATTATTATATTTGAATCATTTGATAAATGAGGATGTGAATTTTCTTGGCTGACTTTTCCGTGGGTTGCCCATCTTGTATGGGACAGAAAATACTTTGTCTTTATATCTTCGGTAAATGAAAACTTTTCCACTTCCCCAATCTCTTTTGTGAGATTTATTTTATTGTTGTTGATTTGGAAAGCTCCAAAGGAGTCATAACCTCTGTATTCAAGTTTTTTTAGTCCGTTTATGCCTATGTTTGAGTTTATTTCTTCATTCGAAGAAAAGCAAAAAATACCACACATGATATTAAGGTTAGATAATATCAATTTACCTTGCATGCTTTTTGTAGTCAAAACTCTCTTGTTGACAGAATTAAAGATCTAAAGTGTTGCAATTTGTGAGCTTGTTTTTATGTATGTAATAAATGTTTTCAATTCTAATCCCATACTTTCCTGGTATGTATATTCCTGGTTCTATGGTAAATACTAGCCCATTTTCTATTTTTGTTGTTTCTCCGAAAAATGGCTTTTCGTGAACTTGTATTCCAATTCCATGCCCCAATGAATGAGGAAGTTTTATGTTTTCTAATTTCTCATATTCTTTTCTTGCGAATTCATCTAAGTCTTCCAGAGTTTTAAATTGACTAAAATTACCTTCTATATTTTTGATTAAATTCTTTAAGAAATTGTAGTGATTTTTGTAATCTTTGTCTTTAGATTTTATTACTCTTGTCATATCAGAGCAGTAATCTTTGTATTTTACTCCCATGTCTATTAATACACAATCTCCGTCTTTGTATTCTTTGTCACTCGGGTTGTGATGAATGTTTCCAGAGTTATAGTCAAAACCTACTATTGGTTCAAATGAAATTTCTGAATTCTCTTTTAAGGCTTGGATTTTAATAAAGTTTGCTATTTGTTTTTCAGTTACACCTTCTTTGATTTTTTTTGTTGCAAGTAAGTAGATTTTTTCATTTAATCTTTGTGCTTTTTTTATGTTTTCGATTTCTTCTTGTGTTTTGATTTTTCTTTCGGTGAAAACCGGGTTTTCTTTTAGGGGTTTAAACTCTACTCCTTTAAAAAATCTCTTGAATGATTTGTGTTTAGATATTGTTAAATCAGTTGGTTCAAACCTTAGTTCTTGAATGGGGTTTGTTTTTAGAAATTCTTGAATTGTTTCTTTTAGATTTGTATATATCCAAACTTTAAAGTCCGTACATTCTTTAGTTGCAATTTTGTATCTTTGGTCTGTAAATAAATGTTTTTCATTATCAATTAAGATTACAAACATATTGCTGTAATTCTTTTTAGTTATATACTTTAAGTTGTTTTTATCAGTTATTAATATGGCTTTCATTTAGTGGTAGGTTAATTTGAAATGTTCTTCGAAGTGACAGTTCTTGAGCATTGTTTCTGAGTGATTTAAAAAGCATAGTTCTAATAGTTGTGGGTAAAAATCTCTAACACTTGAAAGTTCCAATTCGGTTAGTGTTTCGTGTGAAATATAGTGAGGTATAGTTTGTGTATTGATTAATTTAAATAAGATAGATAATAAGTAAAAGTGTATCTTTTCTAATTTTTCGCTAGGAATCTTATCATTTGCTGGAGTTATATCTAGCAAACTGCTTTTCAAATCATATAAGTAGTCTGCTTGTAAATGAGTGACACTAGAGAGTATGTTTATTTTTTTTGTATTGAAAGAACAGGTTGTTCCATTGAGTTTTTTGATTATAAATAGTAATTTTTGCATTTCTATAAATTTTTCAAATGTAAAATGTTGGCTATCTTGAAGAATATTAAACTGAAAATTAGAACTTTCAATGTGTTGTAGGAATATTCTATTGTAGTCTAAAGTTGTAACTCTTCTTAGCGGGTGTAGCATTCTTGTGAATATTTGTAACCTTATAAAACCTTGAATGTTTTCTTTAAGAAAATTATAGGATAAAAGTTCGTCTTTAAGGGTTTCTTCTTTTTGATTGATTGATTTTAAATCAAAGCTTATTTGTAGGTTTGGGACTTGTTTTTCCATAAACTTTGTTATAAGGTCTTATTATAAAGTTTTTTATTTAAATAATCTATATAAAATGTTTTCAGATGAAGCTTCGATAAAAGTAAAAGCTGGTAAAGGAGGGGATGGACTTGTTTCATTTAGAAGAGAGAAATTCGAACCATGGGGAGGTCCCGATGGTGGAAACGGTGGATCCGGTGGAAATATTTTCTTTGAAGTAGATTTGAATTTAAATACTCTTTCCGATTATTTATCTACTAAGCATTTTGAATCTTCAAACGGAACAGGTGGTGCTAAGAAAAATTGTGCTGGAAAAGCTGGCGAAGATTTAATTTTAAAAGTTCCTTTAGGGACTAAGATTGTTGATTCTCTAACTAAAGAATTAATTTTTGATTTAAACGAACCTAACACTCGTGTGTTAGTTGCCAAAGGGGGTAAAGGAGGATTTGGTAACTCTCATTTTAAAACATCTACAAGGCAAGCGCCTAAGTTTGCGGAGCTTGGAGAAGAAGGTCAAGGAGTTGAGGTTGATTTAGAATTACAGTTAGTAGCAGATTGTGCAATTATTGGAATCCCTTCGGCAGGTAAGTCAACTTTGATTTCAGTTGTTTCAAATGCAAAACCTAAAATTGCTGATTATCCTTTCACTACTTTGATTCCAAATTTAGGTGTAGTTAAATTGTCTGAGTTTGATAAAAATCAAGATGGAAGTTTTGTTGTTGCAGATATACCTGGTTTGATTGAAGGTGCTTCAACTGGTAAGGGTCTTGGTATTCAATTCTTAAGACATGTACAAAGGGCTCCTATTTTAATTCATTTAGTTGATATTTTAGATGACAATTTCATTGATAACTATTCTGTTATTAATAATGAGTTAAAGAAGTTCTCATCTGAATTAGCTACTAGACCACAGTTTTTAGTTTTCAATAAAATAGATGCGATTGATGAGGAAGAGTTGAGTTTTAAACTAGAAGAGTTTTTTGAAAAATTTCCAAAATTAAAAAATAAATATTATTGTGTTTCAGCTGTTACCCATAAAAATTTAAATTCTTTGATTTTTGATCTGTATGATTTTATTGTTTCTCATAGAACTAAAATAATAGAGGAAATTGAATTAAATGATGTAGAAGCAGACGTTACTACGTATACTCCACATCTTAAAAATCCAAAAGCTTTCACTGTTGAAAAAGTTGGTGAAAAAACACATGCTGACCAATTTATGGACAATGAGTATTTAGCCTCAATTTTTGAGATTAAGTGTCCACGTCTTGAGCAAATATCAAATATGACTGATTATACGAATAGACAAGCTTTAGCTCGTGTATACGATGTAATTAATAAGCTTGGTATTAATAAAGATTTAAGAAGAGCAGGAATAAAAGTTGGGGATATTGTCTTAATTGATTCAAAAGAGTTAATATATAGAGGCGAATAATTTTTATATATATGAAAATAGTTTTTGGACTTGGAAATGTTGGTATTAAATACTTTAAAACTAGACACAATATAGGTTTCTTGTTTTTAGATTATTTAAAGCAAAAATTTGCTTTTTCTGAATTTTCCTTAAAATCAAATTTAAAATCTTATATTAGTGAGGGTTTTATAGATGGTGAAAAGATTTTGTTGGTAAAGCCTACAACCTATATGAATTTATCTGGTGATTCTGTTAGCTTGCTAATAAATTATTTCAAAGTAGACTTAAGTGATATTATGATTGTATTTGATGATATTGATTTGTCTTTTCAGGATGTTAGATTTAGATCTAAGGGTTCTGCTGGCACTCACAACGGTATGAGAGATATTATTTTAAAGCTTAAAGATAACAATTTTGCTCGTTTAAAACTTGGTATAGAAGTTGAAGGTAGAATGTCTAAATTAAGTGATTTTGTTCTTAGTGATTTTCATAAATCTGAATTGGAGAATCTTTCTAAAGTCTTTGAAGAAGCTTTCGAAGTTGCTCTTGATAAGTTTTTTAAAAAATAACTTGCTTTTTATGTTTATTTTGACTAATATTTGATGGAAATTTATTAAATTGTAAAACATGTATTTCGTAGTAGAATTTGCTGGACACCAATACAAAGTTAAAAAAGGTGATGTATTGACTGTTAATAATCAAAACGTTGAAGAATCTAAAACTATTAAATGTGATAAGGTTTTAGCTAAGTTTTCAGAAGATGGTAAAACCGTTGAACTTGGAGCTCCTTACGTAGAAGGTTCTGAAGTTACTTTTAAAGTAGTATCAAATCAAAAAGGTAAGAAAGTTAGAGTTTTTAAAATGAAACCTAAGAAAAGATACCGAATTAATAGTAGTGCTAGACAGCATGAAACAACTTTAGAGGTTACTTCTTGCAAATAAATCTAAACCCACAATAAAGTGGGTTTTTTAAATTCTCTGTAAATGGATATTCAAAGAAATTTAGAAAGTTTAAAACTTAATGGTGTGAAAGCCATTATTTTTGATTTTGATAATACTATTAGTTCTACAAATAAAAGTTTGTTTCAGGTTTTATCTAAACTTTTCGATCTAGAATTCAATTTAGATCTAAATGAGCTTCAAGTTATGGAGGTTTTAAGGATGAATTCTAATCTGGTAGATATGTTTGAATCAATCTTAAATTTGGATTGTTTGAACTCTCTTACCTTATCAGCTTCTGAGTTGTATGACTTATTTAAGTTTAAATATTCTGATTATGATTATTATACAGAATATGAATTTAAAAATTGGTTTAAGGAATTAAAAATTGCTGGTATTCAAATTGCTGTTGTTTCTAATCGAAGCTTTGGTTTGAAACAGAGATTACAGCAACTAGGTTTTGATTTAAGTGGTTTTATTTCTGTAGTTTCACAAGAAGACGGATTTAAAAAGAAACCTGAACCTGCTATGTTTATGTATGTTTATGATAAGCTTTCCAAAGATGGAATAAAGCCTAATCAGATTATAAGTATTGGAGATCATCTTACTGATTATAAAGTTTCTACTTATATGGGCTTTCATTTTTTTGCGTATAGTAAATATACTTCTTTGAAAAAAGAATTTAAGGAAGCCGGACTTGATTCTAGCTTGATATTTGAAAATTGGAATAACTTTAATAAAGTTTTAGAACAAAAGTTTAAACAATTGTAAGTTTATCTAAGATTTGTTGTAGTTCTGCGGGTAGTTCGGTTGCAATTTCATGATGTTCTTTCTTAAACTCAAATTCTAAACTTGCTGCATGTAGAAATTGTCTATTTAATCCTATTTTTTTGAAGTCTTGATTAGTTTTTTGGTTGCCATATTTTTGATCTGCAACTATAGGGTGATCGATTGCTTGCATATGAACTCTAATCTGATGAGTTCTACCTGTTTCTATGTTTACCTTTAGTAAACTATAATAAGTGTCTAGAAATTTGTAATTTTGAAGAATTTCAAAGTGCGTCACTGCTGGTTTTGCATCAAATTGACTCGAGATTGTCATTTTAGTTCTTTCTTCGTGATGCCTTTTTATAGGGGAGTTAATTGTTCCTTTCTGAGTTTTTGGAACGTTTTGAACCAAGCATAAATAGGTTTTGGTAATTTTTTTATCTGAAAATAAACTTGAAAGCTCCACGTGAGCTTTATCGTTTTTAGCTATTAAAACTATTCCGCTTGTATCTTTGTCTAATCTATGAACTATTCCGGGTCTGATTGGTGCTCCAATTGAAGATAGTTTTATTTTATTTCCAATTAAAAGATCAACTAATGTTCTGTCTTGATTTAGGTTTATGTCGTTATGAACCGATAAATTTGCAGGTTTGTTAATCGCTAAAAAGTCATCGTTTTCATAAGCGATGTTTATTTTACCTTTTATTCCTTTTTGCATTTTTACTTCTGGAAATTGAATAGAGATTTCATCATTTAAATTTATTTGGTATTTTTTTGTAACTTTTTGATTGTTCACTAAAATATAGCCATCTTTTATTAAATTTTGGATTTGGTTTCTAGATTTTTCTAGTTTTCTAGTCAGGTATTGATCGATTCTCTGAGTAAAATCGTTTTCATATATAATTTTCATATTTGCATTTTACTCTTTTTGTCAAATAATGCAAATTTTGTATTTATCTTAGTGGACTTGAGTAGTATAACCTTTATTTGTTTTTTTTGAGTTCTTTGTACTTGTAAAAAAATTGTGATTTCTTTAAAATTTAGTTGATTTAAAGAATATTATGAGATTATCAATTCAAGCAGAAATTTTTGAGAAATTACCTAAATTACATTCAAATTTTATATATTTTGAAAACTTAAAATTTAAAGAAGGCAAAGAACACGAGCTTTATGATGGTTTAAACGAAGTCTTTTCTAGACTAAGAGGTCATGGAGGACTTGAAACTATCACTGAAATTAAAGATTATGAAAATTTATTAGAGGAACTTGGATTAAAACATGCTCAAGTTTCAACTCGTTCAATGATTAATTTAATCGTTTCTAAAAAGAAAGATTTAATTTTACATCATCCAATTATTGATGCTTATAATTATTTTTCACTACATAGTTTAACACCAATTGGTGCTTATGATGTTGATAGAATTTCGGGTAATATGGAGATTCGTTTTACTTCAGGAGTTGAAAAATTTAAGAAGTTAAATAAAGATACTCATGAAGAAGTTAGTGATTCGCTTGTTTTTTCTGACAGTAATGAAGTTATGTGTTTAGATTGGGTTTCTAAGCAATCTGATACGCAAAAGATTAGACCTAGATCGCAAAATATTTTATTTAGAATCGAAAGTTTAAAAGATGAGATAGAAAATCAAAAATTAATTGATGAGTTTACTGCTTATATTCAGGAGTACTTTGAATTCAGCCATATGGACTCACAAGTTTTATCCGCTGAAAATTTAGAGATTGAATTTAAACAGGCGCAAGAAGTTTTGGATAGAATGGAAAGATATCAGTTTTACACTGATTTACTAGAAAGGGGAGTGAGTGATGTAATTGTGAAAGAAGATTTAATGGCGGATTTGGTTGATGGAAAAATGCTGAAAATCAAACATGGTGTTGATCCAACTACTAAAGATTTACATTTAGGTTATGCAGTAAATTATGAAAAACTAAGAGCCTTTCAAGAAAGGGGACACACTATTCAATTTTTAATTGGTTCATTTACAGGTAGATTTGGAGATCCTTCTGATAAATTAGAGTCTAGAAATATGCGTGATAAAAAAACTGTTATGGATTTAGCAGAGGCTTATATTGATCAAGTTTCTATTGTTTTAGATCCTGATAAATTAGAGGTAATTTACAATGGTGATTGGTATGATAAAATGTCTGCCGAAGATTTATTAAGATTAATGTCTAAATCTACGGTTGCGAGGATG
>Ga0163108_10004061_pt1 | contig 10377 bp, 12 predicted proteins | sample Fk1155metaG_FD_109644 | JGI IMG/M metagenome (GOLD analysis project Ga0163108, IMG submission 109644) | Marine microbial communities from the Central Pacific Ocean - Fk160115 155m metaG | ecosystem: Environmental > Aquatic > Marine > Oceanic > Photic zone | place: The Central Pacific Ocean...
AAATTGGTGGATAAAATTCACCAGTTTTAGATTCAACGCTTTTTTTAACAAGTGTAAAGCTATTTTGCATAATTTTGTTAGGCTCAAGAAATGAAATTATCTCAACTGAGCTATCTTTATTGTATTTTAACTTTAATTCAGCCAACCATAATCTATGCATAGCATTAGTTAATGTTGAATGTATCATTATATATCCCCCTAAATTATTGATTTTTTCAAAATAAAACTTAAACAACACTGGAAGAGTAGCCCCAGCACCAAAATCTAAGAAAACAAAATCAAGAGGTAGGTAGTTTTCAATTAATTTATTTATTGATTGAAGATTCATCCCATCAACTTCAACAAATTCTATGAAATTATTTAGATTTAATGTTTTTATTGCATTATCAACAGGTCTCGCAGTATCATGGTTGGTTTTAGAAAAATTATCAACTATAATTAACTTAGAATCTTCATTAAAGTTATATTTTTTATTTAAAAGTTTTTTTCTACGCTCCCAATGAGAGGGAGGATTATCGTTTTTTGTTAGATTTAAATCAAATTGATTTTCTTCTTTAATTTCTTGAAGAGCTTTAGCAAAAAATATACTTGTGTATCCAGCACCAACCTCAAGTATTCTTTTTGGTCTTATTGTTTTTATTGTAGAATAAAGAAAGGGTCCAACATTTTCTGTAACTATATTTGAAAAATTATTGTTTAAGACCTCCTTAATTTCCTTGTTGTAAAAATTTGTAAAGTGCATATTATTTAATACAAAGATATCCTTCAAATGGACCCCATTTAAAAAAAGTATAAACTGATTTGAAGCCTATTGATTTGAAAAGATTTATATTATTTATTGAGGTACTAGATCTCATAACTGATCTTAAGGATAGGGATTTTTTTATTACTTCCTCTGCTGAATATTCTCTGTCAAACTTAAAATCACTGTAGATGCCTGAAAAAATATCTTGAGAGTAAGAATCTTGCATTAATGTTTTTTCGAATATTATTATGGCCCCAGTATTAATTAATTTCTTATAAATAGAAAGAAGTAATTTTTTCTTTTGTTCATTTGACATAAATTGTAACACATAATGTATTATAGCTAGGTTGCATTTTTTGAATTTAAATAAACTAGCATTGCTGCTATAAAAATTTAAGTTTTTAATGTTTTTATATCTTTTTTTTGCCTCAATAATTAATTTATTAGACAAATCTATTCCAACAAATTTTGTTTTATTAAAATTATTATATTCTTTTGCTATATTGCCAATTATAGTACCATTTGCACAACCTATTTCGTAGTTAATATTTTCATTCTTAATATAGAAACTTGATAATTTGCTTATAAAAAATTGCGATTCTTGATACAAAGGAATTGATCTTGTTAGATGGGAATCATAGGATTCAGGCATATTATCAAATGACCATTTTTTAATTGATAAACTCTTTTTTTTCATTTTAATTATTTATTTATATTCTAAAAATATTTCAAATTCTTTAAAAATAGTTTTATATACCTTTCTTTTAAAAGGTACTGCGTTATTTGTTAACAAATTATGTTTTATCCATTTCCATTCACTAAATTCTGGATTTTTGGTCACAACATTAATATCTGAAACCTTACCAATAAAACGAAATAAAAACCATTTTTGTTTCTGCCCTTTATATATGTTACCCCAAGGCAAGGTTTTAAGTGTTTCTTTTGGAATGTCATAACTAACCCACTGATTTGATGATTTAATTAATTTTACTTTATTAGTGCCTATTTCTTCCAACATTTCTCTCAAAACAGCATCCTCTGGTTTTTCAGTATCATCAATACCTCCTTGTGGCATTTGCCAATAACCACTAGGATGGTCTAATCTTTTGCCAACTAAGATTTTATTTTCTTCATTTAGAATCATCATTCCTACACATTTGCGATATTTTTCAGTCATTAATCTCTTATAAATTCTTGTGATAAACTTATTGCTTTAATTAAATCCAAAGCTCTTTTTAATTGGTAGTCTTTATTTAATTTATTATTTTTTCCCTCATCATTTTCATTCTGAAAATCATCATCTTGATTTGATTGTTCTAATGAATCTTTTAGGTCTGATTCTGAATATGTTTTAAAATTATATGATTCAAATGTACCTTGCTCAACAATTATATCCGGAGTTATTCCTTTGCCTTGAATTGAAGAACCTGATGGAGTGTAATATCTAGCGGTAGTAAGACGTATACCTGAAATACTTTCTGAATTTGATTTGCTAAAAGGTATAATGGTTTGCACTGAACCTTTTCCAAAAGATTGAGTGCCTATTATTAATGCCCTTCTATGATCTTGAAGTGCCCCAGCGACAATCTCAGAAGCAGATGCTGAACCTCCATCAATTAATACAACCAGTGGTTTTCCTTTTAATTTATCTTTTACTCTTGCTTTATATCTTTTAATGTCACTTTTTTTTCTACCTCTAGTTGATACTATTTCACCTTTTGAAAGAAAAATATCTGCAACTTTAACAGCCTGATTTAATAAACCACCAGGATTAGATCGTAAATCTAAAATATAACCTCTAACCTTATTATCTAAATCATTTTGTATTTCTAATATTGATTTATGCAATCCACTTTCAGTTTGTTCAGTAAAGGAAGTAATTCTTAAATATCCTATATCCTTATACACTTTATGCTTAACTGATTGAATTTTGATGTAATCTCGAATGATACTTACTTCAAAAGGTTCTGTTCCCTCACGAGATATTGTAATTTTAATTGGACTTCCCTTTTTTCCTCTCATGAGTTCTACAGCTTCATTCAAGGTAAGACCAAAAACTGCAGTTTCATCTATTTGGATTACATAATCACCTGCAAGAATTCCTGCTTCAAATGCAGGTGTATCTTCAATAGGAGCTATAACTTTAACAAAACCTTCTTCCATTGTTATTTCAATTCCAAGACCCCCAAACTTTCCTTGAGTGTCTCTTTGCATGTCTTCCCATACTTGCTCATTCATATAACCAGAATGAGGATCCAGTCCAGTAAGCATACCATCAATTGCTTTTTCAATAAGCTCTTCATCGGTTACTTCTTCTACATATTCTGCTTTGACTCTATCAAAAACTTTTCCAAATAAATCTAGATACTCATAAGTTTCTTTGTTTTTTGCATTGGCAATTAGCGGATAATAAATAAAAAAAATAAAAGAAAATAAAAATATTTTTTTCATAATTTCCTTTCTTTAATCATTATGCTATTTTTGATTCATGTGGGTCAAAGTTTAATTCCCACAATTTTTCAAGATTATATATTTCTCTTATTTCTTGACGGAAAAGATGAATGATTATTGAGCCTGCATCTACTATTAACCAATCACTTTTTTGACGACCTTCAGGTGTTGGACATTTAATTCCATTATTTTTTAATTTTTTTATTAATTCATCTGCCGTTGCATTTGCGTGTCTTGTAGAAGTACATGTTGCAATAATAAAAGCATCAGCAATTGACGATTTTTCTTTTAGACTAATAGTTTTAATATTTTTGGCTTTAGCATCATCTAAGATACTAAATATTTCATCTGCCAATTTGTTCTTAATATTAATTATCACTCCTTAGCAACTTTCTTTGTTTTCTTATTTCAGTTGATGATATATTTATTTCTCTATTATTAACCCACGTCCAAGCTGGTAAACATACTAAATTACCAATACTTAATAAGTTTGTTTTTACTCTTTGGCTAAAAAAATATTTTGATGTTTTGCTATTCAATGCTTTTGTATTATATCCATGTCTTTTAAAAATAACAATAGGAATTAATTTAAAAATACTTTGCCATTTTTGCCATTTATGAAAATTTATTAAATTGTCAGCTCCCATTAACCAAAAAAAATTAATTTTTGAATAATGGTTTTTTAAGTAATTTATTGTTTGATATGAATATTTTGAATTAATTTTTTTTTCTATTTCTTTAATTTTTATAGGATGATTCTTTGTAAGATTTTTACAGTTCAGCATTCTTTGTTCATAACTTGCAGGATTTAATAATTTTAAAGGATTTTTTGGAGTTACTAACCACCATATCTCATCTAATTTTAAAATTTTTTTAGCTTCTAAAGAAATATATAAATGACCCTTATGAGGAGGATCAAATGAACCACCAAGTAATCCAATTTTTTTCAATTAAGGTCTCTCATGTCCATCACCAAGAACAATATATTTAAAACTCGTCAAATGTTGTGCTCCTACTGGACCTCTTACATGTAATTTATTAGTAGAAATTCCAATTTCTGATCCAAATCCAAATTCTCCTCCATCAGCAAACTGCGTTGAAGCATTTTTTAAAATTATTGCACTGTCAATGTTATTATAAAATCTTAAAAATGTTTTGTCGTTTTCAGTAATTATTGATTCTGTATGACCTGATGAATAATTATTAATATGATCAATAGCTTGCTCAACTCCATTAACTATTTTTACTGATAAAATTTTATCTAAATATTCCGTTGACCAATCAATTTCATTTGCAATAACAATATCATTATTAAGATTTTTAATAAAATCATCTCCTCTAATTTCACATCCTTTCACAATTAGAGGTTTTAAAAATTTCATCGCATGTTCTTGAATAGCTTTGTCTATTAATAAGGTTTCGGCAGCTCCACAAATCTCAGGTCTTCTTAACTTGCTATTAACTAAAACTTTTATTGCTTTTTTAAAATCAGCATCTTTGTCTATATAAATATGGCATATGCCATCAAGGTGTTTGATTACTGGTATTTTACTTTTTTCATATATTTTTTTTATAAGATTCTTGCCACCTCTTGGTATTATAACATCAACAAAATCATTCATTTGAATTAAGGAATCTACCCCTTTTCTGTCAACAAAAGGAATCATTTGCACTAAATTTTTTGGACACCCAGCCTTTTCAAATGAATTTTCAATAATATCTACAAGCGTGGATGAAGTATTAAAACTATCGCTCCCCCCTCTTAAAATAAGTGCGTTTCCAGATTTTAATGCAATACATGCAGCATCAATCGTAACATTTGGCCTCGACTCATAAATTACCCCTAAGACACCAATTGGAACCGATATTTTTTTAAAAATTAGGCCATTTGGCTGCTTCCATTCATTAAGAATTTTACCAATCGGATCTGGAAGGTTTATTATTTTATCTATACTATCAATTAAGTTTTCAATAGAATTATTTGTTAAACTTAATCTATTAATTAATGGATTAGATAAGGATTTTTTATTTGCATTTTCAATATCTACTTTATTTGATAAAATAATTTTCTTAGAATTATTTTTTATGTTTTCAATTAGTATTTTCAGTGCCTTATTTTTTATTTCAGAAGATAGAAGACGTGTTTGATTAGATGCAATTTTTGCTTTTTTGCCAATATGTAAAACTTTGTTATCAATATTCATATCATCAGCTTTACTAAATCATCTTTATGTATAATTTCATTTCTTCCTTCATAACCTAAAATCATTTTTATATCTTTAGTGTTTTTGCCTATAATCTTTCTTGCATCATTATAATCATATGCAGACACACCCACGGCAAATTTAATGTTTTTTGAAGATAATACTGAAATTACATCTCCACGATTAAATTTTCCTTTAATTTCTATTACCCCTGCAGGAAGCAAACTTTTGTTTCTAATAATGGCTTTTTTTGCACCATCATCAACTATAATTGAGCCAGACGGATGAAGGTGATTTAAAAGCCATTTTTTTCGAGATGATGTTGGAGTATTTTTTGAATAGAATATTGTTGAATTATTTAATGCTATATTAGTAACAGGTCTTTTCTTATTACTATTAGTAATTATTGTAGTACACCCATTACTCATACAAATTTTTGCTGCCCATATTTTTGTAGACATACCTCCGCTGCCCAAATTTGAAGTTTGTTTGTTCGAAATTTTTTCAATTTGTTTATTAATTTTGTAAACCTCATTTATTTTTTGAGCATTTTTATTTTTATTAGGATTCGAATTATATAAACCATCTACATCACTTAGTAATATTAGTAGATCAGCATCAATCATTTGAGCTACTCTTGCGGCCAGTCTATCATTATCTCCATATCTAATTTCTTCTGTAGCCACAGTATCATTTTCATTAATTACTGGTATTACATTGTTATTGTGAAGAGATAAAATTGTTTTTCTTGCGTTTAGATAACGTCTTCTAACTTCACTATCATCAAGAGTTAGTAATATTTGTGCTGCATTAATTTTATATTTTTTTAATTTTTGTTTCCATATATAGGCAAGCTCAATTTGTCCTATAGCAGCAGCTGCTTGTTTATCTTCTAATCTACGAAGTATTTTTTTATTTAGAATCATTTTTGATCCTAGAGCTATTGCGCCCGAACAAACAATAACAATATTCTTTTTTTTGTGAATTTTAGAAATATCATTGCAAAAATTATTTATCCATTTTGATTTTAATTTTTTCGTTTTTGGATCTATTATTGATGTTGATCCGATTTTTATAACTATATTTTTAAATTTATTTATCATTTAATTGTTCACAATTTTCAAAAAGGATTTTTGTTAAACTCTCAATACCTTCGTTATTTAAGCTAGAAATAATAAGAGAATTTTTGCCTGAAATTTTTTTGAAATCTTTTTTTATATCTTTGTTACTATTTATTAAAATATCTGACTTTGTAAAAGCAACAATTTCTTTTTTTCTATTTAAATTATTGCCATATTTTCTTAATTCTTCTCTTATTACATGATAATTATTTTTCCAGTTTCTATCTGAGCAATCAATTAAATGTAATAAAATTTTACATCTTTCTACATGAGCGAGAAATCTATCCCCTAAACCTTTCCCTTCATGTGCACCTTCAATAAGACCAGGTATATCAGCAATTATTAGTTCTCTATCAAATTGCTGAACAACTCCTAAAACTGGATGCAATGTTGTAAAAGGATAATCAGCAATTTTTGGCTGTGCTTTAGATATTATTGATAAAAATGTTGATTTACCAGCATTAGGTTTGCCAATTATTCCTACGTCAGCAAAAAGTTTAAGAGATAGCCACACCCATTGTTCTTCTATAGATTCCCCTTTTGTATATTGACGAGGCGCTTGGTTTGTTGATGATTTAAAGTGAGTGTTTCCTAAACCTCCTATACCACCTTTTAATATAATATATTTTTTATTATTTTGAAAAAGATCGGCTATTAGAACAGTCTTATCTTCATTGTAAATTTCAGTTCCCGGAGGAACATTAATTATTATATCTTTTCCATTTGCGCCTGTTTTATTTTTACCTTTGCCATCTTCACCTTTTTTTGCTTTAAAGTGTTGTTGATATCTAAAATCAATTAAAGTGTTTAGATTATTATCAGTTTTTAAAATTACATTTCCGCCCTTGCCACCATCTCCTCCATCCGGACCTCCAAATTCAATATATTTTTCTTTTCTAAAGCTAACGCAACCTCTGCCACCTTTGCCAGATGCAATATATATTTTTGCTTGATCTAAAAATTTCATTGAAACTAAATATATAAGTTCCGCGATTTATGCGGGTATAACAGATACGTATGTTCTAATACGAGTTTTTTTAAATGAAACTTTTCCTTTAACTGTTGCAAATATAGTGTGATCTTTTCCAATTCCAACATTATTCCCTGGATGAAATTTCGTACCTCTTTGACGAACAATAATATTTCCAGATAAGACATTCTCTCCGCCAAATTTTTTTACACCTAGTCTTCTACCAGCTGAGTCGCGACCGTTTCGTGAACTACCCCCTGCTTTTTTTGTAGCCATTATTTATCATCCTTTTTAGAAGAAGTTTTTTTAACTACTTTTTTCTTTTTTGTAGTTGTTTTTTTAAGAGCTATTTTTTTTGTTAGTTTTTTTTCTTTATCGATTTTTTTATCATTAGATTTTTTTTCCACTGTCTTTTTAGGTTTTTCAGTTTTTTTACCATCTAAAGAAATTGACTGAATTTTAAGTACTGTCAAATATTGTCTATGACCTTTGGTAGATCTATAATTTTGTCGTTTTCTTTTTTTAAATACTATAATTTTATTTGCTCGAATTTGTTCAAGAATTGTAGCCTCTACAATAGCACCCTCTAATAAAGGTGTTCCAATGTTATTTTTTGATTTATCTGATATAGCTAGAACATTATTAAAAGATACATTATCACCTTTATTGCCTTCAAGTTTTTCAACTTTTAGAATTTGTCCTGTTTTTACAGAGTACTGTTTTCCACCTGTTTTAAAAATTGCTAACATAATTTATCTCAAGAAATGCGGGATTTATAATGAACAACCCTAATAGTCAATTGAAAATACTTAAAAAACTTCAAATTTTCTATTGTAATTCTTAAAAAAGATTCTTTTGATCTCTTAAAAAAGCAAAAAGCTCAGTATTAGAAAGATTATGCTTTTTCTTTAATTTATTGGCTAAATTACAATCTTGATTAAGAAATGGGTTGATTTGTTTTTCATTACCCAGATTAAAGGGTATTGACCGTCCACTTGCTTTAATTTCAGATTTTATTTGATTGTTTAAAGATAAGAAATCTTCATGATCATTTAAGAGACTTTCAAGAAACTTAAGATTATTAATTGTATATTCATGACCACAATAAACAGTTATATCATTTTCTAATAAATTTATTTTTTTTAAAGAATTATACATTTGGCTATAAGTTCCTTCAAAAATTCTTCCACATCCTAATCTAAACAAAGTATCACCAGAAAATAAAATTTTATTTTTTGAGTCATATAAAATTATATGATCTAAAGTGTGACCTGGAGTTTCCAAAACAGTGAAGTTATTAATATTTGTATTTATAGTATCTCCTTCTTTTATTATATTTATAAAACCTGAATTTAATTTACTTGGTGCAGAAATTTTTACTGAAGGAAATACTTTAGTTAACCCGTTAATTCCACCAACATGATCTTCATGATGATGTGTAATTAATATGTTTTCTAATATTAGATTATTTTTTTTTAAAAAATATAAATGGCTTTGACTTTCTGCAGGATCAACTATTGTAGCAGAGTTTTTATCATTAGAATATAGTATAAAAGAATAATTATCTTTTAGCTGATTTACGATTATAACATTTATTTTATTCATTAACTAACTATAGCAGAATTTTTTGTAAATATTCTTTTCGTAGATTTAATTTTTATTGGCTCAAAGTTTTGATAAGTTAAAAGGAATATTGCTTCACTAGTAAATAAATTTGTACTATTAAAATTATTGTTAATCTCAAATTGCTTTCCTTTAGAAGTAAGACCTATACTTCGTTCAATTTTAATATTCATTTCAGAACATAAATCTTGAAAATCCTTTATGGTAAAAAAATGAATGTTTGGTGTATCATACCAAGCAAAAGGTAAACCTTCTGTAACAGGCATTCTTCCTGTAAATAAAAGCTGTAGTCTAATTTTCCAGTGGCCAAAGTTGGGGAATGATACAATAGCCCTATTGCCTATGCGTAATAATTCTGTCAATATTTGTTTAGGCTTCATCATTGCTTGAAGAGTTTGACTAAGAATTACATAATCAAAACTTTGTTTTGAGTATTGTGCGAGATCTTTTTCAGCATTACCATGTATAACGTTAAGACCTTTAGCTATTGCCTTTTTAGCTAACTCTGATGTTATCTCAATTCCATGAGTATTTGCGTTTATATTTTTTTTTAATTGATCAATTAATTCACCCTCACCACAGCCAACATCTAATAACTTTGCATTGTTACTAATTAAGGATTCAATTAATTTCCAATCCTTTCTTATACTTTTAATTTTATTCATTCATGAAATCCATGTTATTTTCTAAAAAACCTTTTGTAACAAAATCTAAGTCAGGTTCTTCTAACAGAAAACTGTCATGACCTTTATCTGTTTCAATTTCAATAAAACTTACTTTTTTTGAAAAATAATTTAAAATCTCAACAATTGCTTTGTTTTCAATAGTTGGAAATAACCAATCAGATGTAAAAGATAGCACTAGATATCTAATATGATTATTAGGTAGGTTTGAGAACTCTATTGATTTTTGGTAAGTATCAGCATGATCAAAATAATCCATAGCTCTAGTTAAATATAAATATGAATTTGCATCAAATCTTTCAACAAAAGATCTTCCTTGATACCTAAGATAACTTTCAATTTGAAAATCTGCATCAAACCCAAATGAAATAATATCACGGGACTGAAGTTTGCGCCCAAACTTTCGATGTAAAGCATTTTCAGATAAATAAGTTATATGAGCAATCATCCTAGCAACAGAAAGTCCTCTTTCAGGAATTTCTTTTTTCAATTGATAATTACCCTTGTGCCAGAGTGGATCGTTCATTATTGCCTGTCTACCCACTTCATGAAAGGCAATGTTTTGAGCCGAATGTTTTAG
>Ga0163108_10004063_pt1 | contig 10374 bp, 6 predicted proteins | sample Fk1155metaG_FD_109644 | JGI IMG/M metagenome (GOLD analysis project Ga0163108, IMG submission 109644) | Marine microbial communities from the Central Pacific Ocean - Fk160115 155m metaG | ecosystem: Environmental > Aquatic > Marine > Oceanic > Photic zone | place: The Central Pacific Ocean...
AAAATCGAGGTAGGTCTGCTCGGCGGTTTTGTCCTCCGTCTGGCAGGTCATCGCGATGTAGCGCTTGGATCCTTCCTCGGCGATGGAGGCGGAGAGTTCCTCCCAGTTGAGGATGGTCTGCTCGAGTTGGGCGGCATCGGTGGCGGCGCTGAATTGTTGTTCGAGTTGGTCGAAGAGCGGTGCGAGCGCGGCCCAGTCGCCCGCGTTTAGGTTGTCCGGCAGGAACTGCCGCGGCGTGTGGTGGGTGATTTTTTCGAACATGAAACCGTCGGCCGGCATGATGCGGCAACAGGCTGGAGATTCCCAGCCTGTTTCAGCGCAGCCTGTGGCCCATCGGGCCGTCCGTGAGGCAACTCAACTTTAATGCCATTGGCCAAGCCCGAGTCATGCGCTGGAGGGGGTGCGAAGGACGAATAGTAGAGTACCCTGCTGATCGTGCGTCACGTTGCAAAGGTGAATATCATATTTGGGGCGCAGTTCCTCGGTTAGGTATTTTCGGGCTGCAATGCCGTGGTACTCGACGAAGATGTTTTGGATAGGCACCTCCGGGGCAGCGGTGAGCACTTCGTGCAGGATCGCTGGTTCGGTGGTTTCGGCGTCTACCTTGAGTAGATCGACCGCTCGGAGGTTCAGTCGCCTGAGTTCGCTGCTGAGTTTTTTGGTGACGATGTCTTCGCCGCCGAGACTGTTCGGCCAACTGCCACTGGGCTGCAGGGTGAACGCGCCGGAGTGGCGATCGGGGCCGTAGTGGAGTCGGAACGTTCCCTCCTGGTTCCAGATGCCAAACGGATTCGTCTCGATGCCATCGATCGGGCCGACGTTGGCCTGCAGTAGCTCATGCGTGGTGGCGCACGGCTCGTAGCAGATGATCCGAGCACCGGGGAGGTGGGACTTGAAGTGGAGCGCCGCCGCGCCACAGTTGCTGCCGATGTCGATGATCACCGGCGAGTCGCTCGTGATGCGTGTCTTGGCTAGGGGGTAATCGTTGCCCGTGAGCACGGTGCGAATCATATTCTCCTCGGCCTGCGGGTAGGTGAACGTGTGTTCGCGACCAGCAAGCTGGATTTGAAGAGCGCTAAGTGACATTGGCCAAGCGGAGGTAACCGCCCGGGGATTTAACGAGCAAGCACGCCGCAGGGTCGAGACAATTCAGCCAACGGAGTGGATAGGCTTTTTTTCTCGGAGTGCCGTTGGCCAAGGGGTAGCTTGTCGGCGACCGAAACAAGGTGGAACAACAAGAGGAAAACCAGGTGGAATCGCTCGATGCGGATCTGGGCGAGTCTGTTGGCCAAGTGCCAGAACCGGCCGGGGAGCGGCGCGGTTTTATCAAGTTTCTCTGCGCATTTATTGGCACGCTCATCAGCGTGGTGCCGTTTGGTGCCGGCGTTTGGTCGTATCTCAGCCCCTTGGCCAGACGCGAGGGTGAGGGCGGCGGGGGCTTCATTAAGGTCACAACGCTGGACGCAATTCCCGCCGACGGCTCGCCGGCCAAGTTCTCCATCGTGGCCGACAAGGTGAATGCGTGGAACCGTTATAACAACGTGAGTATCGGCTCGGTGTACCTGCTGTTTGTTGACGGTGAACCAAGGGCGTTGCACACCAGTTGTCCTCATCTGGGCTGCTTCGTTGATTACCGGCGCGGCAAAAAGGATTTTTACTGCCCGTGTCACAACAGCAGGTTCCGGCTGGATGGCGACCGCGTCGATGGCGTGAGCCCGCGCGCGATGGATGCGTTGCAGATCGAAGTCCGTAACAAGACGGAGGTGTGGGTGAAGTTCCAGAATTTTCAATCCGGCCACGGCCGCAAGATTCCGGTGTCATGAAGTCGCTGCTTGGCTGGATCGAGGATCGTACGGGGATTGGCCGGCTTGTCGGGACGCTGCTGTACGAGAACATCCCCGGCGGCTCGCGGTGGCGGTACGTCTGGGGTAGCACGGTGGCGTTTGCGCTGTTTGTGCAGATGCTCACCGGACTTTTTTTGTGGATGGGCTACAGCGCCAGCTCCGGTGATGCGTGGGAGTCGGTCAATTACATCCAGAATGAGATGAGCGGCGGTTGGCTGTTGCGGGGTATCCACCACTGGACCGCGCACCTGATGCCTGTGCTATTGCTCCTGCACCTGATGCAGATCGTGATCGACGGTGCGTACAAGGCGCCGCGCGAGGTCAACTACTGGTTATGCGTTTTGCTGTTGTTGCTCGTTGTGGCCCAGGTGTTGAGCGGTTACCTGTTGCCGTGGGATCAGAAAGCCTTCTGGGGTTCCACGAAAGTCGCCACGAACTTCCTGACACTGATCCCGTTTATCGGGCCGGGGCTGCAAAAGTTGGCCATTGGAGGGGTGGAATACGGTCACCTTACGTTGACCCGTTTTTTTGCACTGCACGCCGGAGTACTACCGATTCTCGTGGCGCTGACTGTGGTGGGGCGCACTTGGCTGAACCGTCGTCACGGCATCAATCCGACCGAGGGCGGACTTGGCCCGGACGCCTGCCGATGGCCGGATCAATTGTTCAAGGACATCGTGGCTTGTCTGGCATTGATGGCGACCGTGTTGGCGTTTGTCTGGCATTACGGTGCGAAACTGGGTGCGCCGGCGGATTCGTTTGAGCCATTTTCCGCAGCACGGCCGGACTGGTTTTTTCTGTTCCTGTTCCAGTTTCTCAAACTGCCCATCTTCGCCGGAGAGAACGAGGTGTGGGGTGCGATTTACATTCCGGCTCTGTTTCTTGGCCTGTTGTTTCTGATGCCGTTCCTTGGTCGTTGGAACGTTGGTCATATGTTCAACGTATTTGTGCTATTCGTGTTCCTTGGTGGAGCCGGTGCGCTCACGTATCTTGCCAAGCAAGAGGATTACGTCGGGCCGAACAGCGCCGGCTACCTCAAGGCTGTTCTGAGGCATGAACAGGATGCGATTCGCGTAAAAGCGTTGGCCAAGGGCGTCGGTATAGAGTCCACCGCATTGTCGCTACTAAGGGATGATCCGAAGACGCAGGGCGCTCGGTTGTTCGCGCAGCACTGCGCGAGCTGCCATCGCTACGATGGACACGACGGCTTGGCCGTGGAATTGCCCGAGGCTGGGACGTTTGACAAACTGAAGCATCGCACGGGACTGAGGAGCCGCTTTTTTTCCGGTGATGCCGTGCATCCCGATTGGCTGGCACGTAAAGCTGGCACGCAGGACGAATGGCAAACCGTGCGGTCGTTGCTGCAGGCCAAGGCCGAAGGTCCATTTGATATAATTGCCGCCGCCAAGTCGGAGGAAGCGCCCGAGGCGCCGGATTTGCGGGGCTTCGCCTCGCGCCGCTGGCTTCGCGGCCTGCTCAATCCGGACCGGTACGTCAGTACCCGCTACTTCGGCGGCACTGCGCACAAGGACGGCGACATGTACAATAAATTCCTCAACCGCAAAGTCCGCAAATATGAGGCTGCTAAAATGAAGATGCTCGACGCCATCGCCGTGGCGCTTTCCGCCCAGGCCAAACTGCCCAGCCAGACGGTGACCGACCAGAGGGACGCGGCACTGATCCGGCAGGGCGTCAAGTATATGACGGACGACATCGGCTGCATCGACTGCCATGCTTTTGGTAAACCGGATCCTGACGCCGACGGCCCCGACCTCACCGACTACGGCTCGCGCAAATGGGTCATCGACTTCGTCAAAAATCCGGAGCATGAGAGGTTTTATCCCGACAACAACGACCGCATGCAGGCATTCGGCGTGAAAAATATTTTGACTGATGACGAGATCGGTTTGATCGCCGACTGGCTCCGTGGCGACTATTTCGAACCAGCTCGCTGAACCTTGCGCTTTGGCTATGGACTTAGTGGAAGCCATTCGCCACCTCAAGAAAGTCGACCCGGACTTGGCCAAGGTCATCCGCCGCATTGGTGCCTGCAATTTTGCGCCGGACAAAAGCCGCACAATTTACGCGTCGCTCGTTCGATCGATTGTTTACCAGCAACTCACTGGCAAAGTGGCGACGATCATCTTTAGCCGTTTTCTCGAACTGTTCTACGGTAGGAAATTTCCCGAGCCGGATAGGGTGTTGCGGGTGCCGTTCGAGCAACTGCGGGGTGTTGGGCTTTCCAACCAAAAAGCCTGTTACATTCAAAACATTGCCCAAGCGGCGAAAGACGGTATTGTGCCCGACTCGCGCCAGGCAAACCGGATGAGCGACGATGAGTTGATCGATCGGTTGACCTCCATCAAGGGCGTCGGCCGCTGGACCGTTGAGATGCTGCTGATCTTCCGGTTGGGTCGCCCGGACGTTCTGCCCGCGACTGATTACGGTGTCCAAAAAGGCTTCGCTGTGGCCAAGCGCCTGGCTGAGTTGCCCAAGCCGAAAGAGCTGCTCGCTGCCGGTGAATGCTGGGCCCCCCACCGCACCGTCGCCGCTTGGTACCTTTGGCGCACCGCCGACACCGCCACACTGTAATCCCTCCTTGGCCAACCGCTTGCGCCTCGATTTATTCTTCCTTACGGAGAATGTGGCCGTGGATCGGAAAAGGCAGAACTTTCGCAAAAGTCGTTACGATCACCATCACTCAGCCAATCTCACTTGCGTTACTCGCTGATTTCCTCGGTCACTGCCTGGGTGGGATTTTTCTCGTGAGTCTGTTTAATGGTTGGAATCAGCAGGATGGCCGAGAGGACAATCAGCCCTGCGCTGATCAGCCCCAGACTGCCGATGGCCAAGCCGGAGGCCAGCACGCTGAAGCCAATCACTGGCGCGAGCACGCCGCGGACGCCCGTGAAAAACGTGTGCACCGCCATATAGTCGGCGACACGGTTCGGCGGCGCGAGCTTGGTCACCCACAGCCCCCAGGCGATATCGCCACCGGCGTGGGCAATGCCAAAGAAGATTTGCCCGATCGCCATGCCAAGCAACGTGTCGCTGCTGAAAAAGATCAGGATGCCCACGGCGAAAAAAAGGTTTAGCACGGCGCGCAACAGGAAGAAATTAATGCGATCAAAGAGCCGTCCCCAAAACGGGTTGAGCAGCAACCGGAAGAGGTTCGGGATGACCAGGATCAGCGTGGCGATGGTGAGCGCGTTTTTTTCGAGCCCGTAAATTGGGTTGGTCAGGTACTCGACGCGGATTGGGATCATCATCAGGTTGCCGAAGCCCATAATCATCCAGCAGATCAGCGCGTGGCGAAAGAGTTTGTCGGTCTTGGCGTAGCGCAGTGACCGGAACGGGTGACCACCGGCCTCGCCCTCGAGTGGCTTGGACGGGAAATGTTTCAGGCAATGCCAGGACGCCAGGAACGCGAGTCCGAAGATCACCAACAGCCAGCGGTAATTACCCAGGCCCGGATGGCCGGTTGTGTCGGTTTCATTGAGCGCCAAGCCAGCGAGAAAGCTGAATGCCGCAGCGGCGATGACACGGAACCACACTGTACGGGAGAAGTAGTGGCCGCGTTTGTCGACGGGATAATTGTCGCGAAAGACTTGGGTGAGCAGCGGGATCGCGCCGGTCGAGCACGACATCGCCATAATGCTCCCGGCGACGAACAACGGTAGCGATGGCACGGCGGCCATCAGGAAAAAAAGAACCGCACCGAGCAGCGCCATGCGGCAGGCGGCGACGGATGAGGGCAGCTTCAGCGACTGAACAACGGTGACGACCACCGGCGTGAGCAGCAGACCCACGCTGGCCGCCGTCGAGACGAGCGCCTTGGCGATCAACCCCGGATTTTCGAAGCCCTTAACCACGGTCAGCAGAAGGAATGTGCTGCCCGCCGCCTCGAGGATGCCGCTGCTGATGGCCCGGCGCTGTTCGAGTTTGAAGGTGACTTTGGTCCGCTCGGCAAGATTCATCCGGGATGCGCATTATTCAGGAAACCGGCCGGTTGGCGATTCATAAAAAAACCTCCGTCTCGCTCTCTCGCCACGAACGCAGTACAACACCGCCGTGCCGGGAGTGGTAGCCATCGTCGGTCGGCCCAATGTTGGGAAGTCGGCCCTGTTCAATTGTATTGCGCGCAAGCGGATTGCGATCGTGCATGACCGTCCCGGCGTCACGCGCGACCGTCTCAGCGCCGAGGTCGAGTGGCTGGGGCACCCTTTTACGCTGGTGGACACCGGCGGCATCGGCCTGCTCAAGGGCGAGCGCGGCGGTGACAACTTCGCCCGGGAGATCGTCACTCAGGTGCAGGTCGCACTCGATGATGTGGACGTGATTTTGTTCGTCGTCAGTGTGCAGGAGGGCGTCGTGCCGATGGATCTCGAGGTGGCTGGGATGCTCCGTGAAGCCGGCCGGCCGGTGTTCGTGATGGTCAACAAGGTGGATATCGCCGCGCACGAACAGGGGATCGACGAGTTCGCCGAGCTTGGTTTTGAGCATATTTTTCCGGTCAGCGCGCTGCACGCGAGGGGCATTGATATTCCCGTTGGACAGGCGGTAGGCCGGTTGCCGGAGCGCTTGGTTAAGCCGGAGGATCAGGCCGCCGATGAGCCGCCGCTCAACATCGCCATCGTTGGCCGGCCCAACGTCGGCAAGTCGTCGATCATCAACGCACTCACCCGGTCGAAGCGGGTTATCGTCACCGAGATCTCGGGCACGACGCGCGACGCCATCGACGTGCCGTTCGAGGTTGTGACCGACGGTGTGCGGCAGAGCTACAACCTCATCGACACCGCTGGCATCCGCAAACGGCGGCGCATCAAGGATGCTGTGGAGTTTTTCAGCGTCAACCGTTCCGACGAGGCCATCGAGCGGTGCGACCTGGCGGTGCTGGTGCTGGACGCAGCCGAGGGGGTAACCGAGCAGGACAAAAAAATCTGCGACCGCATCACCGAGGCCGGTTGCGCCTGTGTCATCGTTGTCAACAAGTGGGATCTTTTTCAGGCCGGACTGGAGAAGGCCCGCAAGCGGGAGGCCGGAAAAACCGTCGCGCAGGGCGGTCGCAAGATCAGCCGAAAAAAACAGGAGGAGCTGATGTATGAGCAGTTTGGCAAGTGGGTGAAGTCCAACCTGTTTTTCATTGACTACGCGCCGGTCATTTTCACCTCGGCGATCGAGGGGTACCAACTGGATCGCCTGCTCGAGGCCATCCGCTACGTCAGCTCGCAACTCCGAAAAACCACGCCGACGAGCCTGCTCAACCGCACGCTGCAGGCAGCGCTGGAGCGCAACCCGGCGCCCAGTTCCAGGGGCCATCGGCTCAAGCTGTTTTACGCCACGCAAGTCCAGTCCAAGCCGCCGACATTCCTGCTCTTTGTCAACCGCAAGGAGCTGATGAGCGACAACTACTCGCGCTACCTCATCGGTGTGCTGCGCAAGTCGTTCGGGTTCGAGGGTTGCCACATCCGGCTCGTCGCCAAGCCGCGCCCGAAAAGCATCAAGCCGATCCGCCGCAAATCGACGGTAAAAAGCAGGACGAGCAAAAAGGTCACAAAACGCGAAATCCAAAGACTCCGCGACGAGACCAAGCGTAAAAAGGACGCGAAGAAAAAAGCTATCCGGAAAGGCGCCCGGCCGGCGGGAGCCAAGCGTGCAAAAAAACGCCCCACAAAAAAAGACAGGCCCCGAAAGTCAGTTTAGCGCTTGGCCAGGCGCTGAAGTTCATTGGCGACTCGACCGATTACTTCGGGCCAATCGTTGGCGAGGCATTGACGGAACAGTCTCGTGTTCGGGTACCACGGCGTGTCCTCCCGATTGAGCAGCCAGCGCCAGTCCGCGGCGAACGGCAGCAGTATCCACGTCGGTTTGCCAAGCGCGCCGGCTAAGTGTGCCACTGCGGTGTCCACAGTCACGATCAGGTCCATCGACTCGATCAGGCTTGCGGTCGAGGCGAAGTCGCTGATGTGCGGCGAGAGGTCGGTTATGCAGGTGGCGGAGTCGATGATGCGGCGGGCCTCGTCGCTTGGCTCCAACTGGAGGTTGAACCAGGCAAAGTCGCTGCATGCACCGAGCAACTCCATGAGCAGTCCGGCTGGTAGCGAGCGGTTGTTTGCCCATGAGCGGCTTCGACCAGCCCAGACCACTCCGATTTTGAGTGCGCCGGTGTCTGGCACGGCTCCCGATGGTTGCGCGGAAAGGTAGCGGCCGTTTTTGCCGTTGGGCACGGTGGCCGGCGTGGTGCCGAACGCCAGCGGGGCGCTCATCATCGGTAGCGTGAAGTCGGCGGGTGGCACGATTTCGCCCGGCTCGAAAATCTGCGACACACCGAGGAGCGTCTGAAGGAGGGCGCGCAGCCCTGGCTGGCATTCGATCACGACGTTTGCGCCGGCATTGGCCAGATGCGGTACATATCGGCAAAACTGCAGCGTGTCGCCAAAGCCCTGCTCGGCAAAAAGCAGCAGCGTCTTGTCGGCCAACGGCTCGCCGTTCCAGCGGGGGATGCCGGTGTGTCTCGGCGCAAAGAGTGTGTTGTAGGTCTGCCAGCGCGCCTCGTAATGCTGCCAGCCGTCTTTCCAGTTGCCGGCAGCCAGTTCAGCGATTGCGAGGTTGAACGGGCCGTCCGGGTTATTCGGCTCAAGTGTGGTGAATTCACTAAAGGCGGCGATAGCTTCGAGTACCCGGTTTTGAGCCTGCAACGCGACGCCGAGGTTGAGCATTGTCTCGGGATGCTTGGGGTGATGCTCGAGCACTGAGAGGCAGGTGGCCTCGGCGGCGGTGGGATCGTCGCGCTCGAGTTGCAGCTTGGCCATGTTGACGCCGGCCATCGGTTGTCCTGGTTCCTTTTGGAGGATGTGCCAGAAACATTCCTCGGCCAGTTCGGTTTCTTTCAGGTTGCGAAGCGTGAGTCCGAGGTTGACCATGGCATCGGTGTAGTTGGCGTCGAGATCGACGGCGTGCTTGTAGGCCTGAGCGGAGGTGAGGTAGTCGCCTTCGTCTTGGGTAACTTGGCCCAGGTTGAAGTGCGCGGCAGCGTGGGCGGGTTCAAGTTGGGTCGCCCGCTGGTAGTCGAGCCGGGCCTTGGCCGCTTGGCCAATCGCATAGTGGGCGTTGCCACGGTTGAAATAAAAATCGGCGCAGTCGGGCTGTAACTCAATGGCGCGGGCATATGGGCCAAGCGCCTGTTCCGGCCGGTCAAGGCCGGAGAGCAGCAGGCCAAGCTCGTGATGATTTTCTGCTTCGTCCGGTTGCAACTCGATGGCGTGCTCAAGGTAGTCGTGCGCTTGGTCAGCCTGGCTGTTTTCGCGGAGGGCATCGGCGAGTAGTCGCAGTAGGATCGTGTTGGCCGGGTCGGTTTCGACGGCGTGTTGGTAATGCTCGATCGCCTGGCCAAGCCGGCCTTGTTGCTGAAGGTCAACCGCCTTGGCCAAGTGACGGATGGCGGCTGGGGAGGGCTGTTGCCGCAGTGTGGCGCTTACTTCAGCGATGATACTCACCCAGTTGCCTGGGGCCGGTTGGCGGAAGATTCGCATCGACGGATACCACGGGCTGTCGGTGCGATTTTCAAGCCAGCGCCATTCGCCGGCGAAGGGCAGTAACAGCCAGACTGGCCTGCCGAGTGCGCCGGCCAGGTGGGCCATGGCGGTGTCGATTGTGATGACCAAGTCGAGTTGTTGGAGCAACTGCGCCGTGATGGTGAAACTGCTCATCAACGAATCCAAATTGGTGGCTGGCCCAAGTTGGTTTAGCTCGAGTGAGGTCGCCTCTTTTTGGAGGCTGAAGAATTGGGCATCGACTGACGAGGTCAGCTTGGCCAATGCGCTGGGTGGGGCTTCCCGAAGTTCGGGATGTTGCGTGCGGCGCGAGCCGCGCCAAACGAGGCCGACGTTCCACCGGGAGGCGCTTCGGCCTGGCAGAGAAATTGCCGCCCCGGCTTTTGCCAAATCGATGGGAGCATTTTCGGGGATGAAACCGGCATCGACACCAAGCACATGTGGAAGACTGAGCAACGGACACTGCAAGTCGTGTGTCGGTAGGCGTTGACCGCGCGGGATCACGTCGTCGATGCCGTCGATGCACTGCATCAGCGAGACCAACTCGGGTTGACACTCGAAGAGGACGCGACCGCCGTGTTGTCCGATCAGCGGCAGATGGCGGGCGAACTGGATTGTGTCGCCAAAGCCCTGTTCCGCCCATATCAACAGCGTTTTTCCGGCGAGTGATTCGCCGTTCCAACGGGGCTTTTCGAGGCGCGCCCGGAGCCTGTCGTAGTTGGGCGTCAACAGCCGGTTTTCGTAGCCCGTCCAGCCGTTGGTGAAGTCGCCAGTTTTCAGCAACGCTTGTGATTGGTTGAAAGCAATCCCCGGTGAGTTGGGGGCGAGTTGCCGCGCCTGCTTGTGTCGCCGCAGCGCTTCTGCCGAGTCGCCGAGAGCCATCAAAATATTGCCAAGATTCGAGAACGAATCCGCATGGCCCGGGAATTGTTCGATGATTTTTTCGAAGACAGATTGGGCTTCCTCGAGGCGATCCG
>Ga0163108_10004064_pt1 | contig 10372 bp, 20 predicted proteins | sample Fk1155metaG_FD_109644 | JGI IMG/M metagenome (GOLD analysis project Ga0163108, IMG submission 109644) | Marine microbial communities from the Central Pacific Ocean - Fk160115 155m metaG | ecosystem: Environmental > Aquatic > Marine > Oceanic > Photic zone | place: The Central Pacific Ocean...
GATAATCGTTAAGTCCTCGTGATAAGCATTCGATAGTGAATTCTCCTGTGCTCATGTTGATGGGGACAATTCGTTCTTCTTTAAATTCTGTTAGGAGAGATCGGATCTCTTGTCGCTCAGTTTTGTTATTTGTCATAGGAAAGAGATCAGGTGTTATCACTACATCCATTACAGAATTATACTAAGGGTTCCTGATTTTCTTCATTCTACTGTTACCGATCACTTTCAAATAATAGAAATTTCTTGACATCCATATCATTAGCTTCAACCAAATTTGAAATCATCTTTAATTTTTTTTCTGCTTTAAGAGCACGGGAACTCCAATAAGCTAGGTGTCGGTTCGTGTTATCTAATTCGGTTTCTAAGGCTGTTTGAAAGAGCGCAGACGGGCTTATATCCTTTCCAGACTCTTTCCATCGACGCCCTAAGTCATCTGGTACAGAGACGCTTATAACGGAAGCCATTACTTATGTATATCAGTTCTAAGGAGAATAACCCTACTAAATCTTGCAATTTCTTCAGTCAGGAACTTTAACTTTATGTGACTCTGTGGCAATAACTGGAATTGGTTCACTGACTGTGAGATGCGTTAAAGCACGTAAGTCATTAGCAAATTCTTCAGCTTCATCAATGGACTGGAATTGAGGATGATGTGAACCTACGTCTGTGTGATATACAAATACCACGTAGCCGGTTACTGGAAGTCCCATAGATGAATCTTTGTACCGATTAAACGTAGCAGACTCTCTTTCTTGTGCAATAGCAGGAGTGTAAGGTTTACTGAAAATGATTTCGGTCAGGGCAGGGAAGTAAGTCATTCATACTCAGGCGAGTACGAATGGGCCTGATTTGTAGTACGTACCTGAGCCTTCTTTTACTGCTCTATCTGCCTCTTCGTGGTCTGTTACTTTGATCACTTCACTGCGGCCAGTAGCCGTATTTTGGGTCAGTACAGCCCATGCAAGTTTGCGTTCTTCCATGCGTGTTATTTTCATCGCGTATTTAATTATGGAGGGAATGAATCTGTACTGTACAAGGTTGTGTCCAATGAAAAACCACTGCTATGACTGAGTTAGGGAAACTCATGTTAGCAGTGGCAAGGGTTCTAGCTACTTAGAAATCTTTAGATTTCCTGACGTTACTTTTCGAAGAGTTGATTTGCTCTTACGCCTAGAAGTCTCTCATTACTATTAGGATTTTTTAGAGCATGCTTAGAGTCTCTTCTAAGGATCATTTCCATCTCTTGTTGACGCCATGAAGCATCAGAATTCTCGTCGAGGTTGAATGGAGCCATGGTGTGGTGTGTAATTGACTGCCCTTATGATACATCAATTTCGCCAGCTTCATGCGATGGAACAATTTCAGGTTCAGGATTTAGTGGTATGAACTGAGATTTGATTGCTTTCAACAGCTCTACAGTCTGATCAATACTGAGTTCTTGTTCACCATGAATGTTGTCAATGAAGAGAGGATCTTCCATTAAGATATCTATATTTATTAATATCGAGTCTAATTTTTTAATTACTGTTCGGTAGTGCGCCTTCATATTAGTGCTTTCTTTCATGGCTTTAATCATGTATGTATACAGGTTAGCCATTGCACTGTACCGCTAATTCATATTAGCGATATTTACTTGTACTTAGACGTCAAATTGATATTTTCTAGCATATTCGGTAGGGAAGCGAGCATCATTTGCACTTGGCTTGTTATGTTCGTAAGGATTCAACAGATGAAGTCGGTCTGCATCACTAGCTAAGCCTCTTCTATCACCCCGTTTGTCTGGTGTGTAGAATTCAGTTCTTGCTCCTCCAATCTCCTCTTCAAGTTCTTCTCTTGTTGGTTGTCTTACTCCACCTCCATAGGGATCTTTATAGTTACCGCCTTCATCAAAGGAGCCACCACTCCTGTAGTAACCTTCTGAGGGAGCTCCTGTTGATAATCCTCCCGCTCTATCTTGCTTCTCTTTTCTCGCTGTATCTTGTAAGCCAGCTATTTGATCTAGTAGATCACCTCGTTCTATACTCCAGGCACCACGTCGTCCTTTAGACTTGTCCTTGTAAGTTGAAGCTTGTTGATCATATTTTGAGCCCCATGATGTATCTAGATCTGCATATTTTTTATCCCAGGTAGCCTTATTGGCTGCTGCTGTTACATCGGCGTCTGCTTGCCAACCAGTTCTAGCCTCAGCTAATTGATTTACATAACGAGCTTCTGCTAGATCATGCCAACCAGTTTTAGCTTCTCCTAAGCGTTTGTCATATCTTGCGTCAGCCGCTGTTCGCCAGTCCCCTCTAGCAGCTTCTAGATCAGCTGCATATTGCTGGTTACGTTCAAGTTCCCAGTCTGACCTTGCTTTATCAGCTGTTAGCTGCCAAATATTTTTATCACCAGCTAGGCGTGTGTCATATCTTGTGTCAGCATCTGTTTGCCAACTTGCTTTTGCTTCTGCAAGTTTTTTATCATATGCTTTTTGTGTATATATTTTTGGAGGAGGTGGAGGAGGTGGAGGTGATCCGCCGCCGCCTTTATTATGAAGTAAGACCCCTTCAGATACGTAAGTGTGGGCTTCATCAACTGTTAATTCTACTGATTGTCCTTTACCAAGTTTTTTAGATTCTTGGAATTCGAGTTCTCCTTCTAATTGAGATATTTTATCTCCTTTTTTTAATTCAGTTGCTTTTAACCAGCCTTTTTTATTAGTAGAGTAGAAGCGATCTTCTTCTGCGCAAGTAAATTCTTTTCCTAGGAAGTTAAGAGAGAGGAGAGGTGATTCAATAACTCTTACGTAGGTAACTTCATGCTCACCTTTTTTGAGTGTATCTTGGTGGAGGGTTTCTAATTTATCGCCTACTTCTAGGTTTTTTGCTGCTTTGGTTATCCCTCCAGCTAAAAGGATTTCCATATCTGGTATGAGACCGCTCATAATTCTATAAAAACTTTATCAATGTACTAATTCTATCTGGCCTACTTTTATTTAAGTTCCGATAGTGTCTGGATAGTAGGAATAGTCTTTACCACTTCCATATCCGTCATCTTTTAGATTCTGCATTGCATGTTCACTAGCTTGAAGATCCTCATCTGACCAATTTGAATATCTTCCTCTGAATCTTCGTTTGTATTCATCACTAGTACGGTCTAGACCTGAATGAGAGGCAAAGTATCTGTCTTTTTCTCCTTGTCCCCTGCCATGTACATCATCCCCATACTGATCTTTCCAGGTACCAGAACCTAGATATTGATCTTCATGCAGATTGTGCTTATCTAAATAACGTAATCTTCCTGCTGCTCTAGGATCATAGGCTTTATATTCTCTACCTTTTATGTTAGCTGTATGTACTGGCTTGTTATATTCTCTATTTAAAGCTCTTATCTCTTGTACATAACCTCCTTGAAGGTCGTCTGCCCAATCTTGTCCAGTCCCATCAACATGGCCACCAAAATTTTTGGTATCTGTAGGGTCCCATTTTGTAGGTTTGTCAGTCATATCCCATGCTTTTACTAAAGCAGCTACTTTATCTTCATACCTGTTACCAGTACTGTTTTCTGGTGGTGGATCCTTTTTGTAGTAGTTCTCTAAGTCTTCAAGACGTGTATCTAATCCAGCTCTAGCTGTTTTACCTTCGGCTTGACCTGTTTGTAAGTTACCTAGTTGTGCACCATAGCCAGCTTGAGTTGTTTGTACTTGTTATAGAGGATCTTGCCAGCTGGTGTCATCTTTTTTATTTTCTAGTTCAGAGATTCGACCTTCTTGCCAGCTTGGTTGTTTACCTTCTAATGCTTCGATTCTCTTATCCCATTTGGAAGTATCACCTTGAGGTTTATTTTCAAGAGCAATGATTCTATCCTCATCCCAATTACCTCCACCACCACCTTGAGGTCTATTTTCTAAACCTTGTATTCTTCCTTCATCCCAACCAGGTCTACTTTCAAGATTTGCGACTCGACCTTCTTGCCAGCTTGGTTGTTTACCTTCTAATACTGCAATTCGATTTTCGAAGGCAGACAGGTCTTGAGTAGGTGGGGAAATTATTTGGTCAGGTTGCTTTATAGGAGGCTGAGGAGAAGGATCTACATTTGGATTTACAGGTTGCCTTACAGGAGGTTGGCTTACAGGAGGTTGGCTTGATCTAGAGCCATTTCCTGTTAATAGTTCTTGTCTCCTGTCTTCTTTAGCTTCAGCTGCAGCGCCAATAGGACTTGGGACAGTGTAATCCTTCTTTGGTGTTGTTGAACCTTCTTTTCGATATGGATTGTTGACTCTTTGATTACTTGCTGTCTGAGCTGATCCGTGATCACCAACTTTGAAGCCTGTTAATCGGTATTGTCTGTCGGCTTGCGATTGCGTATCATATGGATTTTTGACTCTCTGATCACTTGCTGATGTAGTCGATCCTGATGCTCCAGTTGATGCCCTTAATTTAGCTAGTCTGTCAGATCGAGATTGTGAATCATATGGATTTTTGACTCTCTGGTTACTGCGCTCAGCTAAATCAATAGTAGGTTGAGTTATTTGAACGGGATCAGAACCAAAGAGATCACTATATCTAGTCATTTCTAGTAACTTGTTACCTATTAATCTTCTTATTCTATCTGTTATATATAGACCTTCGGCAGTGGTAAAGGCTCATGTTGATTTTTCTTTTATTTTCTCAGTTATTTTATCTATATAAGGTTTGATTTTATCAGTTACCTTTTGTATATAGGGTTTAGCTTTATCGATTACCCATTTACAATCGTCGATAAATTCAGACCAGTGGAGTGTATGAACTGACCATCTGGTTTTTGCATCTGCCCAATACTCTTGTCGGCTTATCAATTTAATCTTCTTAGGGGCTTCGATTTTAGGTTGTGTCACGATGCTTAAGGGTGTTGAAAGTTTACTGAGAAAAGCTTCTGCTTTAGCTCTTGGACTTAGTGTAGCTTCAATAGCCATAGCCGGGACCATCATCATCTCCGCCTAATAGTAGTATCCAAAGCCAAAGTAGGCCAAGAACTAACATAATTGTTTCAAATATTGGAGTGGGCATCATTGACAACCTTTACTTTATAAATAGTAGTGCTTGCAGCTTTTTTAGCAAATGAAAGGTCGATTCTTTTCTTTACCCAATATAAGAATGTCAAGACAAGGATGAATTGAACCCCCTCCCCCCATGACATATCCCATGCCTGGATAAGATCGATGTCTGTTTGTGCGAGTAAGTTCATTAGAGGTATGCCTTAGATATATTTGTGGCAAAGCCTATGACTGTTACACCTGCTGCTAGGACTGCGGCTGCGCCGATGACCCATTTTTCCACTACTTTTAAACGCTCTCGTAATTCATCCTGTTTCTCTTCAAGTCTTTCTATTTTTAGAGCTTGTACGACTAATCTAGTTTCCTGTGCAGCATCTAGTGATAAAGGATCAGACATAAAAAAGTACCGACGAAATGCCGATACTTTATAAGGAGTTAACTTAGCTCTTTGATCTTGTCTTTCCAGTACTCTCGCTCTTCTTCAGATATCCATGGAGAGTGTCGCATGATTTGAGCATGCTGTAACCATTCTTTAGGTGTCCAATCCTTTCTTGGTTGGTCTATGTGATCTTTTAAACTCAAAGGGTCCCCCTAAAAACGAAAGTAAAATGGTCTAAACGAAAGTAAATCAATATAAAAGCCGTTCAGTCTTTAGATACCAAGGGTGAACATATTCATTACTTGTAGTTTCTTTCTTTCGTTTACCGCTTGTTGACCATGTTCTAAACCAATCGGCATCACTGCGTAAGATGCTTGGATCTGCTTTATTAATAGCTTCTTGAAGCTCCAGCATGCTAGAGCAATGATAAGGGCATCCTTCATCAAAGTGTTCAAAGAAGTCTCGAATGATTAGGTCGTATGTCATCTTTAGATAATACCTCAGTCGACTATTGTAATAGATTAGGCAAGATGTTTCCAAGCTCTATAATTTATAATTTTGTATATATGATTTCTACTCATACCATATTTTTTAACAATTTTTTCTATATCCCATTTATATATTTCATTAAGTCTTCTCATTTCTTTTACATCTTCTTTAGTTAGTATTGCATGATTATTAAGTTCACCTATACGTCTTGATTTTGGATTATTGCCTCTACCAATAAAATATTGGTAAGTTTCAAAAGTTCTAAAACGATGAGAACAAGCTAAACATCTACAATATCTTTTAGTTCTATTGTCAGTATGTTCAGTACAAGTAACTCTTGTTTCTACTGAGAAACATTTAGGACATTTCATTATTATCCTCCAAATAAACTAGTCCTAAGTCATGATTTCTTTAGTTTTTGTAAGCGGTGGCCATATATGTTTGTTACAGGAGTATTACCCCTTGTCTCCCAGATTACATCGTAAACTCTACGGCGTGAACCTCCTTTTCGCTCAGTAATTATTCGAGTGGCAACTACTTTACCTTTTAGAGGACCGTATTCACATGTATTACTTCCATTTGAAATACTAGCCTTTGTTACATGATCACCAATTTCGAAATCGGCTGGTTTCATTGTTTTAGCCATGGTGTGAGAAGTGAGTGTATGTTTAGAAAGGGAGGTTGTCAATAGAGTTGTCATCTGGATAGATGAAGTTACCAGTGGCATCTGTAGTTAGTCCTGTTAGAGGATCAACTTTGCCATCAAGGTCATCCATATCTGATAGACGCTGCCTAGGAATCTTACCTTTAATTGGAGCTAAGCGTTCTTTAATGAATTCATTGAAAGAACTTTGGATTTCAGAACCCCAGCAACCACCTGGATCGATACTTGGGAGTTGTTCTAAGAGTTTGACTCGTGCTTTAGTAGCACCTACTGCGGCAGAGAAGTTACCTGCTTCTCTTGCATCTAGTCGGTCACGTTTGAGATCATTGAGGCAACTGTAGAACTCGAACTTGACATCACTTTCATCAAGTAATTCAAGTACAAGAGTTTTTCCTGTTCTTACGTAGGCTCTTGCTTGTTGTGGCGTTACATCGCAAGTTGATGCTAAATGAGAAACGATCTCGTTAGTAGGCCAGCCTTTTGCTAGTAGGCAAGCTGCCATTTCTTGACGCTCTTCTAACTGTTTATTAGTAGCGCGTTCGTTAGTCATTGGTTTTCTCCTGGTTGATGAGTGAGTTTCGGAAATCGTCTAGTTTGCCACTTTCAGTGAATGAATAGAAAGAGCGTGGTAATTGATCTAGGTACTTGAGAGCATTTTCATGCGTCATATCATACTCTTCATAGAAGCCATACTTAGGATCTTTACATTCATGTATTACCCTTACCTTCTCTTTAGTACAGCAAAGAGTTAACTCTTCGTTATCCCTTAGATAGGGATCATTTACTAAGAGATAGAAGTGTGGTTCCCCTTCTCCATCAGCTTGTGAGCCATTTAGTCTGTCGTCATACTTTAAGTATGGAATCCAGATCTCTTCTAGAGAGGGAATAGTTTTCATCCAGTGTGTTCTGTCCATTACAGTGGCCTCCCTCTCATGTCACATTCGACTGATCCAATTTCAGATCCAGGTTTACCAAATTGTTCTGGAAACATTTCGGTCTCAGATTCAAGAGAGTATTGAGCAATAACGTAAAGTTTTTGAAGTGCAGCATGCTGTTGCATAGCTTTAGCATTGTGATCTTGACATTGCTTTTTAGTTGGCAACCCTTTTCGTTCATAAGGTTCATATGCTAGTTCATAAGCAGTTTTTTCAATCTCGATATCTTTAGAAACAAGATCAATAAAATAATTAATCTGTTCTAGTTTTAGATTGATAAGATCAGAAGTGATTTCCATTTGTTTAGAATTGTAAAGGAATTGTAAAGATCGTAACATCTGTTACGGAGTGAACTACAGTGCTGAGGCCTTTTGAGTTACCATAACGGTAACAACGGATACACATCATGGCCACAGTTACTTACCGTGGTGTCTCCTATGACACCGAAGAAAAGAAAGCAGAGAACAAGCAATGGTGGAAAAGAACCCATTGCAATAATCCCAGCTTGACTTATAGGACAATCAAGTACTATCACCCTGATTCACATCAGGAGTAGGTTCTGGGATTTTATCTAACTCAAGACCATCTAATACATAGAGGGTAGTTTCTTGTCCACAGATATGAAAAGCATCAGAGATTAATCTGGTGTTCATATCTTGTGGAAAATAGAATTCGAGAAGAATATTCTCTGCTTCTTTAAAGCCTTCTGGATCATCTGTTAAACGGATAAGAACTGCAGATGGCATCATATCTACTATCATCTGACTTAGTTTGTCCTTAACCACAGGCCAAGTCCAACTATATCCATCGATAGTATCTACAACACGATCAATAACAATTTGATCTTCTACTAGTTCTTCATCCATAGAAATTTAAGCTGGTTCACCAATGGTTTCTATTGCTTCTTGCATTAGACCAGCAGCATCCAACTTTGTTAACATCTCATTCATTATGACTGCTTGTTTGTGAGTTTGCTTCATATAAGCATTAACTCTGTCAGCAGACATAGTATGTTCAGAACCATTTGGTTCTATATATTTCCAGCTCCCATCAGGTTGAGGTTCACCTTTAAGAGCTAGACTTTCTGAGTTACGTGTATAACGTAGCTCAAGATTATGATGATCTTTAAGACCATCTTCTGATACCCAAGTTGCACCTAAATGATAGCGATTATCGTCATCATTAAATGCATGAAACTGAGGTACAACTGATTTAACAGCTGATACAATTTGCATAGCAATAATTAGAGTTGAAGTGGAAAAGTACATGCAATGCACTCCAGGACTTACACACTAGGATGCCTGAAATGCATTACAACTGTGCATCAATAGTTTGCACAATTTCTTCATATGCTTTAATAATTCTGGTACCAGCTTTAGTTACTTCTTGAACTACTTCATCGGTAGCTCTATTGTGATGAACAATATACCTAAAGCTACGAGCACCAATGTCGAGGCCATAATGGGAACAGACCATAAAGGCAACGGACTCAGCTTCAAGTTCTTTAATAGATCCTTCATCAGGAGCATTGTATTCGTCGCGATTGTGCAGAATTGCGTGGCCAAGTTCATGAGACATAACACTAATCTTGGTAGCAAGATTGAGTCCTTCTTTGAGTTCAATTTTATTGGCACGTTGATCTTTTCCTGTGAACCAGCATCGTCCATGTGCTCCTCCCATTGAAAATTCTGGGATGTTTTCATAGACTTCTACTTTAGGATCACGATTAGCAGCTACCGCACATAATCCAGTAAAGATCTTTGGGTTTGTTTCACCTTCAATCTGAGACATCATATCTGATATATCAGGTTCAGGTAAAGGATCTCCTATAGTTTGATTTACATCGTAAACTTTGGTTCCATGGAAACCAATTAGTACTTTCTTTTCCTTCTCAGGATCTTCCACTATTGTGGGAGCAAGAATCCAAATAGGTTTCTTAAATTCTCCTGATTTTAATTTACGATTGAACTTAGTTTCCCAAGTTCTTTTACCAGCAATCCATGGTGATAAACCATAGCCACGTTTCATTTGTGTAAACATGATTAGCATTCTGTTATTGAAGCTATAATCATGAATCTTTTTAATACTTGTTAAGAAACTAGTCCAATCTTTATCATCAAGGATGGATTGGATACCTTCTTTCAAAGCATCAAAAGCTTTCTCAGGAATACCATGTTTACGTGGTGCCTTCTTGTAAGTTGTTGTCATGAGTTTGATTTGAATTAGGTTTAATGAAACGACCATCACTACCAATCTCTAAACCAGTGATTGGATCGATACGGCCTTGATAACCTCCATGATGTTCAACAGAAAGTTCCCTCGGTACTAATTCTGTATAGTTATAAGAAGTTATATGTAATGCCTCATCATGAAATAATTTCTTAAGAACTTCAACCAGTTCTTCTGGAGGTTTAACAGTTGTCAATTTAAGACTGACTTCATAATGTGCCATGTAGTTAATCTCTATCACTAATGTTCCATGTTGTTGTTGGAGGGTCTTTAGGAAGAACGCCTGAACGAATCTGGTTCCGGCGTTCTTCTTCTTCCTTCTCCTTTCTAACACAAGCAATAGCAATATTCTTCAATAACTTTTCATCATTGAGAGATTTCACCCATGCAACTGGATGTTCATAGTCATCCATGTAAACTTCATTCATGATAGTAAATACTCCTCTTTTTGAATTGTTTGTTTACAACATGTGCAGACTAATGCTGACCATGCGAAGTGATAAACAAGATGAGATTGATTACATTTAGGACATGTAATCTCCTTACCTTGCTTACCTGCTTTTGTATAACGATTAATTTTATTTATGATTTAGTTACCTTTATAGAATACTTATCAGCAAAGCGTCCTTTTGGACCGTATTCATCTATATAGTTTTGAAATC
>Ga0163108_10004065_pt1 | contig 10369 bp, 4 predicted proteins | sample Fk1155metaG_FD_109644 | JGI IMG/M metagenome (GOLD analysis project Ga0163108, IMG submission 109644) | Marine microbial communities from the Central Pacific Ocean - Fk160115 155m metaG | ecosystem: Environmental > Aquatic > Marine > Oceanic > Photic zone | place: The Central Pacific Ocean...
AATTGGTGATACGTCTATTGATCCGCCAATTCTTTCACATGGATCGACATCATCAGGGAAAATATCGTTTAGAGGAGAAGAAGATATATTTAAATTAGATGTACAGACTGGCCATGAGGTCTATGTCTCTGCAAGTGGAAAAACATACCCAATTGTTGACATTGTGGATAAATCAGGAAAAATTCTAAGCTCAGGAGAGTGGGCAGAGGCGACAAAATATGTCAGAGGGGAAGAACTAATTTATGCCAGAGTTTATGGGTATGGAGGCAACAGTGGTGCTTATGAAATTAGATTAGAAGTGCCAATGGAGTCCGCAAAGACACTTCAAAACGGTAGCGCTCAGTCAGGAGAAATAGCGTTTAGAGATGAAGAGGATTTATTTCAACTAGACGTCCCCAATGGACATGAGGTTTTTGTTTCAACAACCGGTGATGTTCAATCTTATGTGGTTATTGTAGATTCATATGGCAAAATTCTAGCAGAATCTGGGGTTTTTGATGCCGCAAGGCATGTAAAAGGAGAAGAGACAATTTATGCGAAAGTTGTTGGATATGGTGGACAGACAGGCAGCTATGAAATCTCCCTCGACTCAGAGCTTTACTTAACTGAGGAGCAAAAGTTATTATCGGCCCCAAACCTTTCGCCTGCCGAATCAACCAAGTCGGGGGAAATATCGCAACAAGAAGAGGTTGATTATTATAAAATCGAAGCAAACGCAGATGATCTGATCAAAATTCAAATCAAATCAGATCATGGATTATACCCGACATCTAAAATTTTCGATCAGGATGGCAATACGTTAATCGGACCATCGGCATATGGATCTGATCATTCAAATTTTGGCCTATACGAAGTTCCCGCAACAATCGAAAGCCTATTTTTAAGCGTCGAATCTTACTTAGGTCAATACAATGGAGCTTACTCAGTGGAGGCTAAATTTACAACAAGATCAAAGCTAAAGGATGAGGTTTTAGAGTTGGTCAATATTGAGCGCTCCAAAGAACGGCTATCTCCAATGACTTACGATCCATTGCTAGAATATGCTGCTCAATTGCATGTTGAAGACATGGAAGATGTTGGAAGGTATCTAGCACATACAGGCAGTAATGGAAGTAGTCCAGGATCACGTATCCAAGCTACCGGCTATAGGGCCTCATGGCATGATTCAGGTGGAGGCTATAAGGAATATATAAGTAGCGAAAATGCTGCCTACGGTCAAACGTCTGCTGCTGAAGTCATGGATGCCTGGATGCATAGCCCTGGGCATCGTGCGGCTATTATGAATCCAATAGCAGAGCAAATTGGCATTGGATTTGGACTTGACGTCAATACCGGTAGTCCATACTGGATTCAAAACTTTGGGATTCCCTGGGTCAGTGGAGATGAAGAATATACTTGGAGCTAGATTGCTTGAGAATTGTTCTCTCACCATGAAAGAGTCAACATAAAGCTGACTCTAAATAGGGCATCTCAAAAAAATCAACGGGGAATATACATTCAACTCAGCCCACCCTGGAGCCTCTAGGCTTCACAACAAAGCCAGCATAAATACCCCATTGGCAATACCTAAACCACTAAAACATAAAGGCCCCAAAAACCTGCAAAGATTGAGTACCAGGCCATAACAAAAAACTATGCTCATAATTTTTTGAGGGCTCAATTGCTATACGAAGAAGATCAACGCCTAAATATTGAATGGGAGAGAATTAGTTGTAGATCGAAGCAAAGACAAAGCAGCTCTCTAGATTTTCGCCTACTTCTAGATTAGGTTTGTGTTGATCATGAACCAATAGACTCTTCTCCTGGCATACACTATGACTCACTCTTAAGTGTTAATACTGGCCAGCAGTTCAGCGCAAGAACCATTTGAAGGCAATCCCAAAACCAGAACCAAGGCCTACCCGCAAGCCACAAGCGACTGACCATAAACACCTCGCCGATGCCGCCCTATCTGAATGGTGCACTTAAAAACAAAGCATTCGACTTATAAACCAGCCTTCAGAGACTTACACATGTACTTTCAGGGTTATTTGTCAGTGACAATGACTGGCGTGCCAACCTCAACATCCTGATACAACTTCACAACATCATGATTCAACATTCGAATACAACCCAAGCTAACTGCTGCTCTTAATTTCACCCAATTAGGCCATGCCGTGCCATGAATTGCATATTCCTTGCTGCCAGAGTCAAGAAAAACCATATAGCGAACACCGACAGGATTCGACTTACCAGGGGCAAAGAGTTTGTGATGGGAATGGGAATAATAGCTGGGATCATCAACTTTCTTCCTGATCCTGTAATCACCTGGGGGGGTTGGTGACTCTGGAGCACCAATAGCGACGGGGTACTTTGCGATCTGCCGACCGTTCTCCATCAAGGTGAGATAGCGATGGCGCAGGCTGACGATCACTGTGGTGTCAGCCAATGCAGGCCTTACAGCCAAGCAGGATAGGCTTAGAAACAACAAAGGCATACAGTTGAGCATCCAGCGCCTGTCAGCCATGCATTTCCGTATCGATACCTGCATAGTCTGACTCACCGCAGACGCTTGAGGGGCAGATTGACTTGCGCACCAACCAATGCTTGGTAAAAAATTGACAGAGCAAGAAAAAAGGGCGGCCTAAAAGCCACTGGGGAAGACAAGGCTTTTAAAATTAACAAATTCATGGATACCAAGCCTACCTAGTTCCCGCCCAAAACCACTGGACTTTGTGCCCCCAAAAGGAACTCTTGGATCACTCCGTACAAAATCATTAACGGCAATACAGCCTGCATCGATTCTCTCAGCAGCAAGCTGCACGGCATTCTCAACATCGGCAGAGAAGATTGCACCGCCAAGACCAAAACGAGTCTCCACAGCAAGATCAAGAGCATGCTGGGTATTCGTCGCCCTCACCAAGGCAACAACTGGCCCGAAGACTTCGTCATCAAAAGCAGCCATTCCAGGTTTCACATCTTCAAGCACAGTGGCTGGATACCACCAGCCATCACAATCCGGAACAATTCCGCCCCTGATTAAAGCAGCTCCAGAATCAACACTGGCCTGCACCTGGGAATGAACCCGATCGCGAAGATCCTGCCGTGCGATAGGCCCAAGCCGACACTCAGGCATCGTCGGATCAGACATCACATAAGGATCCAGTTCCTTGAGCAGCAAGTCCCTGAAACGGTCATAGATCGCGTCAACAACGATGATACGTTTGGCAGCGATACAGACTTGTCCAGCACAGAGCATTCGGCTTGCCACACATCGCTGGGCTGCCATCGATAGGTCGGCATCTGCGAGAACGAGGTAGGGATCATTGCCACCAAGTTCCAGCAGACATTTTTTCAGATGTGCGCCAGCTTCGGCTGCCACGGCTCGGCCTGCAGACTCACTACCAGTCAGAGTGACCCCTCTGACCAATGGGTTGGCGATCACAGCTGGGCTTTTGGAAATATCTATCGGTAGATCACTGAATAATCCCTTGGGCACGCCAGCCGCAGAGATAATCTCACTGATATCAGCGCTACATCCAGGCACATTCTCTGCACCTTTCAGCAGCATTCCATTACCAGCCATCAGTGCTGGTGCAGCCGCACGGAAAGCCTGCCAGAAAGGAAAATTCCAGGGCATGATTGCATAAATCACCCCAAGCGGACGTGCAATCACCTGAGCCTGGGCAGCATCCAGCTGAATCCTCTCGGCAGCAAGCAAGGATTCCCCGTTCTCTGCGTAATAGCGACAGACCCAAGCGCATTTCTCAATTTCTGCTTGCGATTGCATGATCGGCTTACCCATCTCAGCGGTAATCCGCGCCGCATAGCGATCTTTGCCCGCAAGTAAGTTCTTGGCTGCCTTTAAAAGAGCCTGGGAACGATCCGCAAAGGATTGATCACGCCATTCAAGGAATGCCCTGTGTGCAGCCTCAATCCGATCCAGCACTTCTTTTGCTTCGATTGCCGCGTGTGCTCTTAAGCGGCTTCCTGTGGCAGGGTTCGTGACAGGCAGAGTGCGCAGCAATGGCATCAACAGGCTTCTCAAGCCTTAGGAATCACTTCTATGTCATGCCATAGCACGAGCGTTGATACGATAAAAGAGAGGAATCTTCACCGTCACTCTCAGCGTCGAAGCCAGGAAGATACAAGCAAGAATCTACCAAAATTCAAAATATGAAAAACCCCCTCAGCGAACACTGAAGGGGTTTAATCCCAATCCCAGACTTCTCAGGAAAACCTGACCGCTGGTTATTTTATCCGAATTTGCCTGAGGTTGAAGCTATCACAAAGGCCGCATAAGTTATGAAGAAACCAACTGTGAAGTGAGTTAATCCAACAACCCTCGCCTGAACGATAGAGAGAGCAACCGGCTTGTCACGCCATCCGACCAAATTGGCAATCGGACTGCGCTGATGGGCCCAGACAAGAGTTTCGATCAATTCTTGCCAGTATCCCCTCCAGGAGATCAGGAACATGAAGCCTGTCGCCCAGATCAGGTGTCCAAGGAGGAACATCCAGGCCCAGACAGCAAGGTTATTGCTGCCAAAGGGGTTGTAACCATTGATGATCTGTGCACTGTTAGCCCACAGATAATCCCTGAACCATCCCATCAGATAGGTGCTGTTCTCATTGAACTGAGCAACATTGCCCTGCCAGATGGCGAGGTGTTTCCAGTGCCAATAATACTGAGTCCAAGCAATGGTATTCAAGGCCCAGAAAACAGCCAAGTAGAAGGCATCCCAGGCTGAAATGTCACAGGTTCCGCCACGGCCTGGGCCGTCACAAGGGAATGAATAACCGAAATCCTTTTTATCGGGCATCAACTTGGAACCCCGTGCATCAAGTGCACCCTTCACCAGGATCAATGTCGTGGTGTGAAGTCCGAGAGCAATGGCATGGTGGACCATGAAGTCTCCTGGGCCGATGGCCATAAAGACATCAGTGTCACCATTGATGGCATCCATCCAATAGTGATTACCAGGGATGTTGGCACTAGCCAGGGTTGCTGAGCTATTGGCATTTGAAAGTAAAACATCAAAGCCATACATCATCTTGCCTGAAGCTGCCTGTGCAAACTGTGCAAAGACAGGCTCTACAAGAATCTGTTTCTCGGGAGTTCCGAAAGCCACAACAACATCGTTGTGAACATACAGACCAAGAGTATGGAATCCAATAAACAGTGAAACCCAACTCAGATGACTGATAATGGCTTCCTTATGCTCAAGGATCCGAGCAAGGACATTGTCCTTGTTTGCCTCGGGGTCGTAATCACGAACGAAGAAAATCGCACCGTGAGCAAAGGCACCGCACATCAGGAAGATGGCGATGTACTGGTGGTGGACATACAACGCTGTCTGGGTTGTATAACTCTTGGAAATGAACGCGTATGCAGGCATCGCGTACATGTGGTGAGCCACCAAGCTGCAAATCGTTCCCAGGGAAGCGAGAGCCAGACCAAGCTGAATATGCAGCGAGTTATTGATCGTGTCGAACAGACCCTGGTGGGCTGCACCCATCCGTCCTGAGGGAGGAGTGTGGTTGTCGAGAATCTCGCGCAGGGAATGACCGATACCGAAGTTGGTGCGGTACATATGTCCTGCGACAACCATCATCACACCGATCGCCAGATGGTGATGGGCGATGTCTGTCAGCCAGAGAGACTCTGTCTGAGGATGGAAGCCACCCAAGAAAGTCAGGATGGCAGTTCCAGCACCTTCAGAGGTACCGAAAATCTGATTCAGTGAATCAGGGTTCTGGCCATAAACACCCCAGTTGCCGGTGAACAAAGGAGCAAGACCTGCCGGGTGGGGTAACACCGTTGTGAAATTGTCCCAGCCGATGTGCTGTCCACGCGCCTCGGGTATCGCCACATGAATCAGATGGCCAGCCCAGGCGATGGAGCTGAAGCCGAACAGCACAGCAATGTGGTGGTTCAGGCGTGATTCAGCGTTCTTGAACCAGGCAAGGGAAGGACGGAATTTCGGCTGCAGGTGGAGCCAGCCAGCAAACAGAGCCCAGGAAGAGAGGATCATCATGAAGATGGATCCCTGATACAGCTCTGCGTTGGTTCTCATCCCGATCGTGTACCACCAATGGTAGAGACCGGAGTAAGCAACATTCACCGGCGAGGAAGCACCTGCCTGGGTGAAGGCGTCAATGGCACCCTGTCCGAAGTGGGGGTCCCAGATTGCGTGAGCGATGGGGCGAACGTGCAGCGGGTCGACGACCCACTGCTCGAAGTTGCCCTGCCAGGCGATATGGAACAGGTTTCCCGAAACCCAGAGACCGATGATGGCGAGATGGCCGAAATGGGTGGAGAAGAGCTTCTGGTAAAGCCTCTCCTCCGTCATTCCGTCATGGCTCTCGAAGTCGTGAGCCGTGGCGATCCCGTACCAGATGCGGCGGGTTGTCGGGTCCTGTGCCAGACCCTGGCTGAACGAAGGAAATTTCGTTGCCATTAGGGGAAGGTCAGGTGAAGGTCAGCCGAGAAGGTGGGCGTGGAAGAAGGCCCAGGTTGTCGCGATACCGCCCAACAAGAAGTGAGCAACACCAACGGCACGACCCTGGGTGATGGATAGCGCACGAGGCTGAATCGTGGGAGCCAGCTTCAGCTTGTTATGAGCCCAGACAATGGACTCAATAAGCTCCTGCCAATAGCCGCGGCCGCTGAACAGGAACATCAGGCTGAAAGCCCAGATGAAGTGAGCACCTAGGAACATCAAGCCATAAGAGCTGATGGAGGTTCCATAGCTGTTAAGGACTTGAACGGATTGGGCCCAAAGGTAATCTCGGAACCACCCATTAACCGTCAGAGCACTGTTGGCAAAGTTGCCACCAGTGAGGTGATTCACGGTTCCATCTGGATTAACGGTTCCCCAAACATCGCTCTGCATCTTCCAATTGAAGTGGAAGATCACGATTGAGAGGGAGTTGTACATCCAGAACAGACCCAGGAAGGTGTGATCCCATCCAGAGACCTGGCAGGTACCACCACGGCCTGGACCGTCGCAGGGGAAACGGAATCCACGGCTCGCCTTGTCTGGTATCAGACGGGAGCTTCTTGAATAAAGAACACCCTTGAGAAGAATCAACACCGTCACGTGAATCGTGAAGGCATGAATGTGGTGCACCATGAAGTCGGCAGTGCCAAGGGGGATTGGCCCCGCGGCAACCTTGCCTCCCACAGCAACAACACTTCCGTTGAAGACCTCACTCACGCCTGAAAGGGCGTTGGGAGCGGCTAATCCACCAGCGGCGGCTGCATGCAAGCGCTGGAGTGCCTGAGCGAAAATAGGCTGAATCGATATAGCGGAATCACTGAACATGTCATTGGGTCGCCCCAAAGCACGCATCGTGTCGTTGTGAATATAAAGACCAAAGGCGTGAGTACCTAGCGCAACGCAAACCCAGTTGAGATGGCTGATAATCGCATCCCTGGCCTTGAGAATCCTGTCGAGAACGTTATCAACGTGCTTGGCAGGATCGTAATCCCTGATCATTGCAATCGAAGCGTGCGAAGCACCGCCAACGATCATCAAGCCGCCAATCCAAATGTGATGGGTAAACAGGCCTGTCTGAAGTGCGTAATCAATGCCCTGATAGGGATAAGGGGGCATCGCATACATGTGATTAGCAATCACAATGCTCAGGGAACCGAGCATTGCAAGGTTCAAGCCAAGCTGAGCATGCCAGGAATTTGACAGAAACTCGAATAATCCTTCATGCCCCTTTGGTGCAGGGAAAAGAAGTGGATCATCCTTAGCAAGTGCCTGAATCTCCTGCATGGAGTGGCCGATTCCCCAGTTCGTCCGATACATGTGACCGGCAAAAATGAACATCACACCCACCGCAAGGTGATGGTGCGCAATGTCAGTTGCCCAAAGTGAACCTGTAATCGGGTTCAGGCCACCGTTGAAGGTGAGGAAATCACCGAATGCTGCCCAGTTGGCAGAGAAAAAGTTCGTCACCCCAGAGACATGGAACAGAGAAGCCCCTTGGCCTAGACCAGGGAAAATCTGCCCAACCAGATGGGGATTGTAGAGATCGTGGGGGAGTGGAATATCCGCCACAGTGGCGATGGTCTTGCCATCAAGAACGAGTGGCGTACCAGCATCGATGCCATCGAGCATCGCGTTGATCGGGTTGGCCACATGAATCAGGTGACCAGTCCAGCCAATGCAGCCAAGACCCAGGAGTCCTGCCAGATGATGATTCATCATCGAGCCGATATTCTGGAACCACTCCAACTTTGGAGCTGCCTTGTGGAAGTGATAAACCCCTGCATTAAGCATGAGGCCGGCCATCACCAGAGCACCAATGGCCAGGGCCATCAGCTCAGTTTCACTGGTAATTCCCCAAGCTCTCCACATGTTGAAGATGCCTGAGGTGATCTGAACGCCGTGGAATCCGGCACCCATATCGCCATTGAGAATTTCCTGGCCAACAATCGGCCAGACCACCTGCGCACTTGGTTTTACATGCGTGGGGTCGGCCAGCCAGCCGGAGTAATTGGAAAAACGAGCACCATGGAAAAAGGCGCTGCTCATCCAGATGAAGATGACGGCCAAGTGACCGAAATGAGCGCTGAAGATTCTGCGTGAGACGTCTTCAAGATCGCTCGTATGGCTGTCGAAATCGTGAGCGTCGGCGTGGAGGTTCCAAATCCAGGTTGTGGTTTTGGGACCTTTCGCGAGGGTTCTGCTGAAGTGTCCTGGCTTACCCAGAACTTCGGGATCGGCTGGAACAGTGTTCCTGTCGACCAGAACCTTGGCGGTTTTCCCACGCTCTGGTGGGCTGATGGTCATCGAGTCGTTCCTTGAGGGACGGGATCGAGGTGGAGGGCCACCCCTGAGGCTTGTCCTGACGATTTCAGGACCCCGGAGCAATCAGCTAAGGAAGGCAGAGAGTTCCGGTCACTTGCGCCTTCAGAAGCCAGGGCCTCATTGGGACGCAGGTGGTCTGGGCCCCAAGGTGGGGACCGCTTGAAAAAGCATAGTTGGACGACCCTGTGACTACCTCATTGAGTTACAAATGTTCTACCCGCTTGTTCAACGCATCAGATCCGGGCTCTTCTGCGAACTTGTCGACAAGAACATGAATCCGATTAGCAGGCTTTACAGCAGGACAAGGATTGCCATTAGCTTGAAAAGTTTTATACAAATACAAACAAACCATTCAGTTGCAGCCTTTCAGCTGGCCAACTGCTACAGATTTTCAATGCCAAGGATGCTGGACTCTTCATACAATCTTATGATGCGTCCTGACCGGCATGACCTGGTCAACCGGTCATTGGCACAATTTCAAAGTTCTCAGTTGAGAACAATCCCGATCAAAGCGCTGCTGGCTCTGCTCCTGGCCCTGGCCATCTCGCTGTCAGTCAGTTCACCGGCGGAGGCCTTAGAGATATGGCCACTTGGCGGCAAGAGTCATCAGAGCAGCCAAGGCCCCCTGCCGATTCACCCATCGTCACCGGGGGGACATCTTCAGGAAGTGGCCCCACCGGGAGGTGTGCAGAGCCTCAGGGATCAACTTGACAAGCACGATCCCCAGCTGAAGCTGCAAAGCCCTGCAGATGGTGCTGTTTTAAGCACTGAAGACTGGGAGCTTGTGCTGAGTTTGAAGGACTGGCCTCTGGCCAGCGATCCAGAGCTGGGGCTGGGTGCGCACCTTGTTGTGCAGATTGACGATGCACAACCGTTGAGAATCTCTGAGTCAGAGAAAGGCCTTGTGCGCATCCCCATGAACGATGTGCGTCCTGGCAGTCATCGATTCAGTGCCTATGCCGCTTATCCCTGGGGCGAGGCCGTCCATAGGCCAAAAGCGAGCCTGCAATGGCGGCTTCACCAATATCAGGCCATGGAAGGGACCCAGCCCAGCCAGGACGCCCCCTGGCTGGTCAGCGTCAGTCCAGCAGAGCTGAACGTGCGTGAGCCATTTCTGCTCGACTGGCTGATCTGGAATGCACCACTGCAGAACATCCGTGATGAGGATGGCCGCTGGCGCCTGCGGGTCACCATCAATGGCGACAGCTTTTTACTGGATCGCCAGGAGGCGATCTGGATGCAGGGCCTGCCCTCCGGGACAGCAACAGTGCAGCTGGAACTGCTCGATGGTCTTGGGGAACCGATCGAGCCTGTTTTCAATAACCAGCTGAGGCTGATTCAAGCCAAGGCAAGCGACCGAGCGGTTCCGGCCTGGATGCAGCCCAGGCTGAACGATCTTGATCTGGCAAGGCTGCTGGGAGAGGCTGCCCCCCCGGGGAAAATCATGGAGCCTGGTGATGCTCCCCAGCTGGAGAGGCCTTTCGCAAACAGCCCATCGTCGAACAACACTCATCCAAGCAACACTGCGTCAAACAGCACTTCTACAAACAGCCCTGCGTCAAACA
>Ga0163108_10004067_pt1 | contig 10366 bp, 8 predicted proteins | sample Fk1155metaG_FD_109644 | JGI IMG/M metagenome (GOLD analysis project Ga0163108, IMG submission 109644) | Marine microbial communities from the Central Pacific Ocean - Fk160115 155m metaG | ecosystem: Environmental > Aquatic > Marine > Oceanic > Photic zone | place: The Central Pacific Ocean...
GCGTTGGTATACAAGCTGCTGTTAAGCCTGGCATAAAAAAAATATCGGCTGGAAATTATGGCGGGGGATTAGGTCAATACCAAATTCATCTTCATAAGCTAATAGGAAATGAGGGAATAAACTAATGCCACTTCATCTTAAACTGCACACTAAACCTGATGTGCCTTTAGAAGCTGATTGCATTTGTCCCGATAAAATACAGTCTTTAAAAAATAACGAGGTATCTGCTTTAACTATTTTTCATGGAAATCATCAAGTGCAACTTGGTGATTTTTTTGATTGCAAAGGCACTTTTGATGGTGAAATTATCATTGATGGCGATTTAAAAAATATCAAACATATTGGGGCATCAATGTCTTTTGGTAAAATTATAGTTGAAGGTAATATCGGTCTACATACGGGAGCATGTATGCGAGGCGGTGAAATTATAATCGAGGGGAATGCTTCTGACTGGTTAGCTGCAGAAATGCTCGGTGGTAAAATTATAGTTAAGGGAAATGCAGGGCATATGACAGGTAGTGGTTATCGTGGAAGCTCAGTTGGTATGCAAGGTGGTGAAATTATTGTCCATGGTAATGTAAAAAATGAAACTGGTCATGTCATGCGTCGTGGACTTATTGTTGTTGGAGGTGATTCTGGAGATTTTACTGGCGTTAATATGCTAGCTGGCACAATTATTGTATTAGGTGAAATGGGGATTCGAACAGGTGCGGGAATGAAACGTGGTTCAATAATTAGTTTCAATAAGACGCATTTACTTCCTACTTTCTCTCGTAATTGTGAATACCATCCCTCATTTATCAAATTTTACGTTCGTTATTTAGAAAAAAATGGTTTTTCAATTGATTCGTCCTATTTAGATAGTCCGTTTGAACGTTGGAGTGGTGATTCAGTTGAAATAAATCGTGGGGAAATCCTTTTATCCAAATATAAAAATAAATAAAACTAGTACAATCACCAAGAAAAACTACCTGCTTAGGTAGTGAGGAGGAAACGATGACAACAATCGTAACTGATAATTGCAAGGGCTGCAGGTTTACAGACTGTGTTTCTGTCTGTCCAGTTGCTTGCTTTCATTATGATGATGAAATGCTATATATCGATCCGGATACCTGTATCGACTGTAGCGCTTGTTTGCCAGAATGTCCTGTTCAGGCAATTTTTGAAGTTGATGATCTGCCAGAAGATAAAGAGCACTGGATTGAGATTAATGCTGAAAAAGCAGCAGAACTACCCGTTATCGAAGAACAAATTGAGCCTTTACCTGGCGCTGAAGATCGTAAGTCAGAACTAGGTTTTTAGAAGTCGCGTTTAAACATTAAAAACGATACAATCGATTTAAAATGGGAGTTTATTTAAAGAAAGTAGCGATTAATTATAATATACAATACATCTGAATATATGATTTAGGGCAGGCGGCGCCAAATCTGGAAATAGATGTAAAATTGAACATACGCTTCTAGAAAGGAATTAATAAATGGCCGCCAACTCAATATACAAAAATAAAACGATAAAAAATTCTAATGTAAATGACAAAAAGGAACTCTTTCTTATTAGGAAGTTTTTAAGTCATGTCTAATCTTGGCACTAGCGAAAATCCATTGCTAGTTGCAATCATAGGTTCTGGGCCCAGTGGATTTTATGCTGCTGAAGCACTCATAAAATCAGATATTGAAGTTAATGTTGATATTATCGAGCGCCTTCCCTCTCCGTATGGGCTTGTCAGAAGCGGTGTTGCACCAGATCATCCAAAATTAAAAACAGCTATTAATCTATATAAAAAAATAGCAGATGACCCTCATTTTAATCTTATTGCAAATGTGACAGTTGGAGAAGATATATCTATTGAAGAATTATCTGAAACACACCATGCAATAATTCTCACATACGGTGCTGAAACAGATAGAAAGCTTGGTATACCTGGTGAAGACCTTAAGGGGAGCTACACAGCGACTGAGTTTGTTGGTTGGTACAATGGGCATCCCGATCATAGAGAATTAGAATTTGATCTTTCTCAGGATATTGCTGTTATTATCGGGCAAGGTAATGTTGCGGCCGATGTTAGTAGAATATTATCGAAAACTGTCGATGAATTAAAAAATACCGATATTGCGCAACACGCATTAGATGTACTCTCTGAAAGTAAATTAAAAGAAATTCATATCATCGGACGACGAGGACCAGCTCAAGCGAAATTCACCCCAAAAGAATTACGTGAGTTTGGAGAATTATCTGATTGTAACCCAATCATTCTAAAAGAAGATCTCGAATTAAATGATGAAAGCAAGAAGGAACTTGAAGAAAAGAGCAATATTACTAATAGAAAAATTTATGATCAATTCTCTGTGTTCTCAGAACGTGAGATCGATACAAATAAATCAAAAAAATGTTTTTTTCGATTTTTAATGGGTCCAAAGGAAATTATTGGAGACGTAAAAATGGAAAAAATAGTTCTTGAAAAAAATGAATTATCTGGCGAGCCTTTTAAACAATCAGCAAAAGGAACTGGTGAAACAATTGAAATAGATACTAGTATTTTGTTTCGAAGCATTGGCTATCATGGTATTTCTATGCCAGGAGTACCCTTTCACGAAAGTTGGGGGACAATCCCGAATGAGAAAGGACGAGTCACTGAAAATAATGGTGATACAGTTAATCAGCTTTATACTGCTGGTTGGATAAAGCGAGGTCCAAGTGGAATTATTGGTACAAACCGTGCCTGTAGCGCAGAAACAATTCAATGCTTACTGAGTGACCTAGAAAAACTTGATACGAGTGTAAAAAAATTAGGTGCTAGTGAAATATATTCAAAACTAGATAATAAAAAAGTCCGCCATATTAATTTTAATGAATGGTCACAAATTGATGCTAAAGAAGTAGCGCTTGGTGAGCCAAAAGGTAAGCCACGTGAAAAATTCACATACATAGAAGAGATGCTCTCAGTAATTGAATAGTTACTTGTTCATATGAAACGAACTCGGGGAAAAAAAGGTCGCATCACGGGACGTGTTGATGATCAAGAAACTATTTCTCAGATAGAGAAATTAATTGGTGATGAATCAATTAAAAGAGATATGCTTGTAGAGCACCTTCACAAAATCCAAGATACTTATCATTATATTTCAAATAAACACATTAGGGCATTAGCAAAAATAATGAACCTATCAATGGCAGCTGTTTATGAAACTGCAACTTTTTATCATCACTTCGATGTCATAAATGAAAAAGAGACACCGCCACCAGATATTACCGTGCGTGTGTGTAATTCAGTTACCTGTGAAATGTTTGGTGCAAAAAAATTAATTAACGAATTAAAATTAGCTACAGATTCAAATAAAATCCGTATTCAATCTGTACCTTGTGTTGGTAGATGTGCATCTGCACCAATAGTTATTACCGGGACATACCCAATTGAAAATGCTAAAACAGATGATGTTCTTGCAGCACTTAATAAAAATAAATTAACCGATTCAATCCCTGAGAATTATATTGATTATGTCGCTTATAAAAATAATGGGGGTTACGAAACTTTAGTTGATTGCATAAACGGAAAATACAAAAGCGATGAAATAATAAAATTGCTTGAGGACTCTAGCCTTAGAGGTTTAGGTGGTGCGGGTTTTCCAACTGGTCAAAAATGGCGCATTTTAAGTGAAAAAAAATCGCCAAAAATGATTGCTATTAACATAGATGAGGGTGAGCCAGGAACGTTTAAAGATCGTTACTTTCTTGAAAATGATCCTCATCGCTTTATTGAAGGCACGTTGATTGCTCACTGGGCAATTAACGCTGATGAAATTTATATTTATTTAAGAGATGAATATGCAGGTTGCAGAATACTGCTTGAGAAAGAATTAGAAAAAATCAAAAAAAATCCTCCTTGTAAACTTCCACAAATATATTTAAGAAGAGGTGCAGGCGCATATATATGCGGTGAGGAATCTGCAATGATTGAATCAATCGAAGGGAAACCTGGTATGCCGCGATTACGTCCGCCTTATGTTGCAGATGTTGGGCTTTTTGGATTCCCTACTCTAGAACAAAATATGGAAACTATGCATTGGGTTAGAGATATTATTGAGAATGGTGCTGACTGGTTCTCATCGAATGGTCGTCGAGAACGTAAAGGACTTCGTTCGTTTTCTGTTAGTGGGCGCATTAAAAAACCCGGCGTTCACATTGCGCCTGCTGGTATTAGCATAAATGAACTAATCAATGAGTATTGCGATGGAATGCTTAATGGTCATGAATTTTATGGTTATTACCCGGGAGGTGCATCTGGGGGTATTTTACCAGCATCGCTTGGGGATGAACCATTAGACTTCGATACATTACAAAAACATGGTTGTTTTATTGGTTCTGCAGCTATAATAGTATTATCCGATCAAGATAAGGTTAAGGGATTGGCACTGAATTCAATGCAATTTTTTGAGCATGAGTCGTGTGGTCAGTGCACACCATGTCGCGTTGGGACATCGAAAGCGATACAATTGATGGAAAAAGAGGAGTGGAATAAAGATTTATTAGAAGAACTATCTATTGCGATGTGTGATGCATCGATATGCGGTTTAGGACAGGCGGCGCCAAACCCAGTTAGATGTGCAATCAGGTATTTTCCTGAGGAATTTAAAAAATGTCCGCCAACACAAAACAAAAAAACGAAACAATAGTAAGTTTCATCCTTGATGGTGAAGAAGTTTCTTCATATGGCGAAGAAACAATTCTTGAAGTTGCAAAACGTCAAAATATAGACATTCCTCATCTTTGCTATAAAAATGGATACCGTTCTGACGGCAATTGTCGTGCTTGTGTTGTTGAAATTGAAGGTGAACGTGTTCTTGCTCCATCGTGTTGTCGAAAACCAACTGAAGGCATGAAGGTTAATAGTTCAAACGAAAGAGCCCATTTATCTCAAAAAATGGTTTTAGAATTATTGCTTTCAGATATGCCACAACAGGGAAAATCCCCATACAAACTTAATTCTGAATTAGATTATTGGGCAGAAAAATTTTCTATTTATAATCCGCGTTTTAAAGAAAGAAACCAGGTTCGTTCTGATATTTCTCATCCTGCAATCGCCGTAAATCTTGATGCCTGCATACAATGTACAAGATGTGTGCGCGCATGTCGTGAAGAACAGGTTAATGATGTTATTGGTTATGCTTACCGTGGTAAAAAATCGAAAATCATTTTTGATATGGATCAGCCTATGGGGGAAAGTACTTGTGTTGCCTGCGGTGAATGCGTTCAAGCCTGCCCTACTGGTGCATTAATGCCTGCGAAAAATGTTGGTCTGGTTGAACCGGATAAAAAAGTCAACTCAGTTTGCCCTTATTGTGGTGTTGGCTGTCTGCTAACATTTAATATAAAAAATGATCATATTCAATATGTGGATGGAAGAGATGGTCCAGCAAATAAAAGCCGCCTTTGTGTTAAAGGTCGTTATGGTTTTGATTATATTCACCACCCTGACCGTCTAAAAAAACCAATGATTAGACGTGAAAACTGCAAAAAAACAGTTGAACTTATAGATCCCGAAAATATGCATCAATTTTTTAGAGAGGCAACATGGGAGGAAGCCCTAAATTTTACAGCAGAAGGCTTTAATAAAATTAAAAGCGACAAGGGAACTCAATCACTTGCGGGGTTTGGTTGTGCAAAAGGAAGTAATGAAGAAGCATATTTAGTGCAAAAATTGGTAAGAACGGGATTTGAAAATAATAACGTCGATCACTGTACTAGACTTTGCCATGCTTCATCGGTTGCTGCCTTATTAGAGACGATTGGTTCTGGTGCAGTATCAAATCAAGTTTCAGATGGCTCATACGCTGATGTCATTATTGTTATTGGTTCCAGACCACATGAAAACCATCCTGTTGCTGCAACATTTTTAAAAAATGCATCCGAACGTGGCAGTAAGCTTATTTTTATTGAGCCCTATAGTTCTGATATTGCTATGCATGCGAGTCATTTTTTACAACTAAGACCAGGGACAGACGTACTACTACTAAACGCAATGATGCATGTCATCATTAATGAGAATCTTCATAATAAAGAATTTATAAATGAACATACAAAAGATTTCGAAAATATTGTTGAAACAGTGAAAGATTACTCGCCTGAAAAAGTATCTCCTATTTGTGGTGTAGAAGCAGATATGATTAAAGAAGTTGCAAGATTATATGCAACATCAGAAAAATCAATTATTTTTTGGGGCATGGGTATCTCACAACATATTCATGGCACTGATAATGCACGCTGCCTAATTTCTCTTGCACTGATGACAGGCCAGATTGGTCGTGAAAGCACTGGACTACACCCTTTACGAGGGCAAAACAATGTTCAGGGAGCCTCAGATGTTGGTTTGATTCCAATGGTTTATCCAGACTATCAGCCTGTCACTGACTCCAAAACTAGAATTAAATTTGAAAAACTTTGGGGAAAGAAATTAAATCCTGAAAATGGCAAAACCGTTGTCGAAATAATACACGCTATTCATAATAATGATATTAATGGACTCTATATCATGGGTGAGAATCCAGCAATGTCTGACCCTAACCTTAATCATGCTAGGACAGCGCTTTCAAAACTTGAACATTTGGTAGTACAAGATATCTTTTTTACTGAAACCTGTAGTTATGCAGATGTAATCTTACCTGCATCAGCATTTCCTGAAAAAGACGGAACATTCACAAACACAGATCGGCGTGTTCAATTAGGTAGACAGGCTGTTGAGCCGCCTGGTGAAGCTAAAAAAGATTTATGGATCATTCAAGAAATTGCTAATCGTATGGGGCTTGATTGGAACTATAAAAATGTTGAAGATGTTTTTAATGAAATAAGATTGGCAACACCAAGCATGGCTGGCATTACCTGGGAACGATTGGAAAAGGTTGATTCCCTCACCTACCCATTAATAAATATTAATGACCCGGGCGAACCAATTATTTTTAAAGATGGTATTTTTCCGACTAAAGACGGTAGAGGAACTTTTGTCGCTGCTGAATATACAAAACCAGCTGAACTTCCAACCAATGATTTTCCATTCGTATTTATTACCGGCAGGCAACTTGAGCATTGGCATACTGGTACAATGACTCGTCATTCTCGAGTACTTGATGCTATCGAGCCAGGCCCATGTATATTAATTAATCCTGATGACTTAAAACTATTTTCAATTATATCGGGTGACATATTAGTGATCGAGTCACGGAGAGGAAAAATCTCTGCAACCACACGGTCAGATGAAGGAATGCAAAAAGGTGTTGTCATGATGCCATTTTCATTCAATGAAGCAGCAGCAAACCTGATCACAAATGAAGCGCTAGATCCGATCGGTAAGATTCCAGAATTTAAATACTGCGCTGTGAAATTAACTCGAGGACAACGACCTGGTGATACGATTGATGGCGATAAAAAAAATAGAGGGAATAGAGTCGATGTTAAATATCTATATGGATCGTAGAAATATTTATGAATCGTGATTTTTTACATCAATTAATTTTAATGTTTCCATAACTAAAGGTTCTGCCGATTCACTGCTTACATCTGGAATAATCGTTGTAATTTGATATATTTTTCCAGGAATTTCCTCTGAGATAACAATCTCATAATACTTGTCAGCAAATTTTTCAAAATCACGACGATGTGGATCTTTAATATATGGAGTAAAAAATATTTTTTCTCCCTCATACTCTTTTCCATTGTAACTAAATGTAGTCGATTCAACTATCGCAGTCTCTCTCAATGCTACCTTTATCTGTTTTTGAAAATGTCTATATCGTTCAGCCTTGCCACCCGTTATTCTTGCCATATCAAAAACATCGCCATTCATATATATCCCAAGTACTGGGTTACCTCTTATATTTGTAGTACTTCCCTCAGGGATCCTTTGTTTTCTCTCAGCTGTAAAAAAATCTAATAATGTATTTTTACTGCCATCTTCATTAAGCTCTACAATTTTCAAAAAAACCGAATCTATAAAACCATCCTCATAACTACCCGATTTCTCAAATTCATAATATAAACTTGTCGGCTGTGTAATATTTCCGAGATGATTATCCTGCCACAACATTTTTTCAGCATCTGCAAACTCAAAATTCTCTGGAATCTCTTCTATTTCACCATAACGACCAATTCTATTTTCTAACTCATCTTCGCTTAGTGGCACTCCTCCTCTTACCGTACCTGAGTGTTCAGAGCTTTCTTCTTTTACTTCAACACCTGCTTCATCAGCAAGTATTGTCGTTGAATGGGTTGTCATTAAATACATGATAAATATGGAATTTAATAATAATTTCATAAATTACTCCAACTATTTTACCAATGGAACACTGTATTCCATTAAAATTTTCTCAATCTCTGCTTGATTTTCTTTGAGTAGTTTGTTGATTGTTTCCTTCCAAGCCTTTTCTCCAAATCGAACAGCCATTGAAAAACTATAAGTTAACCGTATCTTTCTTTCCGGAATATCATTTAATGGTAATACAACTAAATCTACCTTATCTTTATGTACTTTCGCCCAATATCCCGCGCTCTGCCCCATAACAACTGTTGCATCAATTTTACCTGATACAATATCGTCAATAAGTATTTTGGCAGGATTAGCTTTTGGGTTTCCGGGTTGTCCCTGATACGGTGTGATGTATGACATTAATCCATTGTAAAACACCCAAAGTTGAGCAGCACCAACATCACTTAATCCGATTTTAACTTTCTCTTTACTTGTTTTAACTGCTTCTATAAAACTTATCGGATCTGTTACAGAATCTAAATTACGCCCCTTTGCATAAACTAGAGCATATGAGGTTGTGTAGTATGGTTCAGTTGTTGCAGCAAGCTCAAAACTGGAAGGTACATTCATTACAATATCGCATTTGTAATTATTATTTTTTGATTCTGCTCTTAAGGTGTTTCTAATAAAGCCAATGCGCTGAGGAAAGAATTCATACTTCAATTCTAAACCTAACTTCTCAGCAAATAGCTCAGCTATTTTATTCTCAAAACCTTCGCCATTTTGATTTGACATTGGGAGCATATATGGATCAGCACACACCTTAAAATATTTAGCATCTGCTAAATGCCCATCTGCAATGGCGGATTTAGTAAAGATTAGAAGTAAAAAAAATATTTTTATTTTCATTATGATGTTATAACCCGCCTTAAAAGCGGGTTATTAATTAAATAAATAATTATTTAGTTGGTTTAATTTTTTTAATTTTACCAATAAGTCTTTTAAATGGTCCTTGCAATTCTGTCATTGCTCTTTCTTTAACAGCAGCTACTTGATCAGCACTAACATCACCAACTACGACCACCCCAACCATTCCAAAACCAATATGAGGTTCGCAAACATAACCGTATATACCTTCAACTTCTAAAGCAGGAGTTCCATATACAGCGCCTGCCATTTTCCCTTTTTCTCCCCAGCCCGTTGCACCTTCAGGCACTAAATAAGTTACCGCATTATGCGATGTCATATTAGTGAATTTTACCGAATCACCTTTTTGAACATAAACGATAGCGGGTTTAAATTCTCTTGCCGCTGCTTTGACAATATGTTCTTCTGCCTTAACTAAATTTGGCAATAGATACATCATCAATACGCATAATATTGTGACTATATGTTTTGTTATTGTCATCTTATTCCCCCTTCTTTTAATTCCTATTATATCTAAGACCTAGTATTTTAACTCAAGTTCTTAATTAATGTACTTAATTTACATTCTTTATCTACTGCACAACTAAAAACTAACGGTATGATTAAAAAAAATCCCTGATACCGGAGTATCAGGGATCTAACAAACTTTACGTCTGTTTGCTTAAGGTAAGCTGTATACCATCAAAACACCACTATTACGTGAAGAATTGAGAAGTTTACGATAACCACCTACAGCACCAAGAGCAGCATCATCAGGAGCTGCAGCTAAGCCTTCAATAGACACAACTGCACCTGCCCAACCGCCGATGCCCGAAAGGACACCAACGTATTGCTTACCCTTGTGAGACCAAGAGTTGAAGTTCGCGATAATGCCTGATGGAGCTTTATGCTTCCATAGTAATTTACCGGTCTTCGCATCAACAGCCTTTGCATAAGCGTCAAGAGTTCCGTAGAACACTACGTCGCCAGCAGTAGTAAGTACACCTGACCATACAGACCATTGTTCGACAATATTCCAAACAATTTTACCTTTACCTGCATCCCAAGCGATGAAGTTACCCATGTTGTCCTTTGCAGCATTATTATTTGGACAATCTGGGCACACAGCACCAGCAGGATACATAGTTAGAGCAGCGTTAACATAAGCCGCACCAGCTGTGTATTGGTTACCACCTGCAGCATAACTTACTGGTTCGTAGGTCATAC
>Ga0163108_10004069_pt1 | contig 10361 bp, 3 predicted proteins | sample Fk1155metaG_FD_109644 | JGI IMG/M metagenome (GOLD analysis project Ga0163108, IMG submission 109644) | Marine microbial communities from the Central Pacific Ocean - Fk160115 155m metaG | ecosystem: Environmental > Aquatic > Marine > Oceanic > Photic zone | place: The Central Pacific Ocean...
GCTGCGAAATAGTTATATCCTAATAAGCCTGAATTAAAATGACTTAATTTAAAGAAAAAATTAACTTTTTGAATTTTTGCCTCAAGGTAAAAATCAGATACAAAATACTTTTCTTGTGTTTTAGTATCGTTTAAATAGAAGATGCCAATATCTGGAGAATAAGACATTAATTTAAAATCGCTAAAAAACAATGTTTCGACTCCAATTTTGAGTTTCATTACAGAAGAGAATAATGATGTTTTATAAGACAAATCTAATAAACCAATCCAATCTGGTAATTGATATATATCTGCTCCTCCTTGATATTGATAAATAAGCTCAGTATTTAAACAAATATTATTAAACACAAAATTCTTAGTTGCTTTTGTTTGTATTACCTGAGCAACTTCAGTAGTTTGACTAAGTTTAACATTATTATCAAAATAAATAGGATTAAAAACATCATTATATCGTGTACTTATTTTATAATCCTTATATTCTATTTGTGTAAATAATGATAAAACTTGTTGTTTATTTAATGCGATATTCCAATAATTATGATTGCCTATATATCTTTGTAGTTCGTATAAGGGTGTAACATTTTGAAATAGTGCTTGAGTAAAGATATTAAACTTCTTTTTTCTTAAATTATAACATAATTTAAAATCGAAATCATCTTTTTTATATCCGGATATATAATAAGAAGCATCAAATCCAAAATCAAAAGAAGAGTCGCTTAAAGAAAAATTAATAAATGAACTAATATTATAAAATGATGTATCTATTAAATTATTCTCATGATTCATTAAATTACTATTAAAACCTAAATTAACATTAGTAATTCTTAAGCTATCTTTTATAAATTGAACATTATAATATATTTTACCCAGGAATTGCTCTTGGCTTATAGTATCGTTTGTAGAATTTGAATCTAATACAGATGTTGAAAAATAATTATTGATTATTGAATCAAAATAAAATCTTGATTTTTGATTTAAGGTCAAATTAACATTAATTTTATGGCAAGATTTTTTATTCAAGGAGTCTGTTTTGCGGAATAAGTAAAACTCTTGATTAAAGCCTAAAAATTGATTTTTGTTTTTTTCATACGCATCCTCTAAATTAACATCTAATAGCATTCTATCTCTTGGAATATTTTCATCTAGAATAAAAACAGAATCTTTTGTTATTCCACCATTATGTTCAAAAAACAAGCTGGTATTGTTATAAAATAATTTTGCTTTATAATTTAACTTTCTTAGAGAAATATTAGCTTGAAAGTTATTATGCTTTGTAGCTTGATTAACATAATAGCCATCAGAACTTTTCTTATTATATAACAAAGCATAAGAAATATCTTGTGCAAGTTTCTGGGTATGAAATATAGAAAAATATTGTTCATTATTTGTTCCTAAAACATACATAGCATCCAGAATTGGTTTTTTAACAAAATAAGAATTTAATGTCTGTAAGTTTTGAGAGATAAAAGGAGATTTCTTTATATAAGAATGCGATTGATTAAATTGTAAACTTCTATTAATACTGCCTAAACTTCCAAAAGATAAGTAGTGCTTAGTATTTTCAAAATTATGTAAACTAATTAATTCTGTCGTGTCTAAATTAACTACACCTTGAGAGTAAGTATAAGTAGTATTTATACTTATATATAATATTAATAGAAATATATATTTCATTACTGCAAAATAACAAAAAAGCTTGCTACCAATTAAGATAACAAGCTAATATTATTAACATCTCTAAAAAACTAGGGTAATTAAGCTTGAGTAGCAGGTCCTCCAAAATTTAATGGAATAGATGATAATTTATCATCTTCTCTAATAGAACCTATTGCAGCTTCATATTTAGAGATATTCTCATTTAGTGCTCTTGAAAGTTTTTTCGCATTTTCTGGTGTCATAACAATTCTAGACTTAACTTTTCCTTTTGGAACGCCAGGCATTATTCTTATAAAATCAAAGATAAATTCTGACGAAGAATGTGTAATAATTGCCAAGTTAGAATATACTCCTTCAGCCGTGTCTTCAGAAAGCTCAATATTCAAGCCTCCTTTTTTTTCTTCTTTATTATCACTCATAAATTACGAATCTATAGCAGTTGTTTCTTTATCTTGTGCTTCTCTAAGTTCTTGTTCAGCCTTTCTTTTACTTTCCATTAATTGTGCTAATTCTGACTTAGAACCTACAATTAACTCTTGTAATTTTGGCATTCCTGTTCCTGCAGGGATTTTATGTCCAACAATAACATTTTCTTTAAGTCCTAACAAGTGATCAACTTTACCTTTAACAGCACTTTGACTAAGAACCTTTGTGGTTTCTTGGAATGAAGCAGCAGAGATGAAACTATCAGTTTGTAGTGAAGCTCTAGTTATTCCTTGAAGCAATGGTTTTGCTGTTGCATTTAAAGCATCTCTAACTTGAATAAGTTTAGCATCATTTCTTTTTAATACTGAATTAGCATCTCTAAGTTTTCTTTCTGATACTATTTGTCCAGGTCTTAATTCTGTTGAATCTCCAGCATCAGTAACAACTTTTTTACCATAAACAGAATCATTTTCTTGCATGAAATCCCATTTATTAACAGCATTTTTCTCTAAGAATTTAGTATCTCCCGGATCAACAATTTCTACTTTTCTCATCATTTGTCTCACAATTACTTCAAAGTGCTTATCGTTTATTTTTACACCTTGTAATCTGTATACTTCTTGAATTTCATTTACAATATAATCTTGAACAACAGTAGGTCCTTTTATAGATAAAATATCTAAAGGAGTTATTGCTCCATCAGAAAGAGCCTGCCCTGCTTTAACAAAATCATTCTCTTGAACTAATATATGTCTAGATAGAGGAACTAAATATTTTTTAATTTCACCCGTTCTAGCTTCAATAATTACCTCTCTATTACCTCTTTTAATTTTTCCATAAGAAGCAACTCCATCAATTGCAGAAACAACTGCAGGATTAGAAGGATTTCTAGCTTCAAACATTTCAGTTACTCTTGGTAGGCCTCCAGTAATATCACCAGATTTTCCAGCTTTTCTAGGTATTTTAACCATAATGTCTCCAGCAACTATTTTATCACCTTCTTTGACAATTACATGAGCATCAACAGGTAAATTGAAAGCTTTTATTTCTTCTCCTGAAGAATCTACTATAGCAATAGTTGGAACCTTCTTTTTATCTTTATTAAGTTTAACAACCATTTCAGTAAAGCCTGTTTGCTCATCCACTTCTTCAGAATAAGTAACTCCCAATTCTAAATTAATAAATTCAACTTTTCCTTTTACATCAGAAAGAATTACAGCATTGTAAGGATCCCATGAACATATAATATCTCCTTTTTTCACTTCAGTACCATCTGTTACTGAAACTTGCGAACCATAAGGTATGTTATTTGTCATAATAACATCTCCATTTTTATCAGTAATTTTCATCTCACATGTTCTACCAATAACTAATTGTATGTTATCACCTTCATTATTTTTCTTTGATACTGTTTTTAAATCTTCAAATGAAACAATTCCATTATTCTTAGCTTTAAGTTCTGCTTCATCTGCAATGTTAGAAGCAGTACCTCCAACGTGGAAAGTTCTCAAAGTAAGTTGTGTACCTGGTTCACCAATAGATTGAGCTGCAATTACTCCTACTGCTTCACCTCTTTTAACTAATCTACCCGTAGTTAAATTTCTCCCATAACATTTACTACAAACACCTCTTTTTAATTCACAAGCCAATACAGAGCGAATTTCTACTTCAGTAATTCCAGCTCTTTCAATAGCTTCGGCAGTATCTTCTATAATTTCCTCTCCTTCTTTAACGATAATTTCTTCAGTTTCAGGATGTTCAATATCATATAAAGCTACTCTTCCAAGAATTCTATCAAATAAACTTTCAACTATATCATCATTCTTCTTAAGTGCAGAAACACTTAAGCCTCTTAATGTTCCACAATCTGCTTGATTAATAACAACGTCTTGAGATACATCTACAAGCCTTCTTGTTAAATAGCCAGCATCGGCTGTTTTTAAGGCTGTATCTGCTAAACCTTTACGAGCACCGTGAGTAGAAATGAAATATTCAAAAATTGATAATCCTTCTTTAAAATTAGAAAGAATTGGATTTTCAATAATATCTTGTCCACCGGTTGCACCTGATTTTTGTGGTTTTGCCATTAGCCCCCTCATTCCAGATAATTGTCTAATTTGTTCTTTTGAACCCCTAGCTCCAGAATCCATCATCATATAAATTGAATTGAATCCTTGTCTATCAGATTTTAACCTTTCCATCAAGGTGTAAGTAAGTCTAGAGTTTGTGTGTGTCCAAACATCAATTATCTGATTATATCTTTCATTATTTGTTATTAGACCCATGTTATAATTAAGTCTAACTTCTTCTACTTGCTCTCTAGCTTTATTAATCAGTATATCTTTTTCTGGCGGTATAACAACATCAGATAAATTAAATGATAATCCACCTTTAAATGCCATGTTAAATCCAAGCTCTTTAATTTCATCCAAGAAAACAGCGGTTTTCTGAATTCCAGATGTCTTTATTATTTTAGTAATTATATCTCTTAATGATTTTTTAGTAAGAACTTCATTAATAAATCCAACCTCTGAAGGAATCATTTCATTAAACATAACTCTACCAGTAGTAGTTTCTATAATGTGTTCAATAGGCTCTCCATTTATTACATCAGAAACCTTTACTTTTATTGATGCGTGTAAATCAACAATTTTTTCATTATAAGCTATTTCAACTTCTTCGGGAGAATAGAAAGTCATCCCCTCTCCTTTAACTATCTCCTCTTTCGTTGATTTCTTTAATTTAGTAATATAATATAATCCTAACACCATATCTTGAGAAGGTACTGTAATAGGAGCTCCATTTGCTGGGTTCATTATATTGTGAGATGCTAGCATAAGTAGCTGTGCTTCAAGAATTGCAGCATTACCTAGTGGTAAATGAACTGCCATTTGATCTCCATCAAAATCTGCATTAAATGCAGTACAAACTAAAGGATGTAATTGTATAGCTTTACCTTCAATTAATTTTGGTTGAAAAGCTTGAATACCTAACCTGTGAAGAGTTGGAGCTCTGTTAAGCATTATAGGGTGGCCCTTTAATACATTTTCTAATATATCCCATACAATAGGCTCTTTTCTATCAACTATTTTCTTCGCAGATTTAACTGTTTTAACTATTCCTCTTTCTATCATTTTTCTTATGATAAAAGGCTTAAATAGTTCAGCAGCCATGTTTTTAGGAATACCACATTCATGTAATTTCAATGTTGGTCCTACTACAATAACTGAACGAGCTGAATAATCAACTCTTTTTCCAAGCAAATTCTGTCTAAATCTACCCTGTTTTCCTTTAAGGCTGTCTGATAAAGATTTTAAAGGTCTGTTTTTATCTGTTTTGACAGCACTTGATTTTCTTGAATTATCAAATAAAGAATCAACAGACTCTTGAAGCATTCTTTTTTCATTTCTTAGAATTACTTCAGGCGCTTTAATTTCAATAAGTCTTTTTAAACGATTATTTCTAATAATTACTCTTCTATATAAGTCGTTCAAATCAGATGTTGCAAATCTACCTCCATCAAGTGGAACTAAAGGCCTTAAATCTGGTGGTATTACAGGAACTACTTTAACAATCATCCATTCTGGATTATTATCAATTCTTTCATTTGCATCTCTAAAAGATTCTATTACTTGTAGTCTTTTTAAAGCTTCGTTTTTCCTTTGTTGAGAAGTTTCATTACTAGCCTTGTGTCTTAATTCGTAAGATAAACCATCTAAATCTGCTCTCTGAAGTAAGTCATGTAGTGATTCTGCTCCCATTTTAGCTATAAACTTATTAGGATCTGAATCGTCTAAATATTGATTTTCTTTTGGTAAACTATCAAGAATATCTAAATATTCTTCTTCCATAAGAAAGTCTAACTTTTGAAGTGGTTCTCCTTCAGAATTATTAGCAATTCCAGCTTGAATAACAACATATCTTTCGTAATATATTATTTGATCTAACTTTTTACTTGGAAGACCAAGTAAATATCCAATTTTATTTGGCAAAGATCTAAAATACCATATATGTGCAACAGGAACAACTAGAGAAATATGCCCCATTCTTTCACGTCTAACTCTTTTTTCTGTTACTTCAACCCCACATCTATCACAAACGATTCCTTTATATCTTATTCTTTTATATTTACCACAATGACATTCGTAGTCTTTTACAGGCCCGAAAATTCTTTCACAAAATAACCCATCTCTTTCTGGTTTATAAGTTCTGTAATTAATAGTTTCAGGCTTTAGCACCTCTCCATTAGATTTCTCTAAAATAACTTCAGGTGAAGCAAGGCTAATTGTAATTTTATTAAAATCACTACTTTTTTTATAGTCTTTTCTGTATCTCATAAATATATTATTATATAACTTTTAAGTAAATTATTAATCTAAAGTAATATTCAAGCCTAAACCTTGTAATTCATTTAATAATACATTAAATGATTCAGGAATTCCAGGTGTTGGCAAGTTCTTACCTTTAACTATATGCTCGTATGTTTTTGCTCTTCCGTAAACATCATCAGATTTAACAGTCAATATTTCTTGAAGAATATTGGCTGCTCCAAATGCTTCTAATGCCCAAACTTCCATCTCTCCAAACCTTTGACCTCCAAATTGAGCTTTACCACCAAGAGGTTGTTGAGTAATTAATGAATATGGACCAATAGATCTAGCATGCATTTTATCATCAACCATATGACTTAATTTAATCATATATATGATACCAACTGTTGCAGGCTGATCAAATCTCTCACCAGTCCCACCATCATAAAGATAAGTAACTCCATTTCTAGGAACTCCAGCTTTATCTGTAAACTCTTCTATCTCTTTTAAGCTTGCTCCATCAAAAATTGGTGTAGAAAATTTTAAATCTAAATTCTCGCCTGCCCATCCTAGAACAGTTTCATAAATTTGACCTAAATTCATTCTTGATGGTACTCCTAAAGGATTAAGAACTATATCAACAGGATTTCCATCTTCTAAAAATGGCATATCTTCCTCTCTAACAATTCTAGCTACAATACCTTTATTACCATGACGTCCTGCCATTTTATCACCGACTTTAAGTTTACGCTTTTTAGCAATATATACTTTCGCAAGTTGTGTTATACCATTAGGTAATTCATCACCAACAGTAATTTGAAATTTCTTTCTTGAAAATGCACCAATAATTTTATTAGCTCTTATATTAAAATTATGCAATGTTCTCTCAATAAGATTATTTACTTTTTCATCATCAGTCCATTCTTTTGGATTAACATGTAAAAAATCAATATTTGAAAGAACTTTTTCATTTAATTTAACACCCTTTTTCACTACTTCTTCTTTAAAAGTATTTAAAACTTTAAGAGCTTTATTATCGCCAATTATTTTAACTAATTTTTCAATTAAGATAAGCTTTAATTTAACTAATTCTTTATCTCTTTCTGCATCCAATTGTTCTAAAATTGGCTTATCAGCCGCTTTAGATTTTCTATCTTTTATAGCTTTTTTAAATAGTTTTTTCTCTACAACAATACCAGTTACAGAAGGTGAGACTTTTAAAGATGCATCTTTAACATCACCAGCTTTATCACCGAATATTGCTCTAAGTAATTTCTCTTCAGGAGATGGATCACTCTCTCCTTTAGGGGTGATTTTCCCTATAAGGATATCTCCCTCTTTAACTTCGGCCCCAATTCTTATGATTCCATTTTCATCTAAATCTTTTGTTGCTTCTTCACTAACGTTTGGAATATCAGAAGTTAATTCTTCCAGACCAAGTTTTGTGTCTCTAACATCAATACTAAATTCATCAATATGAACAGAAGTATAAATATCTTCTTTTACAACTCTTTCAGAAATAACAATAGCATCTTCAAAATTATAACCTTTCCAAGGCATAAATGCAACTCTTAAGTTCTGTCCAAGTGCAAGTTCACCTTTTTGAGTACCATAACCTTCAACAAGTACCTGTCCTTTTTCAACCTTTTGACCTTTTTCAACTATAGGTCTCAAATTAATTGATGAACCTTGATTAGTTTTTTGAAATTTAGTTAAATTATAAACTTTTATATCGTCTTCGAACCTAGTTAGTAGTTCGTCAGCATCAAGATCATATTTTACTTTTATTTCTCTACTATCAACATCGTGAATTACTCCATTGTGAGCAGCATGAATTAAAACTCTTGAATCTCTAGCAACTAATTCTTCAATTCCTGTTCCTACTATAGGTGAGTTTGGATTAAGTAACGGAACTGCTTGACGCTGCATATTAGATCCCATAAGGGCTCTATTTGCATCATCATGTTCTAAGAAAGGTATACAAGATGCAGCAATAGACGCAATTTGATTTGCTCCTACATCCATTAAATTAACCTCTTCTTTATTTGGAATTGGAAAATCACCTAAAGACCTAGCAATAACTCTTTCTCCGATAATGTTACCATCTTTATCCATGTCAGTATTTGCTTGAGCAATCATCTTATTATCTTCTTCTTCAGCGCTAAGAAATACTGGCTTACTTTCTAAATCTACTTTTCCATTATCTACCTTTCTATATGGAGTTTCTATAAATCCTAAATTATTTACTTTAGCATAAACGCATAAAGAAGAAATTAAACCAATATTTGGTCCTTCTGGCGTTTCAATAGTACATAATCTTCCATAGTGTGTATAGTGAACATCTCTAACTTCAAAACCTGCTCTTTCTCTCGTTAAACCACCAGGTCCTAGTGCAGATAATCTTCTTTTATGAGTAACTTCAGCAAGTGGATTTGTTTGGTCCATAAATTGCGAAAGTTGATTTGTTCCGAAAAAAGAGTTGATTACACTTGAGAGTGTCTTTGCATTAATTAAATCAATTGGAGTAAATACTTCATTATCTCTAACATTCATTCTCTCTCTAATAGTTCTAGCCATTCTTGAAAGGCCAACTCCAAATTGAGTATGTAATTGTTCCCCAACTGTTCTTACTCTCCTATTACTTAAATGATCTATATCATCAACATCTGCCTTCGAATTTACTAATTCAATTAAGTATTTAATAATTGAAATTATATCGCTTCTTGTTAAAACACGCTGATCTTCATGTTCATCTAATCCAAGTTTTTTATTTATTCTATATCTCCCTACATGACCTAAATCGTATCGTTGCTCAGAGAAAAACAATTTATCAATTACCCCTCTAGCTGTTTCAACATCTGGTGGCTCAGCACTTCTTAATTGTCGATATATATGTTCTACTGCTTCTTTTTCAGAATTAGTAGTATCTTTTTGTAAAGTGTTATAAATAATTGCAAAATCTGCTGAATTTACATCCTCTTTATGTAAAATAACCGTTTTAACACCCGCATCAATAATTGTTTGAATATTTTCAGCATCCAAAATTATTTCTCTTTCAATAATAACTTCATTTCTTTCAATTGATACAACTTCTCCAGTATCTTCATCAACAAAATCTTCAACCCAAGATTTTAAAACTCTTGCAGCTAATTTTCTGCCTATAGCTTTTTTAAGACCAGCATTAGTTGCTTTTATTTCATCAGCTAAATCAAAAATTTCTAATATATCTTTATCACTTTCAAAACCAATTGCTCTAAATAGAGTAGTAACTGGTAATTTCTTTTTTCTATCAATATAAGCATACATAACATTATTAATGTCTGTAGCAAATTCTATCCAAGACCCTTTAAAAGGAATAACCCTTGCAGAATATAATTTTGTTCCATTTGCATGTCTACTTTGAGCAAAAAATACTCCTGGTGACCTATGTAATTGAGAAACGATAACTCTTTCGGCGCCATTTATTACAAATGAACCTTTCGGCGTCATATAAGGCAGTGTTCCTAAATATACTTCTTGCACTATAGTTTCAAAATCTTCATGCTCTGGATCTGTACAATACAATTTCATTACTGCTTTTAAAGGCACTGCATAAGTAAGCCCTCTATCAATACATTCATTTATTGTATATCTTGGAGAATCTATAAAATAATCCAAAAACTCTAATACGAATTGATTTCTTGAATCAGTTATTGGGAAATTCTCACTAAAAACTTTAAAAAGTCCCTCATGGACTTTATTTTCAGATGTTGTTTCAAGTTGAAAAAATTCTTGAAACGATTTTAATTGTATGTCCAGAAAATCTGGATAAGAAAAACGATGCATATTTGATGCAAAGTTTATTCTGTTAGTTATTTTTTCTACTGTTGCCAAGGATATAATTTTAAAAGTTGAATAAAAAGAGAAAAAACGCCAAATGACCTAAGACTAATAAAAATTTAATTTCTATAGCCTTAGGTCTAATAATTTA
>Ga0163108_10004070_pt1 | contig 10360 bp, 8 predicted proteins | sample Fk1155metaG_FD_109644 | JGI IMG/M metagenome (GOLD analysis project Ga0163108, IMG submission 109644) | Marine microbial communities from the Central Pacific Ocean - Fk160115 155m metaG | ecosystem: Environmental > Aquatic > Marine > Oceanic > Photic zone | place: The Central Pacific Ocean...
ATTCATGAATATTTGAGAATTGATAAAGATCACCTACCTTTTACTTGAAGTGCCATAAGAGCATCTTAAATTAATATTATTTCGAGAATAATTAATGACTACAAACTTAGTATCAAAAAACTAGACACCACCGAAGTGACCGGATTTTGAATCCGGCGCGTCTACCAGTTCCGCCATACTCCCATATTGTTTTATTTAGTATTACTGTCTTTTTAGTTTTAAGTCTATGAGCATATTCGAAGAAATTTACTTTGAAAAGTGTTTTAAAATTTTTTATTTATTCCGATTATAAATGGCAATTGTACCAGAAACTACTATTATTAAAATTCCAATTATTGACATTGAACTTATCTTTTCGGAAAAGAAAATTATTCCATACAAGCTTCCCCATATAATTTGAGTAAAGAAAAAGGGACTAATAATACTGCTATATTTACCTGCTATATGATAAGCAGCGTTAAATGCCCACATAGAAATCATTACAATAATACCTGAGCTAGCAAATAAGAAAAATTCTTTTTTAGAGGGTAAGATAGGATCACTTAAAAAAAATATATATGAAAAAAGAGTTAAGGGAATATATTGATAAAAGGTAAAACCATATGATGAGGCCATGTGTGAATATTTACTAACTAAAGTAAAGTTAAGGGCGTTTGATATAGCCACAAATAGAACTAAAAATATGTAAATATTTATATTAGAGGCATTTGGTTTTAAAACTATTAAGACACCACAAAATCCAATAATAATAGCAATCCAACTAATAAAATTAAGTTTTTCTTTTAAAATCAATTTTGCAAAAATTAAAAGAAAGAAAGGAGATGTCATTAATAACATTGTAAAAATATTTATTGGTATATTTTGTAGTGAATAAAAAATTATTATTAATACAGCAATAAAATATAAACCCCTAAATATAGGTAAATAATAAAATTCTTTTTTTTTTAATAAAATATGCCTTTTTAAACCTCCTTGGGATAATAAAAAAATTATAAAAAAACAAATTGCTACAGAGCCACCTATTGAATAATAGTGATACCACTTGTAATTATTAATACTTGAATATTTTGTAATTGCATCAAATGTAGATCCAGTAAAAGTATTAAGACAAACTAAAAAAATACCTATTAATAATATTCTCATATTAAGTTATCATTTAAACTCTTTATAAAGATTTACACATAGTATTATATTTATAATCATTTAATTTATAAAAGAGTTAAAAGTGACGAGGCGCGTCTCCCAGTTTTGTCATATTCTCTTATTGTTATTACCATTTTTAATTAGTTTTTATTCATAAGTCTATGGGTTAGTTTCAATATTTTGACTCTAAACTGAATTACAGGTGCGACAAAATTTTTATTTATGAATATTAATTTTTTTACTTTTTCTATATAATCTGTAAATGATCTTTAACAATATAAAAACAATTATTTTTATAATTCTAATTTTTTATAGTTCAGCTATTTTTTCTCAAGATTTCTTATATGATAAATATAATAAGCTAAAAAACTTATTAGATAATGAAACAATTTCTTTTGATCAATTTAATAAAGGTATTGATAATCTGTTGATTGAATCAAAAGACTATCAGGACCTAAAAGATTTATTTTCTAGCAATGTTATTTCTGAAGAAGACTATAAACAAATATTAGCAAACATTTTTACGAATTTGTCACCTCAAATTAACAAATTAAAGATACAAGATGTAGAAAATGATCAATCAAATATTCAAGAAATTGATCTTTCATTTAAAATAGTGTTTGTTGGTACAAGAGTTCCTAGAGATATGAATCTTGTAATTGGTAATACTGAAAAAATAACTGTCGTTATTGAAAAAAATCAAGTTAATGAAATAATCATAAAAGATGAGCAAAATAATTTATTTAATAAAAATTTTGCTTCATTTAAAGATTTAAGAATAAATTTAAAAGACAATCGTATATTAAAAGGAAAAAATAAACTTTTGTTAGATATGTCATTCGCCGCAGGTGCCAACCTAACTATGTGGTGGAAAAATTTAGATGTATCTGAAGAAAAACTTAGTGGTATGATCGATATAACAATTCCAGGTAAGGGTATACAACTTAAGCTTGAAGCCATTTAAGTCTTGATTATAATATGAGATGACATTTAACTTTTATGATGAAGGATGATTGGTGCTATGTTTAGCTTTAATAATGACCCGATCACAAATGTGATCGGATTTAGAATCCGCCACGTATATGAGTTCTGCTAAAATATTTTTTAATTTTTCCTTCTTTTACTTGGTTTTTGCAGTTAGGCCTATGAGGTCATTGTTGATAATTAAACTTATTCCTAAAAGCAAGGTTGACTAAAATTACTTTTTTTTAAAGCATAATATGTTATGCATTAAAAATACTAGTAAAAATAATTATTATTTCTACTAGCATAAAAATTTAAGTAGGAGCAGTGACTGACTATAACAAAACTTGTGTAGTTTATGAACTGTATGATTAAATTATTAGTCGGAGGATGAATGTTTGATAAGAAAAAAGACAATACTTTAAGTGGTAGTAGTGCACCAGATGTTTTCAGACCAGCTAAAGGAACAGCTAAAGTAGTAATTGGTAATGGTGTTATTATAAGTGGTGAAATTAAAAAAGCAGATGAAGTACAAATTGATGGTGAAGCAGATGTTACTATGAAAACAGATAATCTTGTAATTGGAGTATCTGGTGATTGCAAAGGGACAATTGAAACACACAACGCTGATATTTGGGGTGTATTTGATGGAGATATTAAAGCTTCTGGAACTTTAACAATTCAGGAGCAAGGTAAGGCTACAGGATCAATTGAATATCAAAATATGCAAATTAAACTTGGAGGTCAACTTAGCGGAGAAATAAAAAAATCTGATAAAATTCAACCAATTAAAAAAGAAAATAAACAAGATGAAGATAGAACAGGTATTTCAATGCAAGAGGCTATTAAAAAGGGAGATTAAAAATAATACAGTTTATCATTTTGTTTGATTAAAATAATTTTTAAATTCAAATTTAATACTTATTAAGTATGTATCTTCCAATTAGATAATTTTCATATTTTTAAGATTATTTATAAATTTAAAATATATTTTTTAATTATAATAAATAAAATCTATGAAATTTAAAAATAATCTTTTTTCAAAATTATTAATTACAACATCATTTATTTTATTATCTTTTACAATAGGAGTTATTAATAAAGCTCATAACACTACAAGTATTCAACAGTTTAATCACTTATCAGAAGCTATTTCTATAGCTATTAAAGATATTACAACTGGCTCACAAGGTTATATAGGTTATAGCAACGTGCTAAAATTGTTACACATTAATGAAAATGAAAGCGTAGAAAAATCAATTACAAATATAAATCAAAATATAAATAAATCACTCAAACTGATTGATTCAGGTCAATATGATAGTGAAGATAATCACATACTTTTTAATTCAGAAATTGGATTTGTAGATTATATTAAAATTGCTTTTACTTTATTTGGATTTAATTTTGAGTCACTTTATTTTATATACTATTTGTTTTTTATTTTATCTTCTTTTATTTGCTTATTTTATATTTATAAAGATATAGAAAAATTTCAAATTTTTTCTCTTTTTATAATTGGAATTGTATGTGTTCAAATTTCAATTTTTGTATCTGATCAAGATTTATATAATTATTTGCAATACTATAAACTTGTGTCAGTTAACAACGCTCGTTTTATCACCACTTTATCTATAATTCCCAGCCTCTATTTAACCTTATATTTAATTGATTTTAAAAAGTTTAAATTTCTTCCTCTAGTTGGATTTATAATTAATCTGATCTTTTTGATTTTTCTTTTTAGAATAAGGGTTTCGATGATTTGGTGTTTTATACCTATGATTTTTTTTGCAATATTTTTTTTAGTAAAAAATATTATTTCAAATAAAATAAAAGCTAGACAGGTGTTTTTAAAAATAATTTTTATTATTCTTGTTCCCTTATCTATAATTTTAATAAACTACTACGATTTTTCAAAAAAAAATATAATTTATGAAAAGAATACCAATTTACAAAATCATGCTCCAGCATTTATGTTCTTAAATGGTATTTTTATTAATGATGATCTTAGAAAAAAATATTTAGGATATGAAAGAAAAAAAATATTAGATTTTGACCAAAAATGTCAAAATAATAAAATTATAACTTTTGATCGTAAATTATTTTGCAAATTAAATAGCAAAAATTTTTCTAAAAAAATTATTCATAATCTTTTTTATAAATATAATATATTTACTAGTTTTCGTCCTTACGATAATGATGTTTATGCGGCTGGCATCATTTATTTAAAAAAAAATAATAGTAAAATTGATAATTTATTTATTGGAAACAAAGAGGAACTTGATTATCATAAAGCATTTCTTCCATACGAGTTTGATAAGAGTAAAACTATTAATAAAAAAAATCTTATAGAATTTGAATTTCAAAAGCATTTTAATTACCCTTACATGGAAAAAATTGCACCAAAGATAATTCAAGAAGTTATACTAAATAACAAAATACTTATTTTAAAAATTTTTTTAATTGATAAACCAATTAATTTTTTATTAAATTTTATTTTATATTTTATTATTTTTAATGATAATTTAATTTATATATTAATTATTTTTTTGCTTACTAGTTTATTTTTTTCATTTATAAATGAATTTCAAATAAGAAAAAAATATTTTTTTTTAATTTTGATTTATTTCTTCTCTTCTATCTCTCAAAATATTTTTAGTTTTTCACATTCTCAAATTATTGGAGATGGTTCAACTTTTATATTTATATATATTTTAATTTTATTTATTTTAATTTTTAAAAAAATAAAAATAAAATTTTAAATAAATTTTGATATTGCCAATCTTATAGAAAGGTATTTGTTTAAATTAATTTTGTTTTTTGATTATAAATTAACCTCTCTTTTATAAAAAAAGAGAGGTTAATTATTATTAAAATTATTTAAGAAAATACAAAATAAATTATTACTATTACGACAACAGCCGCTATTATCCATGTCCATTTATTATTCATAATAACTCCCTTTAATTTTGTTCTATGATAATCCATTTTGAATAAAAAGTTACTAAATTTTATTCTTTGCCAGAAATCTGTGCTATTTTGTTAGTATTATTTTTACTACTTGCACTTAAAAAAGTTATTCTCTTTTATCATTTAATATTGTTATGCGATGCATTTTACAATGATGAGGTAAATAATCTCCAATTGCATAATGCATAGTACACCTATTATCCCAGATTGCTATTGTATTTTCTGACCATTTAAAACGAATTTGAAACTCTGGTTTATTCATAAAAGTAAAAAGATAATTTAATAAATTATTTGAGTCTGCTGCATTCAATCCAACAATATGATTTGTAAAGCCAGGATTAATATAAATAAATTTTTTTTTAGTAATGGGATGTGATTTGATTACTGGATGAATAGAACAACCAAATTTATTATATCCTTGATTAATTTTTTCTGCAGATTCAATAGGTTCATTATTTATAAATGTATTTCTAAAATCGCCCATGTCGTGAACTGCTTTAAGATTTTCTAAATAATTTTTCATATTTTTTGGCAACGCATCATATATAGACGACAAACATGACCAAAGTGTATCACCACCATTTGAAGGTATTACTATACTGTACAATATGGATGCAAAAGGTGGATTAGGTTTGAAGCTTACATCTGTGTGCCAAACATCTGTATCAGGTGGGTTATTGTTATCATTTTCCAATAATACTATTTCAGGATAGTTTTTTACATGAGGATATACAGGGTGGGGTGGTTCAATGTCACCAAAACTTTTTGCAAAATTTATATGCTGATTACTTGTGATTTTTTGGTTTCGAAAAAAAATAACTTTATTTTCAATTAGAGATTCATAAATTTCATCACAAACTTTTAAAGACAAATTATCAAATATATTTTTACAAACAATTTCTGCTCCTATATCTGGAGTTAATTTATTTATTTGAAATGCTGACAATGTAATACTTTATTTCCATCCACTAATGGATTTAACTTCTAAAAATTCCTCAATGCCCCATTTACCACCTTCGCGACCATTGCCTGATTGCTTGTAACCTCCAAACGGAGAGTCATCAGCAAAACCTACTCCATTTATTTCAACCATTCCTGATCGTAATTGTCTTGCAATTCTTTGAGCTTTTTCTGTATTTTTTGTTTGAACATAATTTGTTAAGCCATAAGCAGTATCATTAGAAATTTTAACAGCTTCTTCTTCAGTTGAGAAAGGAATAATCGAAACAACCGGACCAAAAATTTCTTCTTTAGCAATTGTCATATTATTATTAACATCTGCAAAAACAGTTGGTTTTATAAAATAACCTTTATTAAGATGAGCGGGTCTATCAGGTCCTCCTGCTACTAACCTTGCTCCTTCTTCAACTCCTTTCTTAATCAAAGCTTGAATTTTATCATACTGTATTTTTGAAACTACTGGCCCAATGTGATTTCCTTCTTTATTGGCAATATTTACTTCAGTATTTTCTGCAACATCAATCGCTTCTTTAACAGCTTTTTCATAAATTGATTTTTCAACAAGTAAGCGAGTAGGTGCATTGCAACTTTGTCCAGAATTATTAAATACTCTTCTCACACCCCTTTTAATAGCTTTTTCATCAGCATCTGCAAAAACAATATTAGCGCCCTTTCCTCCAAGTTCTAGAGATACTCTTTTAATTGTTTCAGCAGCATTTTTTGTTATTAATTTTCCAGCACGTGTGGAACCGGTAAAAGAAACCATATCTATGTTTGGGTGACTACATAATTGCGTTCCAACACCAGAACCATCGCCATTAACTAAATTAAACACACCATTTGGAAAACCAGCTTCATGAATCATTTTAGCAAAGAGTATTGCCGATAAAGGAGCTATTTCTGATGGTTTTAAAATCATTGTGCAACCAGCAGCAAGAGCAGGTAAAACTTTTAGTGCAATTTGATTTATTGGCCAATTCCAAGGTGTTATTAAAGCACATACACCAATGGGTTCATACGCAATATAATTACCTTTTTTCTTATCTAGATAATTTTCAAATTCAAATTCTTTATATTTATTTATAAATGTTTTTATATGATCTTCTCCAGATTGACTTTGTTGATATAAAGACCAGTCCTTAGGGGCTCCCATTTCTTTTGAGATTGCACTTGCCATTTCTGAAGATTGATTAATATAAATATTTAATAGATTTTTTAACAATTCAAGTTTTTCTTCTTTAGGTGTTTTCCACCAAGATATAAATGAACTCTTAGCTGCCTCAACAGCAAGATTAGTATCGGGCTCTGATCCTAGTGAAATAATAGCACAAACTTCTTCAGTTGAAGGATCAATTACTTCTAGATCATTTATTTTTGTAGGCTTTACCCATCTACCATCAATATAAAAATCTCTTTTTTCATCTATCATTAACAAAAATATTTTATCTTAATTATTTTGTAATTTAAATTCTAATCTTTTCCGATGTAAAATAGGTTCTGTATAACCAGATGGTTGGTTTAATCCATCAAAAACAAGCTCTTTAGCTGCTTCAAAAGCAATTGAGTTTTCATTATTGGTCATTGGAACGTAGTTTTTGTCATAAGCATTTTGTTTATCAACAACTTTTGCCATTTTTACTAGGGTATTTAATACTTGATCTTTAGATATAACCCCATTTTCTATCCAATTTACAAGAGCCTGTGAAGAGATTCGACAAGTAGCTCTATCTTCCATTAAACCAATGTTATTTATATCAGGAACTTTTGAACAACCTATGCCTTGATCAATCCAACGGACAACATACCCTAAAATTCCTTGAGTATTATTTTCTACTTCACGAGCAATTTCTTCATCTGATAAATTTTGCCCTTCAAGCAAAGGTATTGTTAGTAAGTCATCAATTGAACCTGTTAGACCACTATTAAGAATATTTTCCTGAACTTCTTTAACATTTATCTCGTGATAATGAAGAGCATGTAATGTAGCAGCTGTTGGACTAGGCACCCAAGCACAATTAGCCCCAGATTTTGGATGACCAATTTTTTGTTTTATCATTTCGCTCATTAGGTCTGGCATTGCCCACATACCTTTACCAATTTGTGCCCTATCTTTTAACCCACATTGCAATCCAATATATACGTTTCTATTTTCATATGATGCTATCCAAGGGGTATTTTTCATATCAGTTTTTTTTAGGCAAGAGCCTGCTTGCATAGATGTATGTATTTCATCACCAGTTCTGTCTAAAAAACCTGTATTTATAAAAGCAACTCTTGATTTTGCTGCACGAATACATTCTTTTAAATTTAGAGTTGTTCGCCTCTCCTCATCCATAATTCCTATTTTAATTGTACTATTTGGTAAATTTATCAGTTTTTCAATTTCTGAAAAAAGCTGGTCTGTAAATTCTACCTCTTCAGGCCCATGCATTTTTGGTTTAACTATGTATATAGAATTAAATTTAGAGTTTTTATTTTCTTTTTTCTTAAAATCATATGTAGCAATAAGAGTAGTAATGATAGAATCCATAATACCTTCACCAATTTCTTGATTATCTTTAGTTAATATTGCAGGTGTAGTCATCAAGTGACCCACATTTCTGATTAGCATTAAAGAACGGCCTTTTAAAAATGATTCTTTTTTATTGGTTGTAGTGAATTTTATATCTTTGTTTAATATTCTTTTTATAGGTTTATTATTTTTTTTAAATTCAGCTTTAAGATTTCCTTTTACTAAACCTAACCAGTTTTTATATGCCAAAATTTTGTCATCAGCATCAACAGTTGCTACACTATCTTCACAATCAAGAATTGTTGAGATAGCGGACTCTACTAAAATATCAGAAATGTTTGCAGGATCATTTTTACCAATTGAATCGTTTTCATTTATTAAGATTCTACAATGAAGATTATTTTTTGATAGAATTAATTCTTTTAGCGAAGTATTTTCGTCTAATACCCATCCAATGATTTGATCAGTTTTTTTTAAATTTATATTATTATTTGAGTTTTTTAATACAATCTTGTTATCCTTAATTTTAATATTATTTATTTCATCCCATTTTGCATTATCTAGTGGGGCAAATTTATCTAGATGTGACTTTGCAAACTTAACAACTTTTTTACCTCTTTCAGAGTCGTATAATTTTCCTTGAGGCATTTGTCCCAATACGTCAGTTCCATACAATGCATCATATAAACTGCCCCATCTTGCATTTACTGCATTAAGTGCGAATCTTGCATTTGTTATAGGCACAACAAGTTGGGGCCCACATATTGTTGATATTTCTTTATCAACATTTGATGTTGTAATTTTAAATTCTGGTCCCTCTTCAACAATATAATTTATTTCTTTTAAAAAAATTTTGTATTTATCTAAATTAAAATCTTTCGATTTGTTTTTGTTATGCCAGTTATTGATTTTATCTTGTAAGTTTTTACGTTTAGCTAAAAGATTAATATTTTGTGGAAAAAAAGTATCAACAATATCTGAAAATCCATTCCAAAATATTTCCTCATTAATATTTAAATCTTTTAATACTTCGTTATTGATAAAACCTAATATTTTTGGATTAATTTTAATATTTTTCTTTTCAATCATATTTTCAGAGGAGTGATATATTAAATATTTTAAAATAAAATCAAATATTTAATCTAAATTATTATTATGAATTACTGTAGATACTTCCATATTCTTTTATTTTTATTAACATTGAATATACACCATTTCTTCTTCCCGGTGTTAATAGCGTATCTAAATCCAAAATTGATAAAAGTTCAAAATTGGCATTTGAAATTTCTTTAGGTTTTCTTCCTCCATAAATTTCACAAAGGATTGTAACCATACCTTTTGAAATAAATGCATCAGAGTCTGAATGAAAATTTAACTTTTCTCCCTCAATAAAAGGAACTAACCATACTTGGGCTTGGCAGCCTTCAACTTTAAAGCTATCTTGTCTAAATTCTTCAGGAAATGGTTTGGCGTTCTTTGCTTGTTCAAGTAAGTATTTATATTTATCCATATCATCATCAAATAAATCTAAATTTTCTTTAAAGAAATTAATCTTTTCTTCAATACTACTCATCCCATGTGCTTTCTAAGTTCTAAAACTGTTTCTTCAGGAAAAACATCCATAATATAAACACCAGCCATTGTTTCTGAGCCAGCTAGAACTTTTGGCTTATCACCATTTCTTAAAGGTGGATAAAATTCCATATGGAAATGAAATGTTTTATCATTAATTTTAGGAGCTGCATGTAAGCCCATTATATAAGGACATCTTCTTCCGAGAAAGCTATCGTATCCTTTGACTACTTTTTGAAG
>Ga0163108_10004072_pt1 | contig 10358 bp, 8 predicted proteins | sample Fk1155metaG_FD_109644 | JGI IMG/M metagenome (GOLD analysis project Ga0163108, IMG submission 109644) | Marine microbial communities from the Central Pacific Ocean - Fk160115 155m metaG | ecosystem: Environmental > Aquatic > Marine > Oceanic > Photic zone | place: The Central Pacific Ocean...
GTCCAAATGGCTTTCGAAGTACATCATCAGCCCCATCATTTAGTAGTCCTACTAAAGGTTCAACTCCTGTTCGAGCAGTTAGAACTATTACTGAACAACCAAGTTGCTGACTCAAACCAACAGCTGAATTTTTCTCGAGCAACTCTGCACTGACCAAAAGATCAGGAGTTTGCTCTCGGCAAAGGTCTATAGCTTCTACCCCGGTAGCAACGGCAGCCGTGAGATGACCATCCTGACGCAACCTCTGAACAAGAACAGTCCGAAGGGTTGGGTGAGGCTCAACAACAAGTACCTTTGCAGGAGTTTGAGCAGTGGCCTGTGAAGACAAAGCCCCCAAAGGAGATGTTGTGGTTTGCTCGTTTGAAAGCAAATCGGAGGAAATAGAGTTCACATGCTTTAAAAGAGCACGCTTACGATATAACAATTCAATGGCAGGCTGTGAAAAGAAACGGTCTTGCTCTCAGACCATGACATCACTTGACCATCCTGCAGCTATAAGACACTTCCAATCTCTCTGTGATGCCTGTCAGGAATTAACCAGTCGCAACCTAAGCCCTGCAGAACTTAGGTTGTACGCAGACGGTTATTTACATGCTCTAAGAAAATGTGAGCAGTTAGAGCGAAGAGACCAAGAAAACCTTGAAAAGCTCATAGAACGATGGATCCTGGACCCCTCAAGCTTTATTGGACCCGATGGAGATCCCAGTATCCTTTTTTATCAAAAAGAGGTTTGGTAGAACAATTAATCAATTCGTAAACCTAAGAAGCCAAGGCAATCTCAAGCTTTTCACGAAGCTCCCCCGAGTTATACATTTCAATAAGAATGTCTGATCCACCCATAAATTCCCCTTTTACGTAAACCTGAGGAATTGTGGGCCAATTGGAATAATCCTTTATCCCTTGGCGTATTTCCATATCAGAAAGCACGTCAAAAGTTTCGAAACTCATGCCAAGGGCGTTAAGAATCTGAACCACATTGTTAGAAAATCCACATTGCGGCATTAATTTTGTGCCCTTCATGAAAACCATTATTGGGCTTGAATTAATAAGAGCCTCAATTCGAGTTGTTGTAATTGAATCCATTTTTAGAAAGGTTAAAGAATTTCAATTTGGTGTAGAAGTGTTCAATGCCAAAGCATGGATAGCTTCACTAGCCAACTCATCTTTGAGTGCCCGATATACCAATTGATGCTGACTAATCAAAGAAAGACCAGAAAAAGAAGGTGATACAACATTGACTTGCAAATGATCCCCACCCCCACTCAGATCCTCAACAGTGACTTGAGCATCAGGTATTGCACGCCGGATTGCGGCGCCTACTTCTTCCAAATCAAGCATAGAGAATAGGAATCAAGATATTAGAGATTGATGGAATCGCTCCAGGCTTTGCCTTATACATACTCTTACCTTCTTGCTCCAAGATAAGGGGTATCCACAAAGCCCAATTCAATTAAGCTTTGATAGGCCTTCTGCCCCTCTGGTTTTGCTGGAGTTGTAAGTCTTACAACTTCAACAAGTAATGGGACTGCAACTTCAGGCTGATTCTGACGTCTGAAAAGAGCAGCAAGTCGAAGGTTGGCATTTGAAAGAAGTATCAGAGTCTTCCGTCCTTTTGCATCCATTTCACGCGGGATTCGCGCATCTAGGCCTCGAAAGGCACCTGATAGATCCCTATAAAAAGAAAGCAACTGCTTAGAAGCTGCTCTGGCTTTGTCAAAATGCTGTCTGGCTTCAGCTAAATCGCCCTTTGCAACAGAACTGTCACCTCTTTTTAAGAGCTCTTCCACCGCAGAGACATTGAAACCATCTTTTTCTCTAGCTAAAACTTTGTAGTTAGAAGTAGAAGAGGAAGGTGTCTGGGCGAACGAGGGAACTGGAGAAAAGATCAAACCAGCTGTGATGGCAAATGCCGTCATCGGAAGGCGACAACGCATGTAGAAGAGGAAGAAAGTTTTTAGGACTTTAAGTCGCTTTCTTCTCTCGGCCTACAGCCTTAAGGGCCGCTTGTTCAGCTGCATGCATACTAATTGCCAATTCTGTGTTGAATCGAATTGCAGCTTCTCGACCAATTCCATCTACTTTCATTGGTTTTGCAAAGCATATGGCAGCTTTAGAAAAAAGTCTGGGTTTGATGTCGCTATAGCCAAGACCAACAGGAACTACTTGGACATCAACACCTTTTATTTCAGCAAGTTGAGCAAGTCTAGCTAATCCTTGTTTAAGCCTGATTTGTTTTTGCATACGATTAATTTTTCCCTCAGGAAACACCACAAGCTGCTGACCATCCATCATCAAATCAATAGCAAACCTTAATGAGGTCAATGAAGGTCTCAACTGATCCACTGGGAAGCATCCAAGACGCTCCAAGAACCATCCCTGTAATCCCTTCATCTCAGTTCGGGTGACCATGAACCTACAATCTCGATTCGTGATTCGACGGCCAGCGGCCATTGTCAACATGAGTCCATCCCAGCGAGCGCGATGAGTTGGAGCCAACAAAACTGCTCCTTTCATTGGCAAATTGTTAATGCCTAGGACAATTCGGCTATGAAAAAAGTTTCTCAAGACAAGGTCTTGAGTCGCAACCATTGCCAAGGGACTCCAAAAAGGATCGATCCCAAGACACAAGTTTGTTTCGCGATTAGCAGGATCCGAGGGCACCGAAATCAAGGCGTCCATTCATCTGAACTTACCTTTTGACGAATGTTTTTACCTCTACGCATTGGGCAGTTAACCTTGCGGCTGAATAAGCCTTAAAAAGAATCAAACCAATCCACTAAGCAAATCACACCCACTTCAAGGCAATCATGGCAAGTTTGGGCGTCAACATTGATCACATCGCAAATGTGCGTCAAGCACGTAAAACAATTGAACCCGACCCGGTTCAATTGGCATTTCTTGCAGAAATTGGAGGTGCTGATGGCATCACGATCCACCTCCGAGAAGATAGAAGACACATACAAGATCGAGATTTAAGACTTCTTAAGGAAACAGTTAAAAGTCGCCTAAATCTTGAAATGGCTGCGACTCAAGAAATGGTTGAGATTTCGCTCAAGACTTTGCCTGATATGGTCACTCTTGTGCCCGAAAGACGTAAAGAAGTAACTACTGAAGGTGGCTTGGCAATTACCACAAATGAAGAATATCTAAAGAGTGTTATTCAGCGTATTCAATCTTCAGGCATCCCTGTGAGTTTATTTATTGATCCAGCTCCAGATCAATTAGAAGCAGCCGCAAGAATTGGAGCAACCTGGGTTGAACTTCATACAGGGCATTACGCCGAAGCTTCTTCGTTTGAGAAACCTAGTGAGCTATGCAAAATCAAAGAAGGAACTGCTAGAGCGCAAGTTCTTGGACTACGTGTCAATGCAGGGCATGGTCTGACTTATCAAAACGTAGAACCTGTCGCAGCGATAAAAGGCATGGAAGAGCTCAATATTGGACACTCCATAGTTGCTCGTTCGATCGCAATTGGACTTACAGAAGCAGTCCGAGAAATGAAAAAGCTAATACAAGACCCTCGTCAAGAACCTCTATTCGGTAAGCAAAGCCAATCGTAATTCAAGAATGTCAATGCTCGACATTATTTCATGGGGAAAAAGTGGAAAAAACTAATGGTCAAAGAATCCCACCTGGTCTTGCTGGATATATCTTGCTGGTGACGAAGAGTCCCTTTACCATGGCTTGTTTGCTTTTCCACCAAATCCAATCACGTATTGGCGGAGTCGTCATTAAATTAGTGCGAGAAAGTCCAAGTCCTAAGTTAAAAGAAACCATCAAGTGCATTAACAAGCAATTTGACCTTTTTGTTTACCAGAAGTAATTTGACATCCAGACCAACTACATAAGGCCATATCAAATTAATTACCCACTGTCAGCCAGCTCCTGTTCACGTAAATTTTGGAGACGCATCACGACTCAGCATATTTTCACGCAATACTTGAAAGGTTAAAAAAACAAGTTCCCTATGAGCTCCTAAGTTTTGCTAACTGTTTATCGAAGTAATCGAGCTGAGTGGCTAGCCAGCATCTTGTCGGAACAACTTCGACTGGCCCCACCGAGTCCTTTCGAAACAGTAGAAGTAATTGTGAATACATGGCCTACGAGCAGATGGCTAGGAGAGCAACTGGCAACAGCAAATGGAATAAGTGCTTTGATTCGATTCCCATTCCCAGGAACACGTCTAAGAGAATTGGTAAAATTAGTCCTTAATTTAGAAGAAAATGATGAGGATCCATGGAAAGCGAATCGACTCGTCTGGCACATACTCGATGTATTCCCTGAACTACTAAAAGCAGCTGAAGCCGCACCTTTAAGGGACTGGCTTCAGCAACGTTCTTCTAATGATGGCCAACTCAATAAAGACGAATGGCAACTTGCCAGCAGTATTGCTGAAGCCTTTGACAACTATGCCCTATATCGAACGAAGGAAATAACTCAATGGATGAAATGCATTAACACTGATTATCCAAATAATGCAGCCCTACATGAACGCTTAAACTGGCAACCATTATTAATGCAGCTTCTCTCTAAAAGCATTGATACTGAACCATTCGGACTACAGGTCAAAAAAGCTATAAAGCAACTTAAAAGTGGCGTCCCTCCTGCCAAGAAGCTCCCTTCCCAGATCCACATATTTGGTCTAAGCAGTCTTGCACCAGTACAAGTGGAATTAATTCAGGCTCTTTCTGGAGTTATAAACATAAAGGTATACCTCATCACTCCGTGCCGTGATCTATGGCAACGCTGCGAACTCAGACGGGAACGACTTGGTGCCCTCTGGAACGCTCCTCCAGACGGATTTTGGCTGAAAAAAGCTCCTCGACTAGAAGCAAATCTAGGGAGAATGGGTGCTGAATTCCAACAACTGCTTGAAGGGACTGGAGAAAGTCAACTAGGTGAGTGGCAAGAAGGCGATCTCTTTGCAGCACCAGTAAATATAGCGAGTGAATTTAAAAAAAAGGCCACTCTGCTAGAGCAACTGCAGCAACAGTTAGTCAGCTCTAATGAAGAGATAGGTTTAACAAGGGGAAAAGACGACACATCATTAATATTCATTGCCGCACCAGGCCAAAGGCGCCAAGTCCAATTAGTGAGAGATCAAATCCTTCAGTGGTTTGCTGCTGACCCCAGTCTCGAGCCTAGAGACGTACTAATAATGACTCCACAAGTCAAACGCTATGCACCTTTCATTGCCTCAATCTTTAATGATAAAACTGCAACCGGCATCGAACTTCCTTTTAAAATTACGGACCGAAGCCAGCAAGACAATCCAGGCGTAGAGAAATACATATTGCAATTACTACAGTTAGGTAGTAGTCGCCTAAACGCAACAGCCCTAGACTCCTTGTTATCGAATCCAGCAATTCAGAAGCAACAAGGGCTAAGTCAAGAAGATGCGGTTAATATTAGCGAATGCCTGCAATTAACAGGATTTTGCTGGGGAGTTGATGCTGAAGATCGTAATGGGGACGCAGTACATAGCTTGAGTTGGTGCCTAGAGCGGTGGTTATTAGGATTGGCGTTACCGTGTAACCCTGGTATTGCCCCTGGAGGGATCGCACCTTTTGCGGAAGGAATCACCTTCAATGAACTGACAAAATGGTGGGGCTTCCTTTCACTCTTATGCAATCAACTACAAGAGCTACGTCAACCACGCACTTGTGATCACTGGGTAACTCTCTTAAAATCATTTATAAAAGACTCTTTTGGAGACGGTGATGACTGGAATGGGGAAGTCCAAGCTTTTTTCTCTGCACTTGAAAACTGGAAGCAGGATGCAGGAACATGTCAATTAGAGGTAGAGGCCTCAGTTGTAGTAGACGTTCTTAACAAGATCTTCTCAATGGAAGCTGGTCGATTTGGGCATCGAAATGGACTCATCACAATAAGTGCGCTTGAACCAATGAGAGCAATCCCTCATCGTGCAATAGTTTTAATGGGTTTAGATGCAGATATATTTCCACGTCATCAAAATCGTCCAGGATTTCATCTCTTTGAACAAAAAAGAAAGCTCGGTGACCCAAGAAGTAGTGATCAGGATCGTTATGCACTTTTAGAGGCCTTAATATCAACCAGGGAACGTCTGCTGATCACGTGGAATAGCCGGAATGAACGTACAGGCGAGACAATTCCCGCCGCAACTCCTGTCCAGCAATGGCTAGGACAACTAGAAAATGAGCTTGGTAAGGATAATTACGAAGGTCTTTTGTCGGAACCTCATCCCAATCCACTTGCCCGTACAAATTTCCTACCTCGAAACAATAGGGCGCCTATTAGCTGTGACCGACGCAATTTAGAAGCACGATTGTGGCTAAACAAAACACTAGAGCCAAATAACCTGGCTCTAGCTCAGCCATTAATATGGAATCCATCCAAAGCAGAAGAAACCTCCCCGATTCCCAAAGAACTTCTTAAAGAATGGTTAATAGCACCTCAACGAATATGGCTTGAGCAACTGCAACTGCAACCCAAAGAATGGATCAATCCCTTTAAAGACTTCGAAGATCTTAGTCTAAATGAATTACAACGATATCGTCTACTTAGAGAACGTTTTGAAGAGCTAATAGATCTACCACAAAGCAGCCAGAATACTTTTATAAATATCGAGCAGAAAGGTGATTGGCAATCTCGTTATGCCGGCCAAGGGACCATACCTGCTTCATCAGCAGGTTCTATTGAATGCGAACTACTAGAAAACCGCTTACAGCACCTTCTTTCGATTCTTAAGAAGCTAGGCTCCTGCAAAAAGCAAGAAATTCCTGTTGACGACGGGGTTGAAGAAATCCTTTGGGCTGGAGATTTTGTCGTAGTGATTGAACTTGGAAAATTAAAATCCAGAAATGTGATGGAAGGATGGTTAAAACATCTTCAAGTTTGTGCCAGTAGCCAACAACCAAGCGCATCACTCGTTATTTCTCGCAACTCCTCTAGTTCTAAAAAGGATCAATTCCATATCGCCCTTCAATGGAATCCACTATCTGCCATCCAAGCAAAAGAGGAGTTAATTAAATTAAAGGCGGTAGCCTCCCACGGACTACAACATTGCTGGCCTATTCCACCTGAAAGTGGGTGGGCTTTTGCGAAAGCAAGTCATAAAGACCCTAGTAAAGCGCTGACAGCTTTTCAACAAAAATGGGATGGTCTCTTCAATGTTCAAGGCGAAAAAGAAGCTCCTGAAATGCAGCTTTGTTTTGGCTTGAACTACCAAGCTCAGAATTTTATAAGTAACGAAGTTTTTAAAGAAGCTTACTCAAGTCTATATAAGCCATTAATACAGTACTTGAGTGATTAATAGCGGACTTAAAATTGCACTGAATAATAAATCATAAGTAGACAGACACAAATGGGAGCAGAGTCACCTCCATCAGATCTCCCTTCCAAAAAACATTAAGCAAGGAGTTAAGAATTTAAGAAAGTGACACTAACATACATTTACATTTAAAATTTCCATTTATATTTGAATTAATTAAGTACAAGATTCGATAGGGATCCTCAAACTATAAATAAATTCAAGCGTTTCTATCCAAATAGGTAGTAAGAGCAAAATGTTACTCTCTTACGCCATCTTTATCTCTCATTACCAGGAGAATTTATTTAACTAGAGGTAAGTTAACAAAGACCAAGTGCTAACTCAAATATTTCTATAGGCATACAGAAGGCTTGTATTTCAAAAGATACAAGAGAAGTCAATAATAAATAAGTGTCACAACAATGCCAACTGAGTAGTTTTAGTATTAATTAATAAAATCACTATCCAACAGGACAAATGAAGTCTCCCTTGCGCAAAGACTCCTCTAGATTTATTGCATTAGCATTTTCTGGATGGGGGCTTAGCTGGGGAGGATTTATTGATAACAAGAAGGGAGAATGGTGGTTGACGGGTCAATTATTGCTTATTGCAGCTCATGCATTGCCTAGATGGCCCATTTTTAAAAAGTTTGATGTTAATTGGCCTGAACCCTTAATGATTATTGGATTTTGCTTTTTATTATTAGGAATTGTAATTATTTCAAAAGCTTTCTTGTCCCTTGGCGTAAATCTTTCTCCACTTCCTGAGCCCAAACATGGTGCAAGCTTAGTAACTCTAGGTAGCTATAAGAACTGTAGACATCCTTTGTATCAAGGTCTTTTAATTTGTTCTACTGGAGTAATGCTTAGCCTTGCTAGCATGCTCCATCTCTTTCTATTGATTTGTTTGTGCGCACTCCTTATAGGAAAAGCCAAAAGAGAGGAGCAGCAATTACAAAGGAAGCATCCTGAATATAGAAATTACTTAAGCAGTACTCCAGCAATTATCTCAGGCATTCCATTCTTAGATTGGCGAGAATGAAAGCAGAGTTTATAGAGAAAAGCTCTCTCATTACACAACTAATTGCTAAAGCAGCTAGAATATAAATACAAGCTTCTGAAGCAGCCTAAAAGTGTAAACTAAGTTTTAGATGAAAGATAACAAAGAAAAGTTACTATTTAAATTCGAAGCTAATGAATACCCCCTTAAACCAGGCATCCGTCTAATAGAAGCCAGTGCAGGAACTGGAAAGACATTTGCTCTTGCCCATCTTGTTTTAAGACTACTTACAGAAGAGAATCAACCCATAAATAAAATCCTGGTGGTTACATTTACAGAAGCCGCCGCAGCTGAGCTAAGAGGAAGAATTAGCAACCGAATTGAAATGGCACTAGCAGGACTCGAAGCCAAAGAAAAAAATATCCCTAAACAGATGCCTGATGAGGTGCTTCAACAATGGGTAGACCTAAACGGTCACAATGAAGCAACTCGATACCACTTAGCAAGCCAGCTGTTAGAAGCATTGGAAAATCTTGACAGTGCAGATATCACAACCATTCATGGTTTCTGCAAACGCACCTTGCAAAGAGAAGCACTACATAGCAATGCATCTATTACTCCTCTTCTTGAAGAAGATCCTTCCGATCTCGCTTTGGAAACAGTGCATGACTACTGGCAACACCAAGTCCTTACTCTCAAGCCAAAGCATTTAAAAGGCCTTCAAAATGCGAGCCTCTCTTCTGAAGCCTTATATAAAACACTACTAAAAGTAGACAATGATCCAAGTCTTGTTTTCAAAATTGACAACCCCAGCGTTAATCCCCAAAAACCACTAGCTGAGCAATTCACTTTATGGATTGAAGAGCGTTGGGTTAACTTTGTTTCTGCCTGGGAAAAAGAAGGCATCGAATTAGAACTCTCTTTACGAGCTGAAGCAGAGAGATGGCGCAATCAAGGTGTTAAAGACACAAAGCCATTTAGTCCAAAACCAAAAAAAAATCGCTACGAAATTGTTAATAATTGGATTGAAGCTTTTAATGCCAAAAACAGTGCTACTGCAATTTTGCCCGTGCCTTATTACACAGAAGTACGCGCACAAACTCTTTTAGCATCCTATTTTCATCCTGCTGCCTTTTGTCAAACAGCAAAACGTTGCGGTGAAAATCATTCTTCTCCTATAAAGCCAGAACTGCAAACAGCTATTGCAGAGCTATGGGACGGTCCCGCTGAACAGACATGGAAACATGCCTTGGGATGGTCCTTAAATGTGTTAAATGAACGAAGAAGACAAAGAGGAGTTATTAGTTATGGGGGTCTTCTAAAAGCATTAGACCCAGGCCCTACATCCTTCAAGGGGAGCAAAAATCATCCGTCCAGCAAGCATTTACTACTGGAAAAGTTAAGAGAGCGTTACCAAATTACCTTGATTGACGAGTTCCAAGATACTGATGCACTTCAATGGCGCCTACTTAAGGAAGCCTTTGGGACTAGTCCTGAACATCTCCTACTGATGGTAGGGGATCCCAAACAAGCCATTTATCGATTTAGAGGTGGCGATCTCAATATTTATTTATCGGTACGAAACCAGGCAGATCGCATTGATCAATTACATGCTAATTATCGTACATCTCCTCTACTTATGCAGGGGATAAATAATTTATTAGCTCCAGGCCTTAGACGTTCAGGATTAAAGGTTCCCCCCTTAACAGCACTTACTAAAAGGCCCAATCTACATTTGTCCAAAAACAAACATCCACTTCAGTTATTGACAGTTGGATTAATGACATCAAAGGAAGTCCTTGAATCCGAATCACTTGATTCAAAAAGCCAGTTAGAAGAAATCATCCCTACAGCTCTTACTAATACTGTGATGAAAATCTTAAAAGATAATTCAAATGAAGTTCAGCCATCAGATATATGCATCCTGGTAAGTCGCCATAATCAAGCGGCTAGTCTCAGAGACGAGCTTGCCTTAGCAGGGGTACCGAGTCGGCTTGTTAGTCAAGGAGATATTCTCACAAGTACAGCGGCACAAGTTCTGCAACGTTTTCTAAACTGTCTTGCAATA
>Ga0163108_10004074_pt1 | contig 10358 bp, 11 predicted proteins | sample Fk1155metaG_FD_109644 | JGI IMG/M metagenome (GOLD analysis project Ga0163108, IMG submission 109644) | Marine microbial communities from the Central Pacific Ocean - Fk160115 155m metaG | ecosystem: Environmental > Aquatic > Marine > Oceanic > Photic zone | place: The Central Pacific Ocean...
AATTTTGATGAAGCGATTTCTTTTGGAATAAATCTTGGAAAATTAATAATTATAACTCGAGGCGAAAAAGGCAGTGTAGCAATAAATAAAAATGATGTGGTTGAATGTGGTGTTCAAAAAAATTTAAAAATTGTAGATTTAACAGGGGCTGGGGATCTCTTTGCTGCAGGATTTTTGCATGGTTATATAAATAATTTACCGTTAAAAGAAAGTCTTCAAAAAGGTACTGAGATGTCTTCAAAAATAATTCAAAAAATTGGAGCTAGGCTCTCTTAAGTTTCTTTCTATTATAACTTCCTTTGCCTTTTTTTGGTTTAACAACTCTTTTGTGATATTTTTTTGAATATAATTCTTTTGCAAAAATATTTCTTTTTTTCAAAATGAATAACCTTCTTTTGTGTGTTTGATAAAATTTTCATCATTAAACTGATTTTTAATTTTTTGTCTCAGTCTGTAAATGTGTGTTTCTATTGTATGTGTGTCGGCGTCTGACGAATAACCCCAAATATTTTTTAGTATGTAGTCTTTTGTTAAAGGTTTTGAGGAGTTATTTAATTCCTCAATAAAATGCATTTCTTTTTCTGTTATTTTTGCAGAGCTCTCTTTTCGTTTTAGAAATCTTGTATTTTTATCTAGAGTGTAGTCCTTTACTTTTATTATGGAATTTTGATCAAATTTATATTTTTGTGACAAGTCTATAACTGTACGATTAAACTGAGTAATATTTAAAGGTAACTTCATTGTTGTGTCAAATTTAGTTTTTAAAGTATTTTTTTCATTTTGCCCCAATATCAAAATTGTGGGAATATTAATCTTCTCAAAAGGAACTTTTCCGGCACTTAAAAAATCAACTATCAAAACTTCATTTTCTAAATTTATTGAGTTTTTTTCTTTTTCGAGGTTAATTTCGTTTAAATCAAAACCTAAAAAAGGTTTTAATTCATTTATTGAATTGATAAAATTTTTATTGCACAAAAAAGCAACTTTTATTTTGTAAATATTTTTATGCATATTGTTTTAAAAAAAAAAAAATTATACTTCGGTCATTATAAGATAAAATGTGCCATAGGTAAAAGGGGGATTTCTAGGAACAAAAGAGAAGGGGACTGCTGTACTCCTGTTGGAGAATTTACATTTGAATCTTTATTTTTCAGAAAAGACCGCATTAAAAATTTAAAAATCCATATTCCAAAAAAAATAATAAAGAAAAATATGGGTTGGTGTGACGACCCAGGCTCAAAAAAATACAATAGATTAATTAAATTTCCGTTTTCTGAAAAGGCAGAAAAACTTTTTTTAAAAAAAAAATCGTATGACCTTTTGCTAGTGATTAGTTATAATAGGCGTCCTATTGTTCCACATAAAGGAAGTGCAATTTTTTTACACATAGCAAATAAAAAATTTAGTCCAACAAAAGGTTGTGTAGCAATTAAAAAAAAAGATTTTCTTAAAATATTGCCCATGATACGTAAAAAAACTAAAATTATAATTAACTAAACTTTTCTTTCTCCAAAAATAGCGCTTCCAATTCTGACAAAAGTGCTTCCATACTTAATGGCTTTTAAATAATCATTGGACATTCCCATGCTGAGCTCATTTAGGCCAAGTTTATTATTTAATTCAAATGCTTGTTTAAAAAAATTTACAGGATCTAAATCAAATGGAGGAAAACACATAAGCCCAACTACATTTAGATGGATTTCATTTTTACAATACTCATAAAAAGGTAATGCGTCAGAAACTGGTATACCTGATTTTTGTTTTTCGTCTGCGAAATTAACTTGGATAAAATAAGCTAAATTTTTACCAATTTCGACTTCGCTCTTTTTTAAAAGATCTGCCAGTTTTTTACTATCAACTGAATGAATATAATCAAAAATTGAGACTGCTTTTTTTGCTTTATTGGTTTGAAGCTTTCCAAGCATATGTATTTTTAAATTTTTATTTTTATGTTTTATAGGTTTCCATTTTTTTTCAGCTTCTTGGACTTTATTTTCCCCAAAGTGAATATGCCCTTGGCTGATCAAAGGTTTAATATGATCAATTGAAAAGGTTTTGCTAACGGCAATAATTTTGGCTGATTCTTTTAAATTAGCTGTTTGTTTCAAAATATCAGCTTGGATTTTATTAAATCTTTCTAATACACTGCTCATAAAATGTTTATCAATAAAAATAAATACTACATTTATATTGAAAATTTAAGATCAATTAATCTAGATCTTATTAAAAGAAAAAGTAAATTTAACCTAATTTATAGAAATAATCTTAAAAAAGAAAACGCCGATAAGGTAATTAGCTTTATAAAACTGTGTAAAAAAAAAAATATTAAGTTTTTTGTAGCAAATGACATTTCTTTAGCTTTGAAGGTAGGGGCAAATGGTGTCTATCTATCCTCCTACAATAAAGCATTATTAAAGAAAAATAAAAAAGTAGGAAGAAAATTCGAAATTATAGGTTCGGCTCATAATTTTAAAGAGATAAGTATAAAAAGAAAGCAGGGGTGTAAAAAAGTTATTTTGTCTAGACTTTTTAAAACAGATTACAAAAATAAAAAATCCTTTTATGGAACAACAAAGTTTAATCTCTTAACAAAAAATTATGATAATGATTTTGTTGCTTTAGGGGGAATTAGATCGAACAATTTAATGAAACTGAAAATGCTTAACTGTGAAGGTGTTGCTTTATTATCAGAGGTAAAAAAAAAGCCGGCGATAATTCGCCGGCTTTTTTAAAATAAGTTCTAACTATAACTTAAAATGCAATAACCATTGCGAAGTTAGTCTCTTTCATCTTGTTACTAACTGTGTAGTCATGATTATCATATTCCTCGTTAGAAATTGATAAAGTCATTCCTGCAACTGTGTAAGAAGCTTGAATAGATCTAACATCCATAGTTACGTCACTTGATGCTGTTTCGTACGCTTTTAAAGATTCAATGTCTTCATAAGATATAGACAGTGCATCGTTCACGTTAAACGCAACAGACATTTGTGTGTTGTCATAGTACTCAGCTTCGTTAGTAGTATTCTGCTCTAAGCTAGCTGCTTGATAAGATTTACCATAACCAAGGCTGAAAGCTCCCATTGCATAAGTTGCATAGTAAGCTCCACCTTCTTCTTCTTGCGCGGTCGCAGAATCATCTGGATCGTAGTAAGAAGCACCAAGGCTTAAACCTTCCATTGGTGTAAGGCTGAATGCGTATTCTATAGCATCTTCGTTACCGTTAGTGTCTAATGCACCAGCAGAGTTTGAAGAGTTATTGTCAGCAGCACCTGTATAAGGAGCAAACTGAATAGAAGCACTCAAGTCAAGTGGTAAACCACTTGGAGTAGTATATCTTAAAGAGTTCATTCCACCAGTGTCAGCAGAGTCAGTGTATGTTCCACCTTCTCCGTTATCTACTGGAGTACCATAAACTGATTGAGAAGAACCAAAGTTCTTAGTTATTCCACCATCAGATATGTTAATTTTTAACGAACCCATTCCGCCCATTCCAAGAACGATAGATTTATCATCCTGAACTGTAGCGCCGTCGATATCTTGGTTCATTGACCAAGTCCAACCGTTGTCTAGTTCTCCGCTTGCGCCAAGACTAAACTCATTAGCTATACCAATACCTTTACCTGCACTGTCATCAGTTGCGCTACCGTCTACAGACAAAATTGTGTATGTAGCTTTAGCAGAACCTGTAACTGACAGTTCACCAGCGTTTGCATTTGCAAATACAAAAACTGAAGCAAGGATAGAATAAGCTATTTTTTTCATAGTGTTCATTTTTCTTCCTTTTGTTATTGTTATTAAATTAAACATTTAACTTAACAGCGTATTTTTAGTCGAAAATCGCTCTCAAAATCTCAAAAAAAGCCCTTATTACGCTATTTTTTTGTCTTTTGTGATATTTGTGCAACATTTAAAAAATGGCCAATTTACTTGTGTTTATTTATGCTAGTTAACAATTTCTATTAAAAGTTGTCCTAGAAATACTATAAATTTTATCTAAACCAAACTTCTGTTATTAAAGGACTATAAATAGGGATCAAATGAGAAATTTTTTAAGTATTTTTGCAATTTTTTTACTATTAGCCTTAAGTTCTTTTTCGCTAATATCTTGTGGAGGCTGGGATCCGGCTTCGGCGCGTAAAACACCTACGAGAGGGATAGACAGAGCTAAAAAAAATGTTGAAGAAGGAAGAGGTGTGTCGCTTAAAGGTTTAGGTAGAAGCGGCTCAACAACTTATGAATTTAGCACTTCCAATCCTATGTGGAGAGCAGCTTTTGACGTGATTGATTTTATGCCGCTCACAACTGTAGATTACTCAGGAGGAACAATTATAACTGACTGGTACACCGATAATAGATCACCAAATGAATCTTTAAAATTTACAATTAGATTTTTATCTAGTGAGGTTAGAGCCGACAGTGTTAAAATTATCATCCATAGAAAAGTCTGCAAACAAAAATCTAATTGTGTAATCAAAAAAATTTCCTCAAAACTTGAAAATGAAATAAGAATTGCAATTGTAAAAAAAGCAGCTCTTTTGGAAAAAGGATCAAAGAAAAAAAAGAAAAAGAAGAAGAAAAAGAAGAAAAAAGGATTATTAGGTTTTGGTAAAGAAAAAGATGATAAGGAGTAAATTTCAACTCTTAAAATTCAATGGAATCAATAAACATTCAAGAAATAGATAAAAAATGGCAAGGTTTTTGGTCTAAAAAAAAAGGTGTTTTAGAAAATAAGAATAAAGGAAAAAAATTTTATTGTCTCGAAATGTTTCCCTATCCATCTGGTAAAATTCATATGGGACACGTGAGAAATTATGCAATTGGAGATGTGCTTGCAAGATACAAATCTATGAATGGATTTGACGTTCTTCATCCAATGGGCTGGGATTCTTTTGGTATGCCCACAGAAAATGCTGCGAGAGAAAATAGATTAAGTCCAAAAGATTGGACGAAAAAAAATATTGCAACAATGAAAAGGCAGCTTCAATCACTTGGTCTGTCCATTGATTGGGATTTGGAGATTTCAACTTGCGATGAAGAATATTATAAGCATCAACAAGAATTATTTATTGATTTTTTCAATAAAGGCTTGGTAATTCAAAAAGAAACTTACGTTAATTGGGATCCTGTTGACAAAACAGTTTTAGCTAACGAACAGGTAATTAACGGAAGAGGATGGAGATCAAATGCTATTGTGGAAAGAAAAAAATTATCACAATGGTTTTTTAACATTTCAAAATTTTCAAATGAATTGTTAGAAGATTTGGATGCGCTTACCGAATGGCCTGAAAAAGTAAAACTAATGCAAAAAAATTGGATAGGAAAGTCCATAGGGTGCGAAATAGATTTTAAAATTGACGGAAAAGAAAAAAAAGTGAAAGTTTTTACTACCCGGCCAGATACTATATTTGGAGCCACTTTTTTAGCAGTTTCTGTAGACCATCCTTTATGCAAAGATTTAGAAAAGAAAAAAGATTTTATAGAATTTAAAAAAAAATCTTCTCAAGTAGGTACTACTGAGGAAGCAATAGCAAATGCAGAAAAAATAGGGTTTGATTCTGGGCTTAAAGCTAAGCATCCTTTTATAAAAAATAAGACAGTACCTGTTTTTGTTGCAAATTTCATTTTGATGGATTACGGAACAGGTGCAATTTTTGGATGTCCTGCTCACGACCAAAGAGACTTGGATTTTGCAAATAAATATAATCTTGAAATAATACCTGTAGTAAAGTCTCAAGAAATTACAGAAAATAAAAAAATGAAAGAGGCCTATACAGGTGATGGCAAAGTAATTAATTCAGAATTTTTAAATAATTTAAGCGTAGAGCAAGCAAAACAAAAAATAATAAAGGAAATAGAGAGAAAAAAAATTGGAAACAAAAAAATATCTTTTAGATTAAAGGATTGGGGAATATCTAGACAGAGATACTGGGGATGCCCCATACCCATGATTTATCTAAAAGACGGAAAAGTTGTCCCTGTAGATAAGAGTGAACTACCTATAAAATTACCTGAAAATGTAGATTTAAATTCGAAGGGCAATCCCCTAGCAAATCATCCTACCTGGAAAAAAACTAAATATAAAAAAACTGGTGAGAGTGCCACTAGAGAAACGGACACTCTAGACACTTTTGTTGATTCTTCATGGTATTTTATAAGATTTTGCTCGCCAAAATTAAAAAGTAAACCTTTTGATGAAAAAGCGTTCAGTTATTGGATGCCCGTTGATCAATACATAGGGGGTGTGGAACATGCAATACTACATTTGCTATATTCAAGATTTTTTATGAGAGCGATCAAACTAAATAATAAAAAAATTAAAATTAAGGAACCTTTTAAGGGTCTTTTTACTCAAGGAATGGTTTGCCACGAAACATATAAAAATGAAAAAGGCGATTGGTTAAGCCCAGAAGAAATAGAAAAAATGGATAGATCAAAATTAACCGTTGGTCCACCTGAAGCTATGTCAAAATCTAAAAAAAATGTTGTTGACCCTGAAAGTATGATTAAAATTTATGGAGCTGATGCTATAAGATGGTTTATGCTTTCGGATAGCCCTCCGGACAGAGATATTCAATGGTCGAACGAAGGAGTTTCTAGTGCTCACAAATTTGTTCAAAAATTGTGGAGTATCAATAGGAGAATCTTGGAAAGAAAAGATCCAAATATTTCCCAGGATGAAGAAAAAAAATTTATTTCCAAGTTTAATAAATACCTATTTAAAATATCAAATTTTATTGAAAAATTTCATTTAAATGTAGCCGTGGCAAATTTTTATGAAATGACACACCTTGTTAACGATTCGATTTCAAAAAATATAAGCACAAAATGTCTAAAAGAAACTCAAATTAAAATAATGAAAATAATGATGCCTTTTGTGCCCCATATAGCCTCTGAATGCCTGTCTGAGTTGGAAGGAGAGAAATTTTATGTAAAAAACAAATGGCCAAAAGTAGATAAATCTCTTCTTGAAGAAAACGATATAACAATTGTTGTGCAGATTAATGGAAAAAAAAGAGGTCTATTATCAACAAAAAAAGACGTTGAAGAAAAAGAAGTTGTTGCTAAAGCAAAAAATATTGCAAATATTAAAAAAAATTTAGCAAATAAAAAAATTGTAAAAAACATATTTGTTAAAAATAAGGTTATTAATTTTATTGTTCCATGAGATTTTTTAATTCTAAAAAAAATTTATTTTTATTTGTGCTTTTAGTACTGGTCTATAGTTGTAATTACAAACCTTTGCTCAATAAAGATAACCTGAGACAGCTCAATTTTAAAATTATAGAAATTAGTGGGGACAAAAGAATTACCCAAATCGTTGTAAACAAACTAAATATAACAAGAAACAAAACAGGAAATCTTGCTTTGTTCATTCATGGCAAAAAAAATACATCCGTCTCTAACAAAAGTACAACTGGAAAAGCTTTGGAGTACAGCGTGACTTTAAGTTATCGAGTAGAGGTAAAAAACAATTTAACTGGAAAAACAATTTATTCAAAAAATACTTCAAATACAGAAAATTATAAGGCTTCTAGTATGTATTCAGATACTATCAACAATGAAAAGAAAATTATTGAAAACATATCAAACTTGGTTGCAAAACAAATAATAAATGAGATAAGTTTAGTCTTACGAAATGATATTTAAAAGTTTTATTGTTGAAAAAAATATTTCTTTACTAGATGGGTATTATGCGGTCTTATTTTATGGTGAGAATATAGGACTGAAAGATGATTTTAAAAATTTCATAAAAAACCATAACAAAGACTGTGATCAAATTTCTTTTCACCAAAATGATATTGTTAAAAATCCAAATTTACTTAATGAACAAATTTTAAATACATCTCTGTTTAGTAAAAAGAAAATTATTATTATTAATGACTTCTCTGAAAAATTAAAAAGTAGCGTTATTGAAATAACCCAAGAAATTCAAAAAGATGTAAAAATATTTTTATTTGCAGAAAATCTAGACAAAAGATCTGTAACACGTTCTCATTTTGAAAATGAAAAAAATCTGGCTGTAGTACCATGCTACCAAGATAATGAAAAAACTTTATCTATATATTTGAGAAACAAACTAAAAGATTACCAAGGATTAAGCCAAGAACTTGTAAATATGCTTGTTAAAAACTCTGGTTCAGATAGAAAAGTTTTAGGTCAAGAAATTGAAAAAATAAAGGGACTGTTTCTAACAAAAAAAATAGAGCAGGAAAAAATAGTTAAATTAATTAACAATGCATATAATGTTGATTTTGATAATTTAAGAGATTCTTGTTTGGAGGCTAATAAGAAAGATCTTAATAGAAATTTAGGTAACGTTTCGCTTCATAGTGAAAAGGCTTACTTTTACCTAGGTAGTCTAAACAGTAGAATTCAAAAGCTTTTGGACTTAAATAAACTACTGGTTGAAAATAATAATGTTGATTCAGCAATGGATGCTATGAAACCAAAGATTTTTTGGAAAGATAAGCCTGTCTTTAAAAAACAGTTAGAAATATGGAATCTAGAAAAATTGGAAAAAGCTAAAAAAATTATATTCCAAACAGAAATCATCATTAAAACTAAATTAAGTTCTCTGAGCGATATCTTGATTAAGAAACTGCTAATTGAACTGTGTAATCTTGCTGATACTAGCGCTTAAGCAATTTTGAAATTAGTTCAAACTGATCTAGTGATTTGTATTTAATTGTAATTTTTCCTGAATTATTTTTTTTATTCACGATCTCTACGTTTAATCCAAGTTTACTTTCAATTTCATTTCTAACAAACACAATATTAGGATCTTCGATTTTTTTAGTATTTTTTCCACCTTTTTTTATTTTTGCTAATGACTCAACCTCCCTAGCAGCAACTTTCTTTTTAACTATATTTTCTGCAATTTCTGAAACATTTGGCATACCTATCAAAGGTCTTGCTTGACCGGCCGTCAGCTTCCCTTCTTCTATTAGTCCAATAATATCTTCTGGCAAACTAAGTAATCTTAATGTGTTACTTACATGGCTTCTGCTCTTGGACATAAACTTTGAAATCTTTTTGTGATCATAACCAAATTCTTTGACCAATCTCTGATAGCCTCTGGCTTCCTCAATAACATTTAAATCTTGCCTTTGAACATTTTCTACTATGGCAATCTCCAAACTTTTCTGATTGTCTATATTGAGAACAATAACCGGTACCTCATTTAAACCGGCTCTTTGAGCGGCCATCCATCTTCTTTCCCCAGCAACTATTTCAAACTTTCCAGGTTCGTATTTATTAGGACGTACTGCTATTGGCTGAATAACTCCATTTTCCTTTATAGATGAAGATAGCTCAGAAAGTTTTTCTTCATCAAATATAGTCCTTGGTTGATATTTGTTTCGTTCTAAATCAGCTATTGGAATTTTGTTTGTCTGAGTTTGATTTGATTCTGATTTTTTTTCAATATCACCAAATAGAGCCGATAAGCCTCTCCCAAGACCTTTTTTTGCTGCATTCATGCTGCACTACCCATGGATTGATTGCTTTGATTAATAAACTCTTCTGCCAAATTTATATAAGACTTACTACCCGAACAATTTTTATCATAGATCAGGCAAGGCATCCCGTGAGATGGGGCTTCGGATAATCTGACATTTCTCGGCACAACAGTTTTGTAAACTTTGTCCTTAAAATGCTTCCTAGCTTCAACATCTACTTGTAACGATAGCTTGTTCCTTTTATCAAACATAGTGAGCAGAACTCCTCTGATACCAAGCTCTGGATTCAGATTGGCTTTTATTCTATCGATTGTTTTAACTAGCTGCGTGATTCCTTCTAATGCAAAAAATTCTGTTTGGAGAGGTATTAACAACTCGTCTGCAGAAACTAAAGACATGATTGTTAGTAAACTCAAAGAAGGTGGGCAGTCGATAAAGATGTTTTCGTACTTGTTAAAACACGACTCGTTTTCCTTACTTAAAATTTCTTTTAACAAAAAGGCCCTGTTAGCATCATTTGCCGTTTCAATCTCTAACCCAGATAGATTCACATTTGAACCTATGAGGTCCAGACCAGGTACGCTACTTTCCTGAATTGTGCTCTGAGCTGATGTCTTGCCTATAAGAAGATTGTAGACACTTTTTTCTTCATCATTATTTGACTTGCCCAAACCAGTCGTGGCATTGCCCTGGGGGTCCAGATCAATTACTAAGATTTTTTTTCCCTTTTTTGCTAAAGCCGTTGCTAGATTTATAACGGTCGTAGTTTTCCCGACTCCACCCTTTTGATTTATTACTGATATTATAGATCCAGCCACAATTTATTTTTTAGCATCCACTAAAAGTATTTTTGAATCACTCTCGGTGATGCTGGGTATTAGCTTATACTTATAAATC
>Ga0163108_10004076_pt1 | contig 10353 bp, 12 predicted proteins | sample Fk1155metaG_FD_109644 | JGI IMG/M metagenome (GOLD analysis project Ga0163108, IMG submission 109644) | Marine microbial communities from the Central Pacific Ocean - Fk160115 155m metaG | ecosystem: Environmental > Aquatic > Marine > Oceanic > Photic zone | place: The Central Pacific Ocean...
CTCCCTTCTGCTTGTTCTTCTAAATGATTTGGTAAAAACCCTTCGTTTTTAGCTTTACTTATCGCCCATCTGATTTTTTTAGGTTCAAAACGTTTCGGGTCTAATTGCATCTCTTGAGTGATGATTTCTTTTATAAGGTTTTTGGCATCTGATTCGTCGTAAATAGAGAACTGTCTTGTCCATTGAAGCCCTTCAGGATCTTTGAATTTTTCTATATCAAAGCGTAATAAACGTGCAAAAAGAGCATGAAAAGTTCCAATCCATAGCTCTTTGCTTACCTCCATATAGATGCGATTACGTAATTGACGTTGATCTACTGATGGAAGTGTGTTCCAGGGCTGGCCAAATTGACTGCGCGCTAACCTTTTGGCTAATAGCAATTCCAGGCGTTCTTTCATTTCTTTTGCCGCCTTATTGGTAAAAGTAACAGCAAGGATTTCCGCGGGGTCGGCTCCGTGATGAGCTATTAAATGAGCTATGCGATGAGTTAATGCTCTAGTCTTGCCACTCCCAGCTCCTGCTATTACTAATAGAGGTCCTGTATAATGGTCAACTGCAAGCCTTTGAGCATCATTAAGTCCTTCAAGGAATGCAATAGCAGATTGATTCATATTAATAGAGACTAATTTCCTGGTTTCGATGTATAGATAAGAAGCATTGTTTGAATAACTCAGTGCCTTGTTCTTTTGAGCTTGTTTTCACGATGTGCTGCTAGTTTAATTATTGCTTGCTTGACTTGATTCAACTCTGTATGACTTTCTAGTGCCGAGTCGATTTTTTTGATTGGTATTTGCAGCTTTTTGGCAACATTAATTACTTCTTTTTGAAGCCTGTCACGATAGGTTGAAAGTAATTCAATTGACTCATTAAGCTCAGTGATATCTGGCTCAGGCATTGACCGAGTTATTGCTCAAGTTATTAATCTAACCTTCCTTGTAGAGGTTCGCTCTCTTTCCAAAGCAAATGGACTGAATTGATAGTAAAAGGCCCCCCCAAGCTTAAATCCTATTGATTCTGAGCATTAGCGGGAACTCATGTCCGACGGAAATTTCGGTTAAGAACCGTTGCGGACTAATCTTTCTATTACTTGTGCTGGAAAGTCAAGAAGTAGGTTGAATTGTGGTGCTTTTCCTAATTGGATCAGAAGCACTTTAATTCACATGTCTTTCTCGGCTGTTCCGACCTCCCAATGCTAGACGCATTTTCCCGTGCTGTTGTTAGCGCTGACGCTAAAGGCGCTCCTATTGGGATAGAGGATCTAGCAGCACTTCGCAAGTACGTTGCTGACGCTAATAAGCGTATAGATGCGACTCTTGCCATTACACAAAATGTGTCGTGCATCGCTGCAGATGCAGTGGCTGGAATGGTTTGTGAGAATACTGGCATGACTCAGCCAGGTGGCAACTGCTATCCAACTAGGCGTATGGCAGCTTGTTTAAGAGATGGCGAGATCATTCTTAGGTATGTCAGCTATGCCCTTCTTGCAGGGGATGCTTCTGTACTTGACGATCGTTGTCTCAATGGGTTGAAGGAGACTTACCTTGCTTTAGGTGTGCCTCTCTCAAACGCGATTCGTGCTGTAGAAATCATGAAGGTTGCCACAGTTGCAATCATGACTGAAACAAATACAGGTCGGAAAATGTTTGAGGGAATTAACTCTGGTTCAGGTGCTCAGTGCAAGGAAATTGCTGCAGAAGCAGCCTCCTACTTTGATCGAGTTATCAGTGCTCTTAGTTGAGTAATTCGGTCATTTTCTTCTTCCCCAATTATTCTTCCTTAAGAGGAAGCTAAAAATGAAATCCGCAGTCACAACAGTGCTGACCGTAGCTGATGCCGCTGGTCGCTTCCCTAGCATGAGTGATATAGAGGCGGTTAAGGGCTCTCTAGACCGTGCATCTGCTCGCATGGAGGCAGCTGAAAAGTTGGCTGCTGGAATAGACAAAGTTACAGCTGATGCGATAGATGCGGTTTATGGAAAGGGGTCTTATGCACAGGCTAATAAAGACAAGTGTTCACGTGACATCCATCACTATTTACGTTTGATTAATTATTGTCTAGTAACTGGAGGCACAGGTCCTCTGGATGAGTGGGGTATAGCGGGTATGCGTGAGGTCATACGAATACAAGTTTTGCCGACAGCTGCTTATATCGAGGCCTTTACTCATATTCGCGATAGAGTTTGTGTCCCCAGGGATATGAGTCAACAAGCAGCAGCTGAATTCAAAGGTCTACTAGATTATTTAATAAATGCATTGGCTTAAAGCTTCCCCAATTAGTTGTCTTTAAAAATGTATCAAAGACAACTAATTGCATCCCCCTTTCAGGACTCTTACTCTTTAGTTAGGGAAGCAAGTAATCAACTTTTTTTATAGCGAAGCCTTTTCAAACTATCTATTGAAATTATTATTAGGGCTTTGCTTACGTGGAGACTTCACCGCCAAAGAGGAATAAGCAATCCTTAGATGATTTGTTCAGAGATTTGTCACACCCCAATCCTAATATTAATCAAAAGGCCTGCTCCCAAATGATACGTTTGTGGCCTGAAGCGTCAATTGAAAGATTGATTGGTAACTTAAGTCATAAGGATCTCGACCTTAGAAGGAAATCAGTAAAAGCATTAGGCTGTTTTGGAGATAGGGCTCTTACTTCTACAGTAAGAAAATTTCTAATTAATGACGATCTGGTTATTCGAACTAGTTGCCTGAAAGTGCTTGTAAAGATAGCTGCAATAGAGCAATACCAATCATTCCCTAAGTCTTTGAAAGAGGTTATTGATGCGTCTTTAAAAGATGATAACCCTCAGATTACTTTGTCAGTTGTTTCCTTGTTAAGGCAATTAGGAAAGCAAGGCCTGCAAGAACTTATTGAGGCTTCTAGAAATAGAAACGTTCTACTCGCTAAAGCTTCTGTAACTGCAATTGGAGAGATCAATGATCCTTCTTCTTGGGATTGTTTAATATCTCTGGCAAAGGATATGTCGGTAGATAAGCTTGTTAGAGAAAGCGCTCATTATTCATTGGATTCCTACTCTAATGGCACTTAAGCAGACTGGTTTAGTTGTTTGATTGCTAGTTTGAGTATGTTGATCACATCAGCATCTTCTTCTTTTATAAGAAGCTTTTTTAACTCATTAATTGCGTCTACAACTTGTAGCTTCATTAAAGCTAATGCTGCATTCTTTCTTACGCCAGAGCTGGGGTCGTTAAGTCTCTTTATTAGTAGCGATATTACCCAGTTTGAATTACTTAGTCTCCCCAGCAAAATCGTGGCTTCTGCTCTTACTTCAATGTCAGGGTCATCTAAAGCCTGTAGAAGGATTCTCTTTGCAGTTTTGTCCTGCAAGGATTGAATCTGTTCACCAAGTGCGGCAATAGAAGCTGCCTTTATTAATGGATTCTTAGATTGAGCTGCTTCGCGGAGAGCCTTAGGTGCTTCGGCTCCAACAAACGAGAGGCCCCAAGAAGCAAGGCCACATTGCATTGCTGAGCTGTTTGGGTTAGCCAGTACTTTTAAGAAATGCTGGACAGCACGTTCACCAAAAATGGCCATTGCCCCAGCTGATGAACATTGCACGACAGGGTCGTCATCGTTCATAAGTGCTTTGAGTAGGTCTGGCAAGGCACTTGGGTCTCCGACTAGCTTGAGAGTCTTCGCCGCGGCTCGCCTAACTATTACATTAGGATGGCGAAGAAGAGCTTTGCAAAGGGCAGGGACAGCTGATGTGCCGATAACACCTAGGCTTTCCGCAAATGTACGTCTTATGAGGCCTCTTCTATCACCAAGGCCTGCAATCAGTCTCTCTATTTGTTTTTCATCTGCTTCTAGGCTCTTTCCTGTTTGAAGTTGTGATTTCAGCTTTTCAGCAAGCTTTGTCGCCTCATCCTCCTTAAGGATTATCTCGTCAATAGCAAGTTTCGAGTTAGATCTTGTTGGCAATTTTATTGAGTTCAGGTTGTTCATTGCCTATCCCCTTTATAGGCAATAAATGTAGTTTGTTTCAGTCGAGACCTTGATAAATGAGTAACCTGAAAAAAACAGTATAAACTGACATAGGCCTTTTCCCTTGCCTGTCGTGATGAGTTGAGAAAGTGCAACTTATTACGAATTTAGGTTAATCAAATTATGGGAATAGATTACTTAGCATTTCCCCTTTGTAAGAACGCTACTTTTGGAAACATTGAAAACAAGTCATTTTGACAATCTTCCTCCTTTAAGTAAAGAGGAAGCCTTTGATATCCTTGCTAGGCCAATTAATCAGCTTGAGCTCTCTAGTGATTATTATAAAGCAGTCTTCCATTTGTCTAAATTCCCAGGCCCTGATACTGAACAAATGCTTTTGGACTTAGTTGAATCTGATTCGACTGAACATTGTATTGTTATTTCAAGAAGAAAAGCCGTTGAAGTTTTGGCTTCTCATGGCTGTTTAAATGCAATTCCTGCTATAGGTAGATGTTTGAACAGTAGTGACCTTTATTTAGTCGAGAATGCTGTCTGGGCTCTTAAAGAACTTCATTGTGAAGATTTAAAATTGATTCAATTAATCTCTGATTTACTTGAAGACCCTCATCAAAATAGGAGAGTCCTAATTCAGACTCTTGGAAGTTTAGATGCTATTTATGCGCTGCCACGTATAAAAGCCTTCTTGAATGATTCACTTGCATCTTCGGGGGTTAAGGGTGCAGCGATTGTTGCTGTAAAAAGATTAACTGGCCAGTCCAATCAATTTCAAGAACTTCTTGATTATCTTGGCTTGCCAAATCAGAATGACCGCCATTGTGCTGTAAATGATATTATTGATTTTGGGGAGGTAAGCTTGCTCCCATATGTTTTGGCTGCACCAGTTGCACCCTCCTTTAGAATGCGCGCATTGAACATTCTTTGGCCATTAGATATTGATAATGCTATTGATTTGGATTTACTCTTGACAGTAGATTCACTCATAAAGGATGATCCAAATAATATAGAATACCTTTGTGAATATGACCAAATACAAGATAACAAGTTTCTTGTGGCTGAAATGTTTAACACAGATTTCAGAAGATGTTATTGCGCATTGAAAACATTATTTAATAGAGACCCTGATGATCTTTGGGTGATTTTATCTGGCGAGACTGATCATTTCAAAAGGGATTATGGCGCACTGTACTTTTTAATGCTTCTCTTTCGATCTGTTTCCGGGTGGAATGAGGCTGCTCTAAGGGGTATTAGACTAATCACATTGGACTGTCTTGGAAGCCATTGGCCTGATTTTATAAAGTTTAGGCCAGCAGCAATTTTAACCTTAGTAAAACTATATCCATCAGAAGCTTCTAAATATATTCCTAACTGGCTTGATGAAACTATTACTCCATTCTGGGCATGTCGGTATGCAACCTTGCTTGCCTTAGAACCCCTTTTTAGAAATGGAGAAGGTTATATGTTCCGTGAAGAAGTTTTAGCAAGTAAATCTGACTCTCATCGTTTTGTGAGTGGAAAGGCTAAAAATATTGAAGAATGCTTTTCTTTTTAGTTGGCAAGTATGCCCAAAATGAATACATTTAATCGTCCAATAGTAGCCACTGTCCGGCGAGTGGACTGTCGAACACCTCGATTTTTTTGAATTTAATTGGCCCATACTCAGAACCCCAAACTCTTTTATTGGTATTGATATCCATTCCTTTATCTAGACTTATCCAATTGGAGCTATTGAATTCAACATAACTTACTACATAAGTTATGTTGTTCCCGTTCTTAAGAAGGCAATTCTTTCCAGCTTCAATTTGCCCCATATAATGACCTGGTTTTATTTCCTTAAAGTGCATCGAACAACCAATCCTTTGAGCGAATGAGCTTTGCTTTAAATCTTCTAGAAGTTCTGGCATAAAACCACTTCCAGCAAACCTTTCAGGTGATTTTAGAGCATAATTCTCAACCACAATTATGTTTCCCATCCTTAAGAGTCTATGAACAGCTTGCCTATAAGGAGACCAAGGTGCATAGTCATAACTTTGCTCTGAATAAAACCATGGACCTTCTAGAATTGACCATTTAATTGGTCTAAAGTAGATATTAATATGAGCGAAATCTCTGGGATTTTGTTGAGCCTGGGCGATGTTAGTAAATTTCCCTGCAATTGTTTGTGAAAACAAAAGGAGTGGGCTTGTATTCAAAACTAAATTAATACCTTTTCATCCTTTTCATTAGTTAGCCTAATCTCTGAGGTGAAAGAGGTTTGGATTATTCCTGAGGTGTCTTTTGTGGAGACAACAGAGGATCGACATCTCACACTCTTTGAAAGGAACCAGATCCTCTCTTCGGTCATCGTACTTTCATATTCAGATATTATTATAAATGTCCCATCATTAAGGAAATAGTATTTGGATACTGATTCAATCGGTTCTGTGTATCCCTGACTTCTTAAAAGAAATCCATGAGTCTTTGTTTTTGGAATTGGGACTAATATGCTCGAGCCAGTATTTACTTGATTGGATTTATCTTGCTCCCAATCAGTGTCGACGTCCCACTTAATATAGAAAGGTAGAAGGTGACTCTCACTTATGTCATTAGCTAAATGTAGCAATGCTAAAACTCTAGGATCATTGCGATCTAACAACTGCACCGTTATGGTGCTAATCACGTGCTCGAATTGTTTAAACGCAAGAGAGTGACTGCTTCTCATGGATCTCCATTGGCCTTCATTTTGAGCAACAAATTGCTCAATTATCATTGACACTTTCTTGGGATTCGCTGTTATTTAAATCTGATTGATTCTTGGTTGCCTTTTGTATCATTCTAACCATTGAATCCACCATCATTGACATTGCTGTTGGGATTTCTTTCCCTGAAGGAGTTTTAGAAGCCTGATCACCAGGCCTTTCGTCAGATGGTGGATGAAGAATGGACATACTTTTGAATGATAGTGAAGATTTTAAGATGTAAATTAATCAATTCAAATGATGCTTAACTCGGAAAAGATTCATTATTTAGAATTTGCGGGAACTTCTTCTTTTTAGAAGATAGGTATGCGGCATATTTTGGAATGACGATTTGATCAGGATGTTGACTCGTTAAGTTCTGGAGTAGTTGACTGACCCCACTTCTTTCACTAGCAATTGTTCTTCGCCCATGTATTGCGTTATCGCTTATGGCGAACCCTCGTGTTAATGCAGAAGAATTGATAAAACTAGATGTACGTCCTCCACAAGGTGAATTCCAACAGCGTTGATATGGAACAGTAAACGCCCCAAAGGCTTCCTGATACTCTATAGAATCTATTAGAGTATCTATCTGATAATCAAACCCTTGATTATTAATTAACTCAATATTTTTGATTATTTCTTGTTGGTTTAACGGTGGTCTTCCTAAAAGATGTTTGAAATTCAGCTCAATACATCTCTGCTGGTTGACATTGTCGAAATAATGAGTGCGATAGAACGAAGATTTTGCAAGCAATCTGATGAATTCGCGAATAGGTATATCACCATTCCTTAACCGTCTCTCAGCTTCTATTGGACGTTCACTTTCCATTGGGTGGAAATTGCCAAAGACTTGTCTATATGAGGCTCGAATGGCAAGAACTCGTGATTCATCATCATTTGGAACATATTCGCTATATGTGAAGGCATCTCGAGATGTTGTTGGAAACTTAGGACCTGTGGGAGGACGACTTTCTAAATGCCTTTCTCGAATAAAGGCATTTATCACTTTGTTTGATCCTACTGTTGAACCTATTCCTGGGCTGGTTCTTGAGTTTGTAGTGAATAACTCTTCTTTCCCTGGCATGCAACCTCCTTTGGAATGAAGTATATAACTGACTTTTGTGCTCCCTGCGATTCTACTTTTGTCGTAGGAAATCGGTGATTCAGTCAGTCCTTGACCTCCGAACCCAAGAGCAGCAACTGGAATAGAAGACATTTAGAACCCTCTATAGAGTAAACAAATTTTTAGCGCGTTGAATTAATTCTATAACAAGAGACAAATATAATTAAAGATAAAGCACTTTAATATGTTTTGTAATTTATTTAGGAATCCAGCTCCGCAAGCATAAGAGTTTCCATTGTTGTTGAGGTCTCTTCTCGGAAACGTTTGATATTCACTCTTTCAAGGACGAATATCGCAGAGATCATAACAATTATCTCTAGAAAAAAAACAAATGCAAATGGGATGAATGTATTCTCTGGACCACTGATTAGTCTTCCTATATCAAGCAATCCTCCTCCAAAAACTTTACCCATTGCTCTAGATAATGCTTGTGCAAGTCCCCAAATGCCTACAAAAGTTCCTGCCACTGCTGGCAATGTCAGGTCTAGCATTAGAGAAAGTGCACTATTTGTAGCTAGACCTGCAGCTATTCCGAAAATCACTAATACGCCGAATAGACCATTCGCGCTCTTAGTTAAGCCACAGATTATCAGAAGGCAAAGGGAGATGGAAATCATCCAACATCCAATCCTTGCAGTAGATAGCTTGCCTAGGCGTGGAGTTATCCATAGTCCACCTAATAAGAGGCCAAATAGGGTCCCGCCGCCCCAAAAAGCATTTAGCAGAGTAGTTTTTGAAATTGGCAAGTTAAATACCTCTGCGCCATAGCTTTCAAGTATTGGATCTTGAAGAAATAACCCTAATGTATAAAGAATAAGAAAAGTGAAAAATATTATTATTTGAGGACTAGAAGTTACAAGGAGCCATGATTCTTTTAGCCCTATTTCTTTAATAGAATTTATTTCCTTTGAATCTACATTGTACTGATTTGGCTCAATTCCCCAGCAGGAAAGGATCGTAAGTACCAATACAATTCCCCCGACCCAAATCATGAATTTTTGAAGTGCGGGCTCAAGTACAGCTACATCGGTGACCCCGTCTAGTCCTTTAGTTGTAATTGAAATTGCGATAGCGCCAACAATTATTCCGATTGTGAGCATGCACCAAATCACACCAATTGCTCCTGGCCGTTCTTTCTCGGTGGTCAGGTCAATGACCAGTGCCAAGTATGGAGTTGTAGCCATTGAAATGGCTAGCCCATAAAGAGCAAAAAGGATGCAAAGGGCTACAGAACAAGCTGTTATTGGAAGCCAGTCGCCTTGCCTTAAGGCTTTTTCTGTAAGAAAGATTAGAGGTATGGATAGAACAGCCATTGTGCAAAAACCAGCTGAGCCCAGCCAGATGTAGGGAGTTCGTTTCCTTCCACGAATTGGCCAGCTGTCTGAGATGTTCCCAAAAAGGATTCTTGAGGGAGCCATTAGTTGTTCGAAGGCAAGGCCTCCACCAACGAGAATTGCTGGAAAGGCAAGCTCTGAGATCATTATGCGGTTAAGCATTCCTGCAAAAATCACCGCCAGACAACCTAAGCAGCCTTGGAACAAACTTAATCTGGCCAACTTAAGAGGGGACAACTTGCTGTCAGTTCCTAAAAAAGTTTCATTGTTGTCAGTGTTTCGCATTAGTGATGATTTGATATGGACAATGTTGCCTTCTTGACCTTAATGAGATGGACAGTAAGCGAAGCGCCGATACCATCAACATTATTACTTTTAGGACTCATTGTTGATGGTGAGTCTAGCCAATCAACTTCATTCCTTTAGCGTGTTGAGCGAGATTCTGACACTCAGATTACTTGAGCTTGAAGAGAGAATTATTTCACTTGAGAGAGGTCAGGAGGTCAGCTTAGTAGAGATGCAATCATCTTTGCAGCAACTACTTAGAGATAGTTAATCTAAGGTAAGGCATTTGAATGGTTTGCTTGACATAAAAAAATCGAGTGTAAACGGATGGAATGAAATTGTGGCAAAAGAAGAAGACAATGAGATTGGCTCAAGTAGTTTCACTGAAAAGGAATCTGATCAGATAGATCTAGAAGCCAGTCATCTAAAGGATTCGCTCGATTAGACGCATACTGACTCGAACGAATCTAAAACCAATGATGACGATGGTTTTATCAATACTGAATACCTTGATGATCCTCAAATCCCTTAGCTAAAAAATTGAACTTTTAGTTATTCAAGGTTTAAAAGTCGAAGACGGAATCTAATTATGTCTTCGGCTTGTTTTGAGTTGTTTTTCAGGAATGGATGGTTTTCGATTTCTGAAAGTATTAACCTTAGCTTTTCTTCTGTATTTACTGCAGAATGCATTCCCCTTGCCGAGAATTCTTTCCATGCATCATCAAAGGCCATTGCAAAACTGTCAGCATTATTGTAGTAACTTTCGTTGTCTTGATATGATGCTGGAAAGGGCATGTCTTGATAATTCCTCTTGTCAGATTGTCAGAATTTAAATCAGTACGGACTTATCCTGAATATCTAATTAATTATAATTAGCAGAAACTCATCAATTATTGATATGAAGTTAAAAGATCCTTGCTAAGCGAATCCTTTA
>Ga0163108_10004077_pt1 | contig 10352 bp, 10 predicted proteins | sample Fk1155metaG_FD_109644 | JGI IMG/M metagenome (GOLD analysis project Ga0163108, IMG submission 109644) | Marine microbial communities from the Central Pacific Ocean - Fk160115 155m metaG | ecosystem: Environmental > Aquatic > Marine > Oceanic > Photic zone | place: The Central Pacific Ocean...
CTTCGGAAAGAGATTATCAGCCTGCACCTTTGGCGTAGTGGGTCTAGGTAGGATTGGTACTGCCGCTTCACTTCGTGCCAAGGCGTTTGGTATGGATGTGGTCATGTATGACCCGTATCGAGAAAATGGTGCGGAGCTTAGTATCGGCGTAAAAAGAACTCACAGTTTGGAAGATCTTTTTTCCAGGTCAGATGTCGTTAGCGTTCATGCGCCGCTATCAGATGCGACAGAAAAATTGATTAATTCTGAAATCCTACAATCGAGTAAACCTGGCTTGATATTAATCAATACAGCAAGAGGGCCAATTGTTGATCTGGATGCGCTACATGATGCGCTAAAAAATGATCTGATTCAGGCGGTAGGATTAGATGTGCTACCCGAGGAGCCAGCTGACCCTAATCATCCTCTGATTAAAGCCTGGGCAGATGACGAGGAGTGGGTGGCTGATCGATTGCTTATTACGCCACATTCAGCATTTTTCACGCCAGAGAGTGTTTATGATATGAGGTATAAAGGTGGCGAAGTGGCCGTGACCTATTTATCTGAAGGACGACTGCAAAATTGTGTGAATTCACACTTGCTGAGTTCGATGAGGTAGAAGAATTTTTTAGGAGAGCCCTTTGAGTGTTGATAAAGCCACGATTGATTTTGCTTGGCGCAGGCAAACCGTGTTTTTGGTGCTGTCTGGATTTTTCTTAGGAACATTAGCATTCCTAAATGTTGTAGGTATTAGCAGATTTCTCGATTTGAGTTTTGACGTTTTTGGCGTCTCCGTGCCATTGGCGATAGCCGTCGGGGTCTTGCCGTACCCTATTACTTTTTTATGCACTGATTTGATAAGCGAACTCTTTGGCGAGAAAAAAGCAAGAGAGATGGTTTGGATTGGCTTGCTTTTGAATTTGTGGGTGCTGCTGATTTTATGGTTGGGCAGTGTTATGCCTGGCTTCGAAAACATGGATCCTCAAAGTGGACTACCTGTCCTGGATGAAGCCGGTCGCTTGCCTGTTTTTTTTGAAGTTACTCACCTTGCCTTTGGGGCGGTTGCCGCGTCGATGGTGGCTTATTTGCTTGCTCAACTATGTGACGTGAGATTGTTCCACTTTTTGAAGCGCCTAACAGCTGGCAAGCACCTGTGGTTGCGCAACACGGCATCTACCTCCGTGAGTCAGATTGTAGATACGACTGCGGTAATTTTGGTGACGCATTTTTATGCCGGCGCCTTGCCGATTAATGAAAACGAATCACTTTGGACCCAGCTGTTAGTATTTATAGCCGGGGGCTATCTATTTAAATTTTTGGTCGCCTTGCTCGATACGCCTATCGTTTATGCGGCGCGGCACATGCTGATGCCTTATCTTGGTCTTGAACAAAATGAAGAGGCGACACACTTGTAGGTCAGCTTAGCTAGCTTTCAATCTGCCCTAGATTGGCATGTATGATTGACCCATTGATGACAGGGTTTTGCGAAGACCAAAATATCGCATTGGCTATTTCGTCAGGTTTAACCAGCCGGCCAAAGCTACTCATGTTTTTTATTTGCGCCATGAATTCTGCAGGCACGTGTTCTCTTAACATTTCTGTGTCAGTAAACCCCGGACAAATACACGCAGTGTGTACGTCGCTTGATACTAGGTCTTGGCAGGTAGCGCGCATCATCCCGATCACAGCATGCTTAGAAGTCACATAGCTAAAGCTATTTGGGACAGCTTTTTCAGAGAGTGTGGAGCCTAAGTAAATTATGCTCGATCCCGGCTTCATGAAAGGCAAGATCGAGAGGTTCAGAGTGTTTGGCGCGATCACATTAATTTCGAGTATCTCGCGTAGCGCATCACTTTCGGTCGTTCGTACACCGTCATTGGTGAGTTTTGCTGCGTTATGGACTAGCACTATTTCTTCTGCCTTGGAGAGGTGTTTTTCTATTTCTGGCTTTATTAAAGAGTAAAACTCTGGGGTAGTAAGATCTGCTCGAAAATGAATCACACGTTCATCAGGGCAAGGTCTGCGTGATAGATTGATGACCTTGTAGTTGGAGTCGAGAAATAATTTGGCTGTTGATAAACCGATTCCTGCACTTGCTCCTGTGATTAGTAGGTACTTCATTTTAGGCTTCTTGGCTCCAGTCGCTCGAAGCCCATTGCCCGTCACCCGAAGAACACTTTATTGTGACTTTGGTAATCGGAAGCGGCTTTACGGCTTGGTGAGCTAGAAAGCAATCCAGAAAGTAGCTTGAGAGTTCTTCGACAGTAATATTTCTGATCGGGAGCAATGTGATGTCTCGCTTTAAAAAGGGCAAACGTTCCTTATCAAATTGCACGTAAACATATTGCTTATCCTCGTCAATCGACAGAAAAGGCGATCTTTCCGGAATTAACACTTGTTCGTCGATTTTTTCGCAAAGTTGCTTCATCGTTCGTTTGATTAGGTTGTAGTCGAAGGTCAATCCGTCCTCGCCGACTGACGATTCAATTTCCGCAGCAATTCGATAATTGTGACCATGTAAATTTTCGCGGTGAGACTTATCAAAAATCGTAAAATGACCAACCGAGAAATTTAAGTATTCTTTACTGATTTCAATTCGAGTTGAGTTAGTTTCCATATTTTTGCCATTCTCAATAGAGTATATCTATTTCTTATTCGTATCGTCGGTCGGAGAGAGCTCAAAACCTTTAGATCAAGCTATTGTAGAGGCCGGTCGAATATTTTCTAGTAACATCGTGAGTAATTAGGTCTACTTAGATTCACACGATGAAGGAGATCAGTGCTGAATTATCAATTCACAATTGAGCAAAGCGAGTTTAAGCGAGAAGTAGAGTCTTTTTTGGACGCTTCTTTACCCGCAGAGTTTGCCGACAAGGTAAAAAAAGGCGCCCCAATTACCAAGAAAGAATTGGCGGCTTGGACTCGTGTGTTAAATCAAAAAGGATGGTCTGCTCCAAACTGGCCTGTGGAATATGGAGGAACTGGTTGGCGTTTGGTTCAACGTCACATATTTGATAGATGTTGTAGGGCTGCGCACGCACCACCCTTGTCGGGTTTTGGCTTCAACATGGTGGGCCCTGCCATCATAAAATATGGTAGTGAGGAACAAAAAAAGGAATTTCTACCAAAGATTCAGAATGCTGATCTATGGTTTTGCCAAGGATACTCAGAACCTCAAGCGGGCTCGGATCTTGCTGGAGTAGCCACGTCGGCCAGACGAGAAGGGGACGAGTACATCGTCAATGGATCGAAAATCTGGACGTCCGACGCGGAAAATGCCGACTGGATTTTTTGTCTAGTGCGAACTAATTCTGATGTTCAAAAACAAAAAGGCATCAGCTTCCTTTTGATCGATATGAAATCACCAGGAATCACCGTTAAGCCTTTAATCGCCTTTAATGGTAAGAGACTTTGGAATCAGGTGTTCTTTGAAGACGTACGTGTGGCCACGAGTCAAAGGCTTGGTGAAGAAGATCACGGTTGGACGGTTGCTAAGAGTTTGCTTGGAGATGAACGTTTAATGGTTTCTCGAGTCGCAGAGAACAGACGGATCTTTAGCAATTTACTCGAGGTGATGACTTCTCAAGCCGATCGAGGACAGCTATTGCCAGAATCTTTTAGACGTGAAATCAGTGAGCTCGAGTTACGTATAGAAGCCTTGGAAATGACCAGCTTGAGGATTTTGGGAAAGGCCGATGAGGGCGAGCAGATCGGGGCCGAGCCGTCCATGCTCAAGTTGAAGGGAAGTGAGCTCGTTCAGTCACAGGACGAAATGCTATTTAAACTAATCGACTACCTAGGAATACCCATGGATACTAGTAATAGTGATAGACAGTCAGCGGGACCGGGGTTGTATGAGTATATTGGTTCTGGTCGGTACCATCATCGTGGATATACGATTGCTGGAGGCTCTTCAGAGGTTCAGCACAACATCATCGCTAGGCAGGTGTTGGGGCTCTAACTGATCAAGGTTTTCAGTTCAATTAGCGGATCAGCTAGAGATTCTGCAGGGATTTTTTTGCCCACGAGTTGTTTGCTTGCCATAAACTCTTTTGGGTTGTTGACTGCATCTGCCGCAATGATCAGATTATCTTTGAGATAAAATACAGTGAAGCACTTTGAGGCCATGTCTCCTCGGATTACCGATTGTTCCGATTCTTTGGAAAACCCAACCATTTGTAATTTGTGTTCATATTGATCGGACCAAAACCAGGGCATCGCCGAATATATTCTTGAGCCTCCGAGCATGTTGGACGCAGCGACTCTGGCTTGCTCCATGGCATTAGGCACCGATTCTAGCCTGAGTCTTCGACCCAAGAGTGGATTTGGATGATTAGTACAGTCACCCGCAGCAAAAATGTCTTCTTGGCTGGTTCTGCAGTTTTCATCGACCCTGATCCCATTGTCTATATCAAGATGGGCGGACTCGGCGATTTCAACGTTTGGCAATATCCCTATTCCTACGACAACAATGTCAGCCTGTATTTCCTGTTCGTCGCAGATGACACTTTGAATGTCATGATCTCCTTTGAAAGCGGTGACCTGGGTCGAAGTGTGAATTTGTACGCCTTGGTCGGAATGGAGTTGGTTATAAAAAGAGGACATTTCTTCCGTGGTAACCCGCTCTAGGATTCGATTTTCCATCTCCAAAACGGATACTGACATTCCTTTTTTAACTGCTACAGAGGCAACCTCAAGACCAATATAGCCGCCGCCAACGATGACCATATTTTGGTTTTTTCCCATTTGCTCGCGAATAGCATCAACGTCATCAATGGTCCTGAGATAGTGGATCCCATTTAGCGCGTGGCCTTCTATTTCAAGTTTTCTTGGGCGCCCACCTGTCGCGATAAGTAATTTATCGTATGACAGACTGTTGCTGTTTGAGAGGTGCACTTCCTTGGCAGCGGAATCAATAGACAATGCTTCGCTTCCTAAAATGAGTTCGATTTCCTTGTCAGAATAAAAGGATTCTTGACGCAGGCTCAGCTTCTCTTTTTCCTGTTCGCCGGACAGATACTGTTTTGACAAAGGAGGCCTTTGATAGGGAATGTAAGGCTCTGCGCCTACCATGGTTATCGGGCCTTCGTATTTTTCTTGTCTTAATGAAGCCGCCGCCTGGCCGCCTGCTTGACCACAACCAATGATTACCATACCCGCCATAACAAACCCTATTTCAATATGTGAAAACCTTAATTTAACATGTCGTGCTAAGCTAGAGTAATTCGATGGATGAGGTAATTGAGGTGGCGGAATTTCGTACGCTCACAGAAATAGTAAAAAAGGCAAAGCAAAATCTGAGTAAGGGTGACTGGGACTATCTTACTGGAGCGGCTGATACAGAGGCTTCCTTGCGTCGTAATCGGGCAGCCCTTGAATCCTGGGTGTTTAGGCCGAGAGTGTTGAACAATGTGCACGATGTGCAAACGAGTACTGAGTTGTTGGGCGTTCCACTGCGAATTCCAGTCATAATGCCGCCAATTGGTTGCGTGCAGGCATTTGATCCGTCGGGAGGCTCTGGTGTCGCTGAGGCGGTGAGTGAATTTGGGATACTTCAGATCCTAAGCTCTGCCTGTGCGCCGAATTTCGAAGAAGTTGCCTCGGCCGTGCAAGGCCCTAGGATTTACCAATTATATCTGATGGGTGATGAGCAGTGGATGGATGACATCATCGAACGATCGGTGAGCTCGGGTTATATTGGATTTTGCTTGACGGCAGATACCCAGGTCTATTCTCGTCGAGAGCGAGATATCTTAAAGGGATATATTCCTATGTCCGGTCGGTTAGCGACTTCTCAAACACCAGCTTTTAATTATCAGACCACGATGTCTTGGGACACGGTTGCTCATATCAAAGATAAGTTTGATATACCGTTGATTATCAAAGGAGTGATGGATGCTCAAGACGCCCTAAAGTGTGTTGAATCTGGTGTTGACGTGGTTTATGTGTCGAATCATGGGGGTCGGCAACTTGATCACACTAAAGCGTGTATTGATGCGTTACCTGACGTTGTTAAGGCCGTCGATGGCAGGGTGCCGGTCGTCGTAGATGGAGGGTTTTTGAGAGGCGCCGACGTGGTCAAAGCGCTTTGTTTGGGAGCTACAGCGGTCGGTATGGGCAGGTTTCAGGGTTTTGCTATGGCGGCCGGGGGCCCGGCAGCCTTAGTGCAAGCGCTAAAAATTTTAGAACATGAAATTCACATCACGATGGCGCTGTTGGGCGTACGAACCCTGGATGAATTGACCAGTGATTTGATTGAGAGGGCGGAAATGATGGCCCCGGCGCACGTGACTAGCGCTTTTCCGTTCTTAGCTGAAGGATACTAGTTTTTCACCGTTTGTCTTTTGGCATTGGTATTGGAAAGGGCGTGACTTTTTCGCCTTTGCTGTCCGTTATCTTGGCGACGCCTTCTTTTTCCACCTCATCTATTCGGACGATGGCATGCATCGGAATAAACGAACGCTGTACTCCTTCAAATTCATTCCTCAAACGATCTTCAGAAGGGTCTATTAACATTTGAGACCGATTGCCGAAAGTATAGTCTTCGATTTCAACAAAACCATATAGGTCGCTTTGGTAGATATTGTGCGCATACACTTCGTACACTTGGCCCTGACTGTGAAAGAGCACTCGATAGACATTCTTAGGTTGTTCCTTATCTGACATAGGCCCTATTCGTTAAAGTGTTTAATCCAATATAATATCACTTCTGTAAGTTTCAAGGGTTGTCCTGAAATTAATACGCGTCGTATAGTGTTTCGTTCCGTTGGTCAGGGCGAGCGCCACTAAGAACGGTTTTTTTTATAAGTTAGGTGCATGGCAAAAAAACTTTTTATCAAAACGCATGGCTGCCAGATGAATGAATACGATTCTTCGCGTATTTCGGATTTGATGGGTCAAGAGGAAGCTTATGTGATGGCGAATTCTGAAGAAGAAGCCGACGTCTTGCTGCTCAATACTTGCTCGATTAGAGAAAAGGCTCAGGAAAAAGTTTTTCACCAATTGGGACGTTGGAGATTGTTGAAAAATCAAAATCCTGATTTGGTGATCGGGGTTGGTGGCTGTGTCGCAACTCAGGAAGGACAGAATATAAGAAAAAGAGCTGATTACGTGGATGTGATTTTTGGCCCTCAAACGATTCATCGTTTGCCCGATATGGTGACAAATGCTAAATCTAGTCGGTTGCCAATAGTAGATGTCACCTTCCCGGAGCTTGAGAAATTTGATTCGCTTCCGGAGCCAGGGCTTACCGGCCCTTCGGCCTTTGTTTCGATTATGGAAGGCTGTAGCAAGTATTGTAGCTTTTGTGTGGTTCCTTACACCCGAGGGGAAGAAATTAGTCGGCCTGTTGAGTCGATCATGAATGAGGTGATTTCGCTCACTAGTAAAGGCGCCAAGGAGATTCATTTGTTGGGTCAGAATGTCAATGCCTATCGGGGAGTGTTGGGTGAAGGAGAGGTTCGGCTATCCGAATTGTTACATTATATTTCCGAGCTACCGGAAGTGGGCAGAATAAGATATACGACCTCTCATCCGATGGAGTTCACGGACGATCTTATCGAAGCTTATGCTGAACTACCCAAACTGGTGAATCATCTTCATTTGCCGGTTCAGTCCGGATCAAACGTGGTATTAAAGGCGATGAAACGAGGGCATACGATCGATGTATATAAAGACAAAATCAATCGATTAAGAAAGATTCGACCGAATATTTCTATTTCGTCCGATTTTATTGTTGGATTTCCAGGTGAAACCAGGGAGGACTTTGAGCAGACGCTGGCTTTGATTGAAGAGGTGGGCTTTGATTTATCTTACAGTTTCATCTACAGCGCCAGACCTGGGACTCCGGCAGCGAGTCTGGTTGATAGCGTCTGTTTGGAGGATAAGAAAAACTGGCTAGCCGAGTTGCAAGCATTGATAAATCAGCAAACACAAAGCATTTCAGAGTCTATGCTTCATAGTATTCAAAAAGTATTAGTGATTGGACCGTCGAAAAAAGATCCAAGTATTCTTTCTGGTCGTACCGAAAATAATCGAGTGGTGAATTTTTCGGGACAATTGTCTCAGGTAGGACAGTTCCTAGAGATACAGATTACCGAAGTGTTACCGAATTCATTGCGCGGTAAAACGATTTGAATTTGACGAGTCGCAGTAAATTTTGGCTCGCGTTCTCGATTGTTATGCGGAGAAATAGGCGTTGACTGAAGGTATTAAGCAGGCTGAATTAGTCGCTAAGGATCCAAAGGCTAATCATTTCGATAAGCAATTTGTGCTGGAGCCCATCGATGCAAAGCGTCTAGCCATGTTGGTGGGCCCATATGATGACAACCTCAAACAGATAGAGCAGCGCATAGGAGTGTCCATTCGTAATCGAGGTAATGAGTTCGCAGTGAGCGGGGAAGTCAAAGCGGTCGAGTCGGTCGTTGCGTTGTTAGTTCAATTATATGAAGAAACGAATAATCGAAGAGAAATTGAGCCCGAATTTATTCATGTGAGTTTGCAGGAGTCTGGTATGCAAGAGTTAGCGGAGGAGCTTGATCGAAAAACGATTAATACCCTATCTAGTGCTCAAGAGGACCAGGTTCAAGGAAACGGTGCGATTAGAACTTACAAGAGGAACATTAAGCCAAGAGGAAAGAACCAGAAGAAGTATGTGAATGCGATCTTGGATTATGATATTGGCTTTGGGATTGGTCCGGCTGGAACGGGAAAGACCTTTTTGGCGGTGGCATGTGCTGTGAGTTCCTTAATGTCGAACCAAGTGTCTAGGATTTTATTGGTGAGACCGGCGGTAGAAGCTGGCGAAAAACTAGGATTTTTACCGGGTGATCTTGCGCAAAAAATCGATCCGTATTTGCGGCCTCTTTATGACGCGCTTTATGAAATGATGGGGGTTGAGCGGGTCAATAAATTGATCGAGCGCAATGTCATTGAAGTCGCTCCTTTAGCGTATATGCGTGGAAGGACGTTGAATGATTCCTTTATTATTTTGGATGAAAGCCAAAACACGACGATCACTCAAATGAAAATGTTCCTTACGCGGATTGGCTTTGGTTCGACTGCGATCATCACGGGAGACATCACACAAATTGATTTACCCAAAGGAGAACGTTCTGGCTTGGTTCATGCAAAGCAAGTCTTGTCGGGTGTCGAAGGAATAAGTTTTATTGAATTTTCTTCGCGGGATGTAGTTCGACATCCGCTAGTCCAGAGTATTGTCGATGCTTATGCTAAATCTGAAAGAGTGAAGAACGAAAGAGTTGGCGGTAATGCCGATTGAATTGCAGGTCGCGAATGAATGTGATTTTGAAGAGATTCCAGAGACGGCCTGGTTTGATGAGTGGTTCGGGGTTGTTCTTGATGAGATTGAGGACCGAAGAAAAAACCTCGAGGTGAGTCTTAGAATTTGTGGCGTTGATGAGTCTCGTTTGCTCAACCGTAATTACCGAAGTATTGATAAACCTACTAATGTTCTGAGCTTCCCTGCGGATATCGAGTCCGAAGAGTTTTCTCATGTATTGGGTGATCTGGTGATTTGTTGGGATTTGTTGATCGCAGAATCTAGAGACCAGAATAAAACGCTGATGGACCACGCGTCGCATTTGTTGGTTCATGGGCTTCTGCATTTGCTGGGTTATACCCATGAAGAAGACAAGTTGGCGGCGCGGATGGAAAAGATTGAGATAGAGGCTTTAAGTAGGCGGAATATATCGAATCCTTATGAAGATCGTTGATGATATTTAAGAGAAGAAGTTTTTTTATTGTCATAGTAAAAGAACACCAAGAGTCGATTAAGTAAGAGCTTGCATTTTTCATTCATCTTACATATATAGTACTGCCTAGTTTAATTTGTTAATTGAATGAGCGAAACGACTGAGCAGCTGAGCAATTCAGCGGAAGACTCAGAAGCAGCTGAGAGTCCCCGAAAGGGATTAAGAGAATGGCTGAGCGATCTTTTTTCCGATGAACCGGCAAATCTGAGCGATATTATTACCGTCCTCAAGGGTGCGACTGAGCGCCAGTTAATTGATCTGGATGTGCTAAACATCGTCGTTGGGGCGCTGCACGTAGGCGAAATGCACGCCCGAGACATCATGATTCCCAAGTCTTCTCTGGTGGTGATCAACGAAGATCAGGAGTTGAAAGATCTTCTGCCTACTATTGTTGAATCCAGGCATTCTCGGTTTCCGGTGATCGGAGAAAGCCTTGATGACATCAAAGGCATCTTGCATGCGAAGGACCTTCTGCCGTTAATGATGGATGAGGAGCACCAGAAGTTTTCGATGAAGGACTGCATTCGCTCGGCTTCGGTCATTCCCGAAAGTAAGCGATTAAATGATCTGCTCCAGGAGTTTCGCTCGACCAGAAATCAC
>Ga0163108_10004080_pt1 | contig 10346 bp, 8 predicted proteins | sample Fk1155metaG_FD_109644 | JGI IMG/M metagenome (GOLD analysis project Ga0163108, IMG submission 109644) | Marine microbial communities from the Central Pacific Ocean - Fk160115 155m metaG | ecosystem: Environmental > Aquatic > Marine > Oceanic > Photic zone | place: The Central Pacific Ocean...
GAAAATGTTGTTGCTGCTGAGCCAGCCAGGACGCGCGCTTTCATCCGGCTGGATGTACTCGTAGGCCAGTAACCCCAGTACCACGACGATCAGGATCAGCACGAAACCTTCCATGATCGCCACGCGTCGAGGAGAACCAACCAGGCGGGCCATGCCGGCGCTCATGTGCTGGTGTTCCAGCGTGTTCTGGACACGCTGTTGTTTCGTAGTCATGTCCTCGATCTTGCCGCGCAGGTACTGCATCTTTTTCTTGAGCATGTCAAAGACGTTCGGATCTCCATCCTCCAGCCCGCGTTCTACCTGGTCCTTGAGCTGGACCGCCTGCGATTGTAGTTGGTCCAGGTCGGCATCAATACGATCGGACATCTTTTGTAGTGAACCCGTATCCGTTTGACTGAATCCGTATCGCCCCAGTTGGCGCAAGGTTTGATGCAGGTTGGGTTCGTCAGTCGGTGTGGATTCTGGATTCGCCATAGGATTGGATGGACCGTACGAGTAACTGGATGCGTATTCCCGGTAGCACTGTCCCGCTGCCGTTGCCTGTTATGGTCGTTATGCGAGTCTTCTGCAAGTATGTTCACGCAACCGCATGGCTGGGAGTATCTCGCCAGTCGCTTGCCCAGATGATAGGCTGGAATAACAAGTCCCTTGTTATCCAGGAAAGATCACGCCATGCAGATGTTTTTACGTCGAGTCCTGGCCAGCTTGCTGCTGGCTTCTTTATCCTGTCCATTGGTCGCAGCGGAATTGAATGTCATGACATTCAATATTCGCTATGACAATCCGCGTGATGGCCAGGATAACTGGCGGTTTCGAATTGACCATGTGGTGGGCATGTTTACCCATCATGATGTTGCCGTGGCTGGTCTCCAGGAAGTGTTGAAGCGGCAACTTGATGTGCTCAACAAACGGTTACCCAGGTACCAGTTCGTCGGGGTAGGCCGTGAGGATGGTAAGGCCCGCGGCGAATACGCACCGATCTTCTTTCGCAAGGACCTGCTGGTGCTGGAGAAGAGCGACACGATCTGGTTGTCAACGACCCCGAATAAGCCGGGTAGCAAGAGCTGGGATTCTTCGCTGCCACGGATCGCCACACTGGCCTGGTTGAAAGAGAAGCAGGGAGGGCAACGTTGGTTGATTGTGAATACGCACTTTGATCATCGCGGTGTGATGGCCCGGCGTGAAAGTGCCGCGCTGATTGCTCGTCATGTCAAGAAAGTGACTTCCCAGGATCAGTTACCCGTGGTCGTGATGGGTGATTTGAATTGCCTGCCCGACTCGGAACCGTACAAGAACCTGCAGCGAGGTGAGTTGAAAGACGCGCTCCTGCACTCAAAGATGAAACACCAGGGTCCCATGTCCAGCTGGAACGGCTTTGGGAAGGCGGTTGCCCCGGGACGTCGTATTGACTTCGTCTTCGTGGGACCTCACCTGAAAGTAATGGAACACAAGATTGATGCCCGGCAATTCAAGGGACGTTTTCCCTCTGATCATTGCCCGGTCATTACCAGGATTGCCCAACCCTGATCTGGCTAGTAGTCGGTTTTCGAAATAACAAGACGAGAGAGAGATGATTCATGATGTTTGACCCTGTAAGTGTGACCTGGTATCGACGCGTTTCCCTGGTCTTGGCCATGGCCTGCCTGGTGCTGATGACGGGAACCCTGGGCGCTGCCGAGAAGCCGAACATCCTGTTCGTTTTGGTCGATGATCAGTCTCCCTTTGACTTGAAAATCTACAACGAGAAATCATCGCTGCAGACACCCAATATCAATCGCCTTGCTCGAGAGGGAATGGTCTTTGATACGGCGCATCACATGGGAGCCTGGGTGGGCGGTGTGTGTACTCCGTCACGCCACATGATCATGAGTGGCCGCACGGTCTGGCATATTCCCGATCGCGGGATGCGGCGACTCAACCCCAATGGTGCCGATCCCTCGCGTGTTCCCCCGAACCTGGCTAACAACACGATGGCTGCAGTCTTCAATCGTGCGGGCTATGACACGATGCGTACCTGCAAGAAGGGAAACAGCTACGATGCGGCCAATGCCCAGTTCACGGTGGTACGGGATGCCACCAAGCGCGGTGGCACGGATGAGACAGGCAGCGCCTGGCATGCTGAGCAAGTCCTGGAATACCTGGGTGATCGCCAGGATCGCAAGGATACCGATCCGTTCCTGATCTATTTTGGTTTTTCTCATCCCCACGACACGCGTGATGGAAAACCGGAACTGCTGGCCAAGTACGGTGCCGTGAATCACAAGGACAAGAACGTGCTGCCAGCAGCTCACCCCAAGCAGCCAGTGTTGCCGGTGAATTACCTGCCCGCGCATCCGTTCCATCATGGTCACCCGGGTTTGCGCGACGAGGTCAAGGTCAGCGGCGTCTGGGAGAAGCGGGACGAACGTACGATACGCAACGAGCTGGGTCGTGAATTTGCCTGCAGCGAGAATATCGATATCCAGCTGGGGCGCGTGCTCAAAAAATTGGAAGCGATGGGCGAACTTGATAACACCTACATCATCTACACGGCCGATCATGGGATGGCCATTGGCCGACACGGTTTGCAGGGAAAGCAGAACCTGTACGAGCACACCTGGCGAGTCCCGTTCATCGTCAAGGGACCCGGGATCAAGGCAGGCTCACGCGCCCCGGGAAACATTTACTTGCTGGATGTCCTGTCCACGCTTTGTGACCTGGCAGGCATTCCGGCACCGAAGACCAGTGAAGGTACGAGCTTTAAACCCGTACTGGAAGGTAAGCAGCAAACGATCCGAGATGCCTTTTTCGGGGTTTACTGTGGCGGGACGAAGCCAGGCATGCGCTGTGTAAAAAAGGGGGACTGGAAACTGATCAAGTATGACGTGCTCGATGGCAAGGTCCGAGAGACCCAGTTGTTTAACCTGGCCCAGAATCCACATGAGTTCATCCAGCAGCATCATGCCAGCCAGGTCCGGGCGCTGAGCGGAAGTCAGCCGAGCAAGGACCAGGTCAACCTGGCAACCGATCCGCGTTACGCGAAGAAGTTGGCGGAGATGGAAGGACTGTTGCTCTCTGAGATGCGTCGACTGCATGACCCCTATCGACTTTGGGATCAGCCTGACGATGGGTTGCCGAAGCCCAAGTTGATCTCGCCCAAGCCACGACCGAAAAAGAACAAGAACAAGTCGTAAGTTGTTTGCTGGCATCGTGCAGTGAGCACGGCCCAGTTTTAGGGATTGCCTTCCCCTGCAGATGCCGATAATAAACGTGGTGGTTGCTTTCGTGAAATGCTAGAATGGAATGCCATGAGCGGTAAGAAACAACAAATCAGTCGTCGCAGTGTCCTGCAGCTGGGCGGCGGTGTCCTCGGAGGCATGGGGCTTTCCCGCCTGCTCGAGGCCCAGGCCCTGTCTGCCCAGGCCGGTCCGCTTCCTGATACGTCCGTGATTTTTGTCTGGCTTCCCGGTGGCCCGCCCCACATGGAAACCTACGACCTCAAGCCGGACGCTCCAGAAGATTACCGTGGCCAGTTTAGTCCGATCCGGACCAAGGTGCCCGGAATGGATATTGGCGAACTGTTACCACGGCATGCGAAGATCGCCGACAAGTTTACACTCATTCGCTCCTGTGCCCACAAGTTTGCGGATCATGGTGGTGGTCACAAACGATTCCTGACCGGGCGCGCACCGCTGGAACCAACAGGATTTGTCAACGATACACCGATGGTGGGATCGATGGCCGCCAAGGTGCTGGAAGAGAAGGAAAATCCCAGCGGGCTCTGTAACTACATTGTGCTTGGCAACGGTCGGGTCAATCCGATTGACGTCTTCAGTTTTGGATCGGCCTACCTCGGTGCCGAGACGCATCCATTTCGGATTTCGGCCGATCCGAACACAGAGAATTTCAAGGTTCAGAACCTGGCCTTGGCCAGTGGCCTTTTTGAAGAACGACTCGACGACCGGGTGAGCCTGTTGACCGGACTGGATAAGTTGCGCAAGGACGTCGATGCGAGTCGCGTGATGGACTCGATCGATTCGTTCAACGAACTGGCATTGTCGATGATCACCTCCAGCGAGGCACGCGAGGCTTTTGACCTGTCACATGAATCAGAAAAATTGCGAGATCGCTATGGTCGCCATGAATGGGGACAACGTGCCATCCTGGCCAGGCGACTGGTAGAGGCCGGTGTACCCTGGGTCACCGTGGTCATGGAAAACCCGTACGTATCCGGTATCAGCATGCCCGATTGGGGTGTCTACAACTGGGATAGCCATGCTGTGAATTGTCACCTGTTCAAGGATGCGGAAGTTCGTTTTCCAATTTACGACCAGGTGATCACTGCGCTGATCGAAGATATCTATGACCGTGGCCTGGATCGCCGTGTGCTGCTGGTGGTGACCGGTGAATTTGGTCGTACGCCGCGTATTTCAGTAAGACCGGGGACGAAAAGTAAAATCGATCAACCGGGTCGAGATCACTGGCCACGGGCCATGAGCATGTTGGTCAGTGGTGGCGGTATGCGTACCGGACAGGTGATCGGCGCGACGAACTCCAAGGGGGAAGAACCGGTCAGTCGCCCCATGACTCCGAATGATCTTTGGGCCAGCGTCTACAAGCACCTGGGGGTTAACCCGGAGCATGCCTTCCCGGATTATGGTGGGCGGCCGATGCCGATCCTGCCCTTTGGTGAAGCCATCCATGAGATTGATCCGGTAGCCTGATCACTGCTTGCCCAGCCTCGACCTGCTCTACAGGTGTTTCTTGACGAATGCCCAGGCGGACTTGTCATCGAACTCGTGCCCGCCGGCGAAAATCACGTGCTCGAACTTGTCCGCCAGCTTGAGTTGCTTGTAGTAGTTGGCAGAGATAGGAGCCAGTGATTTTCCCTTTTCACGGTGGGACGCATTGTCACGAGCCCCGGCCTGGATTTGATGAGCCCGCGGGCAGACCAGGGCTACGATATCAGCGTCATTGAACAGTGTGAAACGGTCCCGGAAACGAAAATCGCTGGGAACGCTTAGTTCCTGTGCCTCGTAGCGGCCTTCCTGGACACCAAAGTAGCAACTCGAGACCGATACCTTGATACGCTTGTCGATGGCCGGGGTCACCTGCGCGTAGTAGCCTCCGTAGGATAGGCCAACCATGCCGATGCGATCGGCATCCACTTCCGGTCGTTTGACCAGCACGTCAATCGCACAGGTGATCTTGGCGATCTCGACGGCCGTGATACTGGTGCCGATCAATCGCATGCGATCGTCGATCTGGCGACGGATGTCGCGGGGGTAACCGTCCGCTCGAAACAGGTGTTGCGGGGCGTAGACCAAGTAGCCCTGCTTGACCGCATCACGAACCATGCCGTGGTAGTTGGCGCCGCCGTTGAAGAGGGCCACCTCGGGTGAGCCGCCACCGCCATGCATGGAGATCATCAGCGGGGCCTTGCTGTCGCGTTTCCTCGGTATGATATAGATTCCCTCGGAGTGAACCCCTGGCAAGATAGGAATCATTGCCCGGTAATAGGTTCCAATGGAATCGAGTCCGATCACGGTAAACGTAGCTTTCGCCTGTGGGCGTTTCCCCGGCGGTGGATAACCGATGCTGTCGCAAAATGCCTGGCGCAGTGGTTCGGCAGATTTCTCAAAGGCTGCGAAGGACGAATAATCAGGTTTAAACAGTTGCTTGAACCGTGTGCGATCCCCGGCCATCTGCTTGATGTACTGGTCCAGTTCACGGGCTTGCTCGGTACGCAGCGGATTGGAGCTGGCCACTTCCTGGTTGAAATACTGCGGCGTGTCCGTCGGTTCCTGGGCCACGGCCGTGGCCAGGACGAGCGAGGCCAGTAGCAGGGTGAGGCTCGTGGAAATGGTCTTCATGGGGATGTTCCTTTACGTGTTGAGAAGTTGACAGTATAGCAGCGAAATTCCGAGGGCTGGAGAATGCTTCGCATGCTTATCCTGAATCTGTTAAACTGTGCAGCGTTGGAACACGGATGGCATCGTCTGTGAAGCAAGTTTCATTCACGTGGAGACGTACAAGGATATGAATTACCGACACAGCATGTTTACGATCGCACTGGTACTGGTTACGGCAACGACACTGCAGGCAGAAAACTGGCCTGGCTGGCGAGGTCCTCGTGGCGACGGTTCGAGTGTCTCGACCAACTTGCCCATGAGCTGGGATGGTTCTTCCGGTGAGAACATCAAGTGGAAGGCAGCCATTCCCGGTACGGGACATTCATCTCCGGTTATCTACGGGGACCGCATTTTTATCGCCTCCTGTTTACCCAAGACTGAGGAGCGTGTTTTGATCTCGATGGATCGCAACACGGGCAAAATTCTCTGGCAAAAAACCGTGGTCAAGGCACGTCTTGAAAAGAAACATTCGCTCAATAGTTTTGCTTCGGGTACCCCGGCCACCGATGGCGAGACAGTAATCATTTCGTTCCTGGAGGTCGAGCCCCGGGAAATTGACGCGCCCAACGTGGGTGGCAAGCGAAAGATCTACCCGGGCACGGTGGTGGTGGCTGCTTACGACTTTGACGGTAACGAGAAATGGAAAGTGAAGCCGGGCAGTTTTGTCAGTGCCCACGGGTTCTGTTCATGCCCCGTTTTCTTTAAGGACCTGGTGATTATCAACGGGGACCATGACGGCAAGTCTTATATCGTAGCCCTGGACAAACAAACGGGAGAGGTTGTTTGGAAGACACCCCGGAAATACGGAATCCGCAGTTACGTGACTCCCTTGATTCGAACGATTGATGGGCGCACACAGATGGTGTTTTCGGGCAGCAAGCATATTATCAGCCTGGATCCAGCTACGGGGAAACAGCACTGGAAGGTCGAGGGACCCACGGAACAGTTCGTGGCCTCGATGGTCTACGATGGCCAGCAGTTCTATATGTGTGCCGGTTTTCCCACCTATCACGTGATGGCCATTGATGGCAGCGGAGAGGGAGATGTTACGGAGACCGCCGTAAAATGGCACATGAAGAATGTCCGGTGCTATGTTCCCTCGCCGGTTGTGATCGACAAGTATTTGATCGTGGCCGATGACCGTGGAACGGCCAATTGTTTTGATACGAAAACCGGTGAGCGTCACTGGCAGAACCGACTGGGTAATCACTTCAGTGCATCCTTGTTGGCCGTCAACGGACTGGCCTACCTGCTGGCCGATGACGGGACGATGAAGATTGTCCGGCCAGGCAAGGAACTGGACGTGGTGGCGGAGAACAAGTTGGGTGAATCCTGTTACGCGTCGCCGGCCGTAGCTGGTGACCAGTTGTTTATCCGGGGTGAAAAACACCTTTACTGCATCAGTCGCTAGGGACTGCTTCGTCTTGATGAGCGTGGAACTTTATTCCTGCAGGAGTCTTGAGTTGTGACAAAAAAATCCAGCAAGATCACGCGACGTCGGTTCGTTGCGGCAGCATCGGCCGCGGCCGTGGCACCAATAGTGTTGACGGCTCGCAGGGCTGAGTCCCGGGAACTGATCCTGGGAGAAGGTGAACACAAGTACCGGGTTGATCATGCCTGGGCGCAGTTGCCGGACAAGTACAGTTGGCAGACGACCCATAACGTGGCCGTGGATAAGGCAAATAACCTGTATGTCATCCACGAGGGTAGGGCCAATCAGAAAGATCATCCTTCCATCTTCGTTTTCGACCCGGAGGGGAAGTTTATCCGGGCCTTTGGTAAGCAGTTCCAGGGGGGAGGCCACGGTATCGAGGTGCGGCAGGAAGGTAATGAGGAGTTTCTCTATGTATGTGCTTACCAGCAGGTGAAATCGTTTGCGAAGATGACTCTCAAGGGAGAAACCGTCTGGGAAAAATACGCTCCCATGGATGCCGGTGTTTATGCCAAGGACGAGGATACCAAGCGGCAGAAAGTCTGGGGGCGTGATCGTTTCATGCCCACGAATTTTGGCTTCCTGCCGGACGGTGGTTTCCTGCTGGCGGATGGGTATGGCAGCTGGTATATCCATCGCTACGATAAGGATGCCAACTGGCTCAGTTGCTTTGGCGGGCCTGGCAATGGGAACGGTAAATTCAATACGCCCCACGGTGTCTGGATCGATCAGCGGCGTGATGGAGAACTGGTCGTGGCCGTCTGTGACCGGGCACACCACACGCTACAGATGCTGACGCTCGAGGGTAAACACATCAAGACTCACCAGGGTTATGGCCTGCCCGCCAACCTGGATACCTACGGGGACTTGATGCTGGTACCTGAACTACACGCCCGCGTGACCTTGCTGGATAAGGAAAACAAGGTCGTGGCTCGACTGGGTGATGACGTGAAACGGGTGACCACGGTCGGGGGAATTCGAAACAAGGAAGACCAGTGGATTAATGGTAAGTTCGTGCATCCACATGATGCCTGCTTCGACCGCCACGGGAATATCTTCGTGGCCGAGTGGGTTGCCAGCGGGCGCGTGTCGCGACTGACCAAGGTTTAATGCAGCCTGCCAGTTCCGTTACCGTGCCGGTCCGCAGGGCCAGGCTCGAGCAGAACCGTCTCGTCGAATCAGGTCGTGATGATCTGGTCCAGCGTTTCGCCACCAATGTCGGTCAGGCGACGTAACCGACCGGCATGATGGTAACGTAGCGACTCGTCGTCCAGGCCCATCAGGTTGAGAATCGTGGTATGGACATTGCGAATGGGAATTGGTTCCTCGGCCGCGCGTAAGCTGAAATCGTCGGTGGCCCCGGCCGTGGCGCCTCCGCGGACGTTACCACCGGCCATCCACATGACCAGCCCATACTTGTTGTGGTCCCGGCCCGGCTTGTTGCCAACGCCACCATTCTTGAAAGGTGTGCGACCCATTTCTGATGCCCAGATCACGAGTGTCTCGTCCAGCATGTCCCGTTGCTTGAGGTCGGTCAGCAGGGCGGCTACCGGTTGATCCACCTCGCGGCCGTGCCGGATCATGCGTCCCTTGACGTCACCATGGTCGTCCCAGCTGGTAGCACTGATCTGCACGCCGTGGACCAGCATCGTATACCGTACTCCACTTTCAGCCAGGCGGCGGGCCAGTAGGCATTGGCGGCCAAAACCGGCAGTGTCCTTCTGGTCCAGGCCGTACAACTTGTGAATGTGCTCGGGTTCCTTGCTGATGTCGACCAGTTCCGGAGCTCGCGTTTGCATCCGGTAAGCCAGTTCATAGGACTGAATTCGGGCTTCCAGTTCGTTCAGCCGGGGGTAGTCGCGAGCATGTTGTTCGTTCAACCATCGCAGCTGGTTGAGCTCGCCACGCTGCCGGTCTCGATCGAGGCCGCGAGGCAGGGCGAGGTTCAGGATGGGTGTTCCCTTGCTGCGCAGCAAGGTGCCCTGGTAGGCGGCCGGCAGGTAACCGTTGCCCCAGACCTGGGCCCCGTTGACCGGTGCTCCGCGAGGATCCTGGATAACCATGTACGAGGGCATGTCCTGGTTTTCCGTACCGAGTCCGTAGCTGACCCAGCTGCCGACCGAGGCGCTGCCAGGGAACTGGCTGCCGGTGGTGACATGCAGTGTCGAGGGGCCATGGTTGGGATTGTCAGTTTCAATACCGTGGATAAAGGCCAGGTCATCCACGTGCGTGGCGATGCGGGGAAACAATTCTGAGACGTAGCGACCGGACTTGCCATGTTGTGAAAACTTGAAAGGGCTGCCGATGCACGAATGGTGATGCGACAGGCGACCCTGTATTTCTCCCCGTACGTCGTGTGAACCGGGCAGCGGCTTGCCATGGAGCTTGTTCAACTCGGGCTTGTATTCGTAGGAGTCCATCTGGCTGACACCTCCCTGCATGAACAGGAAGATGCAGCGCTTGGCCTTGCGGGGCAGGTGGGGTTCACGTGGCAGGTAAGGACTGGCTGGCGGTGTATCCTCGGCGCGTAACAGGTCAGCCAGCGCCAGGGCGCCCAGCCCGCTGTAACTGCTCCTCAGTAATTCTCGCCGTGTGAGCATGGATTAATCCAGGTAAAGGAATTCGTTACTGTTGTAGAGCACGCGGCAGATGCTGATCATCGCCTCACGTGGATCCTTGAATGTCTCGTAATAGGATTTTAACTGACCGATCTCATCCGGCTTGGCATTGCGACACAAGGCCAGTCGAAACGCGACCTGGATGCGATCTTCCGCGCCCGGTCCTGCCAGGCCAATGACCCGGTCGGCAAAGTGGGGGACTTCTGCTGTGACCAGGACGCCATTGTACATGGCGAGGGCCTGCAGGGGCGTGGTGCTGGCCCGTCTTCGTGGTCGTGATTCGTCACAAACGGGTGCATCAAATGTCTGCAACAAGGGCATGTTCAAGGTCCGTTGCTGGTAGATGTAGATACTGCGTTTGCGACCTTCCGCATCGTACTGCGTGGCCCACTTGCTGTTGTCATA
>Ga0163108_10004083_pt1 | contig 10343 bp, 11 predicted proteins | sample Fk1155metaG_FD_109644 | JGI IMG/M metagenome (GOLD analysis project Ga0163108, IMG submission 109644) | Marine microbial communities from the Central Pacific Ocean - Fk160115 155m metaG | ecosystem: Environmental > Aquatic > Marine > Oceanic > Photic zone | place: The Central Pacific Ocean...
ACCACTCTCCGGCCACGGTTTCGATCCGGTCCCGCAAGGGGTCATAGAGGCCCAAAAACAGCAGGCTTGCGAGGAAGATCTGGAAGGTTGCGTGAACCGGGTAGTCCGAGAAGCTGCTGATCCAGATGACGCTCACGCCATCCATTAGGACGAGCACGAGCGCAGCCGTGGTCAGACTGAAAATTCGTGCGATGACTTCATACAGGTCCAGAAGACGGGTGTGCTCCACGGTTTGGTAGAGCAGGTAGCAAAACAGAGTTCCCAGTACGGCACCAATGGGCGGGAAGGCACCTTGAAGAACCATGGACCGACCGAGAAACCCCAAGGTCGTGGTGTCGGCAGCTGGGCCCAAGTTCCGGACCAGTGATTCGAGCGCTGAGAACGCGACCGTGCCTGTCAGCAAGGTCAACAGGGTCGCGAGTCGGGCCCGCTCCACCTCGTGATCCGTGGTTTGGCGAACGTGCCAGACTTTCATGATGGTCAGTCCAAATCCGCCATAGACGAGAATGGAAAGCACCACTTCCGCGGGGCTGGCGCGCGGCAGGTCCCGGTAAAAGAACCAGTGCACGCTCAGGTATCCAGCCACCAAAAGTGGGGTGACGGCCCACAATCGCCGGGAGCGGACGGGTCCGCGCTCTCCTTGCCCACGGAGCAAGCGGTCGAAGAACATCATGCAGGCCGCGGGCAGGAATGCACCGGCACTGGCATGGATGTAGTCAAAGACTTCGAAGCCTGGGAGCAGGTACAAAGTGAAGGAACCAAAGTAAATGCTCGCTATCGAACCCAACAGCATAAAGGTACGGCGCAATGGGTCCCTTTTGTCGGGGCCCCAAGCACGGATGGCAAAAGTGCCACACATGAGCGCTGCAAGCATGTAGATCAGGGTGTTCACATCATCACTCTACACGCCAGAAGTCTGGTCGTTCGACTAAAGGACTGAGATAATCAAAGAGATGAACCTTTCGAACCTCCCGAGCATCACCAAACTGCTCAACGATCCACGACTTTCTTCGTTGCCCCATGCGCTGGCAAAGCGTGCCGCGCGTGAGGTGGTTGCGGAGGCACGTGAGCTGGCCAAGGAAGGTGGATCCATCCCCGAAGACTTGGTCGCACACGCCGAAGCCCGGGCGCGTTTGCTTCAGGTGGGATCCTTGCGTCGGGTGATCAACGCGACTGGGGTGGTGATTCACACCAACCTGGGCCGTGCGCCCCTCGCCGATGAGGCGGTGGAGGCGGTTCGGCAAGTAGCTGGTGGCTACTCCAACCTGGAGATGGTGCTTGAAAGTGGGGGGCGGGGCGGCCGTTTGGCCGGTGTGATTGAGCACACCTTGGCACTCACGGGAGCGGAAGCGGCGGTGGCCGTCAACAACAATGCAGCGGCCGTCATGTTGGTGCTGACTGCCCTCGCTCACGATCGAGAAGTATTGGTGAGCCGTGGTGAGTTGGTGGAGATCGGTGGCTCCTTCCGTGTTCCAGACATCATCAGCGCCGGTGGTGCACACTTGGTGGAGGTCGGCACAACCAATCGCACGCGTGCTGCTGACTTTGAACGCGCATGTACCGATCGCACCGCAATGATTCTTCGTGTTCATCCGGCCAACTTCAAACAGGTGGGTTTTACGGAACGAGCCTCGCGGGATGAACTGGTCGCTTTGGCGGACAAGCGGGGCATCCCATTCGTTGAGGACCTCGGGTCAGGCCTGATTGGAGAGGAGATCGCGTTGGCTGGTTCTCCCATGCCGGGTGGTTTGGACGAGCATGTTGCAACGGTGGTCTCCTCGGGCGCACATTTGGTGACCTTCTCGGGAGACAAACTTCTGGGTGGTCCGCAGGCCGGCATTGTTGTGGGCCGTGCGGATATGGTGGAGCGATTGCGAAAGCATCCGATGTACCGCGCCATGCGATTGGACAAGATGACCCTTGCGGCCCTTGAGGCCACATTGAGGATGTACAGAGAAGGCCGTGAGTCGGAGATCCCTGTGCGCTCGATGCTCGCACGTACGGCGGAAGATTGCCGCCAACTGGGGCAGCAGATCGCCGATGCACTCCCTGGCGCCACCTTGGAAGAGGATGTCGGTTTTTCGGGGGGCGGAGCGCTCCCTGGAGAGGCGGTTCCGACGACTGTTGTGGCCATCCGAGGCGGTGACGTCGAGGCATGGAGTGCAGCGCTGCGGGCTGGAAACCCGGCCATTGTGGCGCGGGTTGCTCGGGACGCGTTGATCCTCGACCCACGTACCTTGTTGCCGGGAGACGCTGAACGGCTAATAGAAAGGGTAGGCAGTATAATTTCAGCCCAGTGAGCGATACAATATGGCCCAAGGCTTCTACGAAATTCTCGGAATCGATCATCGGTCTTCCACAGATGCCATTCATTCGGCCTACCATGATCAGTTGGCTGAGTTGGTTCGACGACTTCGTGCAGCCCGCCGCCAAGGCGCCGATGTCACCATTTTGGAAGGGCAAGAGCGCTCCCTAAAAGAGGCGATGCAGGTCTTGTCAGATCCGGTGCGCCGCCAGCGCTACGATGCCTATCGCCGCGCGAGCCGCCAGGGCATCCCGACCAGTGCCGAGACCATGTGGGACGTGGCCAAGGACGCGCTTGTCGACCCGCTGGCCATATCGGCATTGGAGATTCTCCAAAAGACCACAGACCTGAACATTGGCAATCCGTTCAAGGTGGCTCCCCAACCGCGCAAGTGGTCGGCACGCCCGCAACCCACGGCAGCGTCTCCGCAACCGGACCCCGCAACCGAGGTCACGGATCAGGTAGAGAAAACCGCGGAGTTGCCCCAGGCGCCGGTCATGAGCGAACCCGCGGTGCCCAGCTTTACGCCCGAAGTGGAAGCCGCACCGGAACCGCCACCCCCGCCACCCCCGCCACCCGATGATGTCGTGGGGATTGCAGGCCAATACGGGATGGATGGTCGCTTTCTTCGTGCAGTGCGTGAACTCCGCAAGCGAACCTTGGATGAACTGGCCGATGAAACCCGGATCTCCCTCCGCTATCTCCACGCATTGGAAAGCAATGACTTTGATAGTTTGCCCGCCGCGACCTTTGTGCGGGGCTATGTGAAGGAATTGGCCCGTGCGCTCGACATTCAAGATGTCGATGTTGTTGAGGGCTATTTGGCGCTCTACAAGCAACAGCGTGGCTGAGACGGTTCACACACTGACGGCGCCGGATGGTGCTGGACGGGTCGACCGGTGGCTGGCCACTGAACTGAAGGTTTCGCGCGGCCGTGTGCAGAGTCTGCTCGAAGACGGTCTGGTGTTGGTGAACGGCATGCCCGTGAAGCCGAAGCGCAAGCTACACGGAGGAGAGGCGGTGGAAGTTCGCATCCCGCCTCCGCCGGACACGACCTTGATTCACCAACCGCGGGACTTGGAGATTTTGCACGAAGATGCGCATGTCATCGTGCTGAACAAACCTGCAGACTTGGTTGTCCATCCAGGAAAGGGCAACCCTGACCACACGCTTGTGAATGTCTTGCTCGACCGTTTGGACACTGCGGTGGGGCACCCTGAGCGTCCTGGAATTGTTCACCGGTTGGACAAGGGGACGAGCGGTGTCATGGTGGTGGCCCGAACGCAGCTTGCGTACGACAGCCTGACGGCACAATTCGCCGCCCATACCGTTGATCGGCGCTACCGTGCCTTGTGTTGGGGATACGCCAAAGCGAATGAGGGCACGGTTGACGCGGACTTGGCGCGGCACCCAAAGGATAGGAAGCGCTTCGCTGTGGTGCCCGGTGGTAAGCGTGCGGTCACACATTGGAGCATCGTATCGCGTGCCAAATTCAAGGTGACTGGTGGAGAAGGGTGGGCGAGTTGGTTCCAGTGCCGTCTTGAGACGGGCCGCACCCATCAGGTTCGTGTGCATCTGTCCCATTTGGGTCACCCTTTGTTGGGAGACTCGATGTACAACAAGCCTGCATACAAGCCGAAAAACTACCTTCAGGGTGCTCTGGATGAAGTGGTGGCGGATGTAGACCACCAACTTCTTCATGCCTTGGTGTTGGGGTTTGAGCATCCCGCGACAGGTGAGATGATGCATTTTGAGTGCCCACCGCCATCGGACTATTTGAAAGTGCTGGCCACGCTGGGTTTGTAGGCCCCAACGAAAAAACGCCGACCCGGAGGTCGGCGTTTTGTTCATTCTTTGCGAGTAGGCCTACTCTTCTGGGCAGCCTTCGTCGCAGGTTTCTGCGTCACAGCTGTCGACTTGAATCAGCGTTTGGTCGCTTTCTCTTGCTGTGATTTGGTCCACGTAGATGCTGAGGCAGTAGTCCTCACCATCGGTGCACGCTTCGCACAGAACACCAAAGGTTGCGATCAGTTCACAAACAGCGTTGGGGTCATCATCTTCAATCAGGCCGTTATCGACCAAGACGCCTGCAAGGTCACGGGCATCGAGAAGACCAGCGAGAATGGCACCACCGATGTAGGAACCATCGGAAGCGAAGTCGCCTGCAATCATGAGGTCGTTGATGACCACGCTGATTCCAGCAACGGAAAGCTCGGTGCTCTCAGGACCAACAGAGAAGAATGGTGCAGTGGTGAAGTCTGCAGCAGTTGGGAAGTTGATGCTTGGATCACATGTGTCCTGGTTCTCATCTTCCTTGCTCTTCGAGATGGCGCCCAACATCTGGATTTCAGTGTCGCTCACGCTGGTGACACCGAGCAAGATGTACTGCTCAAGCATGCCCAAAAGCAATCCGCCCACACCAGCGGGCTTCACGAAGCGCGCGCTGTCGAGGTCGACCACGTAGGTCTTGTTGGTGAGGTCAACGTTGGCATCGAGGGCGGAGCCGAGGGTTCCCGTCATGAAGCCGATGGTGGAATCACCACCACAGTGGCTCAGGGTTGCCGAGTACTGTGTGGATGGGGCCAGAGGGGCTGTAGGTGCGAAGGAGAGCTTGTTCTCTTCCCAGCTTGTTGACCCGTCGACTGCGCCACCGGCACCGTCTGTCACAGTGATCGTTGCATCTTCGTCAATGCCATCGAACACGAACTCAACGTGCCCACGGTAGTAAAACTCAGCGCCATCTGCTTCTGGGTAGGCCGGGGAGACTTCCTCCACCTCACAACCGTCGGCTACACCACCATCGGTGCTGCTGCCGAAGCCAGAATCATCATCGCCATCTTTGCTGCTACAACCAACGGCTGCAACCAAACCAATTATCGAAATCAAACGAAACATGCGTTCCTCCATAAAACGTCTTTATTTGCCCATTCGTAAAAACAAGTGCACCGCACCGTAAACGCAGCAGGAGCGATCGTCAACGATGTGAACATGTTCCTGACGTGCGGCAGGGCCGAATATTCTTAGTCGCAGCCTTCTTCACAGGTGTCGCCATCACATGTTTCCACTTCGAGAAGCGTCTGGCTGTCCTCCATTGCAGTGATTTGGTCCACGTAGATGCTGAGGCAGTAGTCCTCACCATCGGTGCACGCTTCGCACAGAACACCAAAGGTTGCGATCAGTTCACAAACAGCGTTGGGGTCTTCATCTTCAATCAGGCCGTTATCGACCAAGACGCCTGCGAGGTCACGGGCATCGATAAGACCAGCGAGAATGGCACCACCGATGTAGGAAGCGTCGGAAGCAAAGTCCCCCGACAGGATGAGATCACTAATGACCACATCCATGCCGCTCACCGATAAGGTGGTTCTTTCCGGACCCACTGAAAAGAACGGTTCGCTGAAGGCTGCTGTGGGAAAATCAATGCTGGATTCACAGGTGTTCTGTTCGGTGTCCTCCTTGCTCTTGGACGAGGCGCCGAGGATCTGGATTTCTGTATCAGAGACCGCGGTCACCCCGAGGAGAAGGTGTTGCTCAAGCATTCCGAGGAGCAGGCTGCCCACACCGGCGGGTTTGACAAAGCGCGCGGTGTCGAGGTTGACCACATAGGTCTTTCCGACCAAGCCGACGCCGGCTTCGAGCGGGGCCCCGATGGACGTGGTTCGGAAGCCAATGGTGGCTTCGCCCGCACAGTGGGTCAAGGTTGCGGAATAGGATGTGGACGGGGAGAAGGGGGCGTTTGGTACAAAAGAGATCTTGTTTTCGTCCCAGCTGGTGGTTCCATTGACCGCATTGCCACCACTACCGCTCACCGTGATGGATGCATCTTCATCGATGCCATCGAAGACAAATTCAACATGTGCGCGGTAATAGAGTGCGCCTCCATCGGTTTCTGGGTTCGAGAGGGCTACACCTTCGACCGCACAGTCGGAGTCGCTGGGGTCGTCGCCACCGCCGCCGCTGCTCCCATGGCTGTGTGGGCCGGTGTCGCTCTCCCAGTCGTCGTTGCCCCAATCGTCATCGTCATCATCGTCGAAGCTCTTGCCGAAGCAGCCAGAAATACACAGTGCAAGGATCCAAACGGGCAAACGAAGCATGCGTCCTCTCAGCGCATGACACAGCATGCGGTCGATGGGTTCAACGCAGGCTACCGGTGACTGCGGTCGGGTGTCAACGCCGGCGGTACGTGCCCGATGCGGTCAAGAACTTGGTTTGGACCTCGACCAGCAGTCCATCGATCAGGCGTTGCTCGTCTTCGTTGAGGTTGTTCGCGGTCTTGTGCTTCAGCATGGTGAGCACGTTGATCGTGTCCTGGGCCAGGGTCAGGTTCATCTTCTTTTGACCGGTGTCTGGACTTTCGACTTCACCAAGAGCCACCATGGACGATTGCACCAGTGTGATCACAAACTGGGAAAAACTGATGGGCACTTCTTCGACGTTGGGTTGGTGAAGTTCGGGCATGAATCCTCCGGCAGAACCAAAAGCAGTGTAATCCAATCCACCGCATTCCTGCACATGGGTTAAGCACCCCTGCCGAGGAGTCCATGGTTCGTTTGATCTTATTTGTCGCTTTGTTCATTTGCGGCCCGGCGCACGGGAAGCGCAAGAAGCGTGATCGCTTGTCTGTGCAAGAGCAGTACGAGCTCGGGCTCAAGTACATGAACCGTGGGATGTACATCAAAGCGCTCGAGCAATTCAACCGGGTGCGGAACTACCACCGGGACGATCCCCACTCGGTCAAAGCCGAACTCGCCATTGGCGATGTGTACTTCAAGAAGGCGGAGTGGGATCAAGCGCGTTTGTCCTACGAAGACTTCTCCCGTATGCACCCGCGGCATCCGGACTTGGACTACGTGATCTACAAAATTGGGATGACCAACTACAAAAAAGCACCCACTGCAGCGGGTCGGGATCAGACCTACACGCGGCATGCGCTCAACTCCTGGACGGGCTTCAACAGCCGCTTCCCCGAGAGCACCTACATCGAAGAAGTCGAGGGCTTTGCGGATGAGTGCCGGGAACGCTTGGCGGTCAAAGAGGTCTGGATCGCGCGCTTCTACAAGCGGCGGGCAGCCTGGGCAGCGGTCGAACGGCGGGCAGCGAACATGTTGTCGCGGTACCCAGACAGCGAACATGCGGCCACGTCCATCGCACTCATCGGTGAGGCGAGTGCGTGGCAGGGCAACAACAAAGAAGCCGACATGGCGGTCAAAAAGCTTGCTGCGGATGACCCGGAAGCGGCAGAAAAGCTCGCCTCAAAGATCGAGCGCATCAAGGTCAAGGCTGCGAAACCGGGCCGTTAGGCCAAAATCTGTTGTACACCCGGCGGGTATCTCATTAGAACGTGGGCCCCGAAAGGGAATTTGGGCGATTAACTCAGTGGGAGAGTGCCACCTTCACACGGTGGAAGTCACTGGTTCAAATCCAGTATCGCCCACCATCTTTCAGCCTCCATCAGTCACTGGTGGGGGCTTTGTCGTTTGCGAGCACACCAACTCTCAGTCGCGATACTGAGATTTGAAGGGTTGAAACGGCGTGCTCACTGAGCGCGCAAGACGCGAGCGCTGCTCGCGTTTTAGTGGAGACCCCGGCCCGTCGGGAGAATCCGCAACAGCGGATTGGAGCGGTAGGGCAAATCCAGTATCGCCCACCATCTTCGAGCCCTCACCAGACGCTGGTGGGGGCTTTTCCGTTCAGGAGCCGGTGTCGTCGCTATCGGAATCCGATGTTTCAACTGCTACAGCAGACAATGGAATCCGTACATGTCCAGGACTTGGGTCATCAACTGTGGGGTCGTTGGTATAGATCTCGATCATACCTGTGGCCGTTCCCATCTCCTCCATCGTCGCTTGGAGTAAGAACTCGGCGTTCTCGCCAGGGGAGATGTCAAAGGGCACGACATGATCTTCGATATGCGGCCGCAATCCACTAAATACTGCGGCTCCGGCATTTTCACCCGCATCGATGATGCTCATGCTGATGATGCGAAGTGAAGATTCACCAACACTGTCGATACGAAATCCACCCACTTTGGTGTGGCCAGCCTCGAATGGACCGAACTCAACGCCTGTTGTGGGGAAGATAGTTATTCTTCCGTCGCCACCGGCGTCTTCGCCACCGGTGTCATGGCCACCGGTGTCATCCGCTCCGGTCTCATCGCCATCGGAACCCGCTGTATCACCACCAGCATCGGTTCCACCGCCCGTCGATTCTCCACCAGAGCCACCCCCGTCGGTACCCCAGCCGCCAGCATCGGGGTCATCTTCGCCCCATGCCTCGTCATCATCATCGTCGTCCTTGGCGGCATCGCCACAGCCAATCACCAATACAGACAGAACCATAAACCGCATACAACCTCCGTAGATGGGAGTGTATCGCAGTTGGGCTAGGACTCAAATCAACCGGGGTCAAAGGGTGTCGGCGGTTTTTTTTTCGATGCGCACCGAAATCGTTGTATGATGGGGTGGAGTCGGGAGAGAGGTGCACTATGTCGAACAAGATGTGGGAAATTGTATCTGAACAAGATGCAGCCCAACTGCGAAAGAGAAAGCCGTCCGCGACGCGCTTTCTGAAATCTGGAGCCATCAAAATCATGGCGGCCGGTCCGTTGATTGCCTGCAACCCCAACAACAAAGCTTATTGCCTGGATACCGGCGGTTGTGGGTCAATGCTGGAAACGCCGATCGGGGAGGACACCTCGTCCTCATCCACTGCAGATGACACCAGTGCGGGTGATGACACCGCTGCGGCAGCCGATACGGGTTCGGACGATGACACCGGGGCTTCCGATGACACCGGGGCTTCCGATGACACCGGGGCTTCCGATGACACCGGGGCTTCGGATGACAGCGGCAGTGCCGACGATACCGGCGCTGGGGATGATACCGGTGGTGCCGAGGATCCCTCAGAAGATGATGTCGTCGAGGGTGAAGACACGATGGGTGTATCCGACATGACGTCGGAGGAGTTGTTCATCTTGGATGAACCCGCAGAGTGTCCCATCGACGTGATCGAGTAGGTCAAGACCTTGGCCCGAATGTTGTTCGAGGTGGGTTTGGCCGGTGGGCCAGCGCAGCGACGATGGAGAGATGACTACGGCGATATGGGAGAGGCATTCGACTGGGATGCCCTGAAAGCCGATGCATATCCAGAGGAGTGGGTGGAGACCGCGCGGCTGCGTTGGACGCGCAATGCGCTCAATGAGTTCGTCACGTGCACGGTCATGGGGCAGCTCCTGACGCTGATGGGCCAAGCCAACATTCCGCTGGACTTGTGGTCCGTTGCGGCGACCTTTCCGCGGGAAGAACTGCTTCATGTCGAACTGTGTTCGCGCATTGCGATGCAGCTTGGGGGTGGTGCCCCCATCGCCTACGATTCCGAGGAGTTGGTGTACCCGGTGAACGCCGATCTACCGCCATTGGAGCGATGCAATGAGATGGTGGTTCGCTTGCTGTGTGTGGGGGAAGGCTTCTCTCTCCCCATGTTGTACGGCTCGATGCAGGCGACCACCCATCCGCTCGTCAACAGTGTGCTGGCCCGCATTGTGAAAGACGAGGTCATGCATGGCCGGCTGGGATGGTTGTACATGGACTGGATCCACCACGAATTGGGCAGTGCGGAACGGGACCGATTGGGTGCCATTGCGGCGGAAGGCATCACTTCGTATCGCGCGCTGTACCGAGACTTGCGGGGCCAAGAGGCGGTCGAGGGCACCTCCGATGAGGATGAACTGGCTTTCGCCCGAGAGTTGGGGGGCATGACCGAGGCGGACTACAGCGAACTGGCCCGGAAAACGATTCAAACCGACATTGTGGAGCGCTTTGAGGGGTACGGGATTCACGTCCCATCGGGTGGGTACTGAGCGGCGGGGTGGACGCGGTGACCCCGCCTGAAGGCGCTAGCAGGGCTGGTTGCTGTTGATGTTGTAGGATGTGAGGCCGAGGCCTTCGAGCCAGGCCCTGAAGCTGTGGGCGACCGATTCACACAGGGTGTCGTGGGCGAAGACCGTCAGGCTGCCTGTCATCGACTCCAGGCTGTCGAG
>Ga0163108_10004086_pt1 | contig 10336 bp, 11 predicted proteins | sample Fk1155metaG_FD_109644 | JGI IMG/M metagenome (GOLD analysis project Ga0163108, IMG submission 109644) | Marine microbial communities from the Central Pacific Ocean - Fk160115 155m metaG | ecosystem: Environmental > Aquatic > Marine > Oceanic > Photic zone | place: The Central Pacific Ocean...
CGGTGATGTATTAATTATTGGGCAAAAATTTTTGACTTCTTCAGTATTTAACCAAACTGCATCAATACCATTTAATCTATTTGCGTGAGTTCTTCTTTTTAAATCTCTTACATCTTGAAGGTTATGAGCTAAATTCATTACTCCTCTTTGACTGAACATGACGTTATAATTTAATTCTTGAGATAAACCTTCCCAAATTTTTAATGCGTGATCGTACAGTCCAGCACTAGCATCCCACAGATAATTTGATCTAATAATAGTTGTGTTTCTTCCAGTATTACCACCACCAATCCATCCTTTTTCTACAACAGCTATATTTTTCATGTCATGCTTTTTAGCTAAATAAAAGGCTGTGGCTAAACCATGTCCTCCACCACCAATAATAATTGCATCATATTCTTTTTTTGGTTCAGGATCTCTCCAAGCTCTTTGCCAATTTTCATGATAAGAGAAGGCATTTTTTATTAACGAAAATATAGAATATTTATTTTTCATTTTTTGCTGAAAATACTTGATAAAGATTGAATATTCAATGATTTCAAGTTACACACTAATAAGAAAAACGGTGAGATGGGTGAGCTGGTTTAAACCAACGGGTTGCTAACTCGTCGTAGGAGGAAACTTCTACCGTGGGTTCGAATCCCACTCTCACCGCCATTAATATAAAGTGTTGTTTTTAAAGAAATCTTTCATTTTAATTGGTTTTTTTTCTAAAATGTAACGGTACACATTGTAGTTTTCTAATACTCTTTGAACATAATTTCTTGTTTCTTTAAATTTAATTAGCTCGATCCAATTAACATAATCAATCTGGTTTTTTTGTGGGTTTTTGTTTATTTTTTTCCAGTATCTAACTCTCTTGGGACCAGCATTATATGCAGCTATGGCGAATGGATAAGATCCTTCATATTCCAAAATTAAACCTGCTATATAATGAGACCCTAAATTAATGTTATATTCAGGGTCTCTAGTTAAGCGTGATTTTGAATAAGGAAGTTTTGCTTGCTTAGAGACAAGTTTAGCAGTGTAGGGCATTAATTGCATTAATCCTTTAGCACCAGCATGACTGTTTGCTTTTATATCGAATTCACTTTCCTGCCTTATAATAGAAAGAATAAGAGATGATTCAGGAATTTTACGTCCATTAATTATTTTAGGAGTAGAAATAATTGGATAGTTATAATCATAGTGAAATCTTTTTTCGTATGAAGCTTGCTTAGCAATCTGTATTGCAAAATCATACCTTGAAATATTTGTCGATAATTCAGCCGCTAATAATTCACTATGATTTTCAATATTTTCTGTTGCGAGATGTTTTAAAATATCTTTCGAATATTTATCTTCATCTAATTCATCTAATAAAAATACAATTTTAACTAATTCTTTTTCGTAGAATTTTTTTTTTAATTTTTGGTCAATTTGTATTTCGCTATTTAATTCAAATTTTTCATTTGGTTTAATTTTTAAGTATGCTAACTGCCCATAATATGTTGTAAGGTATTTAGTAGCTTCTTGATACCATTCAATAGATTTATTTTTATTATTCATTAATTCGTAAGATCTACCTAACCAATAAGCTCCACGTGATAAACTAATTGGATAACCAACATTTTTGTAAAAATTATTAAAATGTCTAATTGCTAAAATTGGATCATTTAAAAAACTAAGCGCTATCCATCCACTCATCCATTCTGCTTCTGCGTATTCAGGTCCGGATTCAAGAGAATGTTCACTACTTATTTTATACGCTAACTCATATTTTTTTTTATAAAGTAACGATCTAGAAATTATGGCTCTTTCTTTCCACCATTTATCAGGTCTTATAAGATATTTTTTATCTTTTCTTATTTTTAGTAAAATTTCTAATGAACTTTCGAGTCTCCCTCTTTTTCTTCTCCATTTGAGTCTATCGTAATTTAGACCTGAATCATTTTTGAATTTCTGAGGTACTTTATTTATAGCTTTATCAACACCATAAGATTTGCTCATTAACAATTGTCTAGCAGTATATAAAAGCTGATAATCTTTAGGTAAATATCTTAACATTCTTTTTAAATCCCAATATTTATTTTCCCACGCTAAATAATCGGCTCTTTTTATATAATCTTCTGTATTAAGGTATTTTTTGAATTTTTTTCTAAAAAATTTCATATCTTGCCTATTTAGTTTTGCGGTAATCCAACCTTCTTTAATTAGATTGACACCATTATAAGTATCACCTGTTTTGATTAAACTTTCTCCTAGAATAAGCTTACCGAATCCACTTAAAGGATCATTTCCTTTAAACCATTTAATTATTTTCGAAGGTGTAATTTTTTTTGTAGATAATTTGTGTTCAGCCAAATATTTTAATCTATTAATTCTCGGATAGTTTTCATTATCACTTATAAACTGTTGGTAATCATAGAAACTTGCCTGGCTACCATTAGATAAAAGATGTCTCCATTGAATAAATCTGTATATTGATTTGTCTTTTGCCTTTTTTGATATTGATAGAGCTTTAGACCAATTTTTTTTTTTCATTGAAATTATTGCTTTAGAAGCTATTTCAAAATCTTTTTTTTTATAAACTTTAGAAGTTTTTTTAGTTTTAGTTTTTTCTTTTTTTACTATTAGGGGTTTATTTTTAGGTAAAATTAAACTAATCTTATTTTTTTTGGGTTTAATTTTTGTAGTTTTTTTAACAACTGTTGTTTCCTGTTTTTCTTCTTTGCTTATAGGTTTTTTTTGTGGTTTTATTTTTTCATCTTTTGCTATTATATTTTTCTTTAATTTTTTAGCAGGTTTCTTTTTTGGCTTAATAATGTTTTTTGATATTTTTTTTTTAATAACTTCCTTTGACAAAATGGGTTTTTTTAAAGGAACGATTTTTAATTCTGAGCTTTTTGAATAGTTGCAAAATAGCAGAAAAAATAGGATTATATGAAAAAAAAATGATATTCTCTTAGCCATAATTTTAATAAATGAATCTGTAAACTATGTTATAATTATTTATGTTCAAAGGATCAAATGTTGCTTTAATTACACCATTTAAAGATAATAAGCTCGATGTCGAGTCTTATGTAAAATTAATACATTTTCATTTAAAAAGTGGCACAAATGGTTTGGTGCCCGCTGGTACAACTGGTGAGTCACCGACCCTTAATCATGATGAGCATCAAAAAGTGATAGAAATATGCATTAAAGAGAGCAATGGTAAAATTCCGGTTATAGCTGGAACAGGATCTAATTCTACCGCAGAGGCTATATCATTAACAAAACATGCAGAGAAGGTTGGAGCTAATGCCGCTTTAGTTGTAACACCTTATTATAATAAACCAACTCAAGAGGGTTTATATGAGCATTACAAAGCAATTAACGATAACACGAATTTGCCAATAATAATTTATAATATTCCTAGTAGATGTGTAATAGATATGTCTGTGGACACAATGGCTAGATTGTTTGAATTAAAAAATATAGTTGGAGTAAAAGATGCTACGGGAGATTTAAATAGACTTGATCAACAATTAAAAAAAATGGGACCAGAATTTATTTTATTGACTGGAGAAGATGGATTGGCTTTTGAATTCAACAAAAGAGGTGGTGTTGGCTGTATATCTGTTACAGCTAATGTGGCGCCCAAACTATGTTCAGAAATGCAAAAATATTCTCAATCTAAATCTAACAATGAAATTAAAGAAGCTGAAAGAATTGATCAAATGCTTCAGCCACTTCATAAATCTTTATTTATCGAAAGTAACCCTGCTCCTGTGAAGTATGCAGCAAAAATTCTAGGTCTATGTAATGATGAAATAAGACTACCACTTGTAAAAGTAAAAAAAGAAACACAAGAAGAAATTAAGAAAGCATTAACAACTGCTCAATTAATTTAATGAAAAAAAAAACCAATTCTGGTTTAAAAATTATTACCTTAAATAGAAAAGCTAGTTTCAATTATTTTTTTGATGATTTAATAGAAGCTGGAATTGTTTTAAAAGGTTCTGAAATCAAATCTATAAGAAATGGAAAGGTTAATATCTCAGATTCATATGCTATTGAAAAAAATGGTGAAATTGTTTTAATTAATTCGCATATAGCTTCATATAAAGAAGCAAGTTATTCAAATCACAAACCTCTTGATGAAAGAAAACTTTTATTAAATAAAAAGGAAATTAATAAATTAATTGGAAGAACTCAAAGAGAAGGTTTTACATTAGTTCCTACAAAAATGTATTTCAAAAAAGGAAAAGCCAAAATAGAAATAGCTGTAGCTAAAGGAAAAAAGCATTACGATAAAAGACAAGTTAAAAAAGATAGAGAATGGAATCGATATAAGGCAAGATATGTTCGAAAAACAAGCTAAAATAGCCTATTTATCAGTAGGTTCAAATTTAGGAAATAAAAAAAAAAATATTGAATTATCAAAGTATAAATTAGAATGTAACCAAATTGAAATAATTAAAGTTTCAAATAGCTGTGAAACTTTATCTTGGCCAAATACGAAAAATCCAAAATTTATAAATATAGTTATTAAAATAAAAACTAGTTTGTCACCACAAGATCTTATGAAAAAATGTCTTGATGTAGAAAAATCTTTAGGAAGAAAAAGATTTAAGAAAAATGAACCTAGAACATGCGATATAGATATAATTGATTATGATAAAAAGGTCATTAATAAAAAAAACTTAACTTTACCACATCCAAAAATGCATAATAGAAATTTTGTATTATTACCACTTTTTGAAATTAATAAATCGTGGATACACCCAGTAAAAAAAGCAAATATTAAAAAATTAGTTAAATCAATAAAAGAAAAAGACTTAATGGCTATTAAATTTGTTTGATTTAGTGGTATAGTAAAAAATGCTTAAATCTGAAGAATTAATAAATAAAGTCAAATCTTATAATAAGTTTTTAAACCCAAAAACTTTAACCAAGGCATATGATTTTGCTTTAAAAGCTCATAAGTCACAAAAAAGAGATCAAGGAGTACCTTATATTATTCACCCATTAGCAGTAGCAAATATATTGACAGAATTAAAACTTGATAGTGCAACAATAGCAACAGGTTTGTTGCATGATACTATTGAAGATACTCATGCAACATACAAAACAATAAAAGATGAGTTTGGTCAAGAAGTTGCAGATTTGGTCGATGGTGTAACTAAAATTTCTGAATTTGAAAACAAAGCAGTTGAAAATTCAAAAGCAGAAAATTTTAGAAAGTTAATCTTGGCGACTTCAAAAGATATTAGAGTTTTATTAGTAAAAATAGCTGATCGACTTCACAATATGAGAACTATTCAATTTGTTAAGAGTAAAAATAAACAGATTCGAATAGCAAAGGAAACGATGGAAGTTTATTCACCATTAGCAGACAGAATGGGAATGAACAGAATACGAGATGAACTTGAAGACCTTTCATTTAAAGTTCTAAATAATGAAGCGAGAGAACTAATTAAAAATAGATTAGATGAAATAAAAGAAAATAGAATAAATAATTTTAAAACGGTCTCTTTTGAATTTACCGATTTATTAAATAGAAATAAAATTAATGCTCAAATCTTTGGTAGAGAAAAAACTCCTTTTTCAATATGGAGAAAAGTTCAAAAAAAAAGAATTTCACTAGAACAGATTACGGATATTATAGGATTTCGTATAATTTTAGATAATGTATCAGACTGTTATAGGGCCTTAGGTATTTTTCATTCCGAGTACAATTGTATACCAGGTAAATTTAAAGATTATATTTCTTCTGCCAAAATAAACAATTATCAATCTTTACATACAGCTGTTATAGGACCAAATAAAAGACCGATTGAAATTCAAATAAGAACTATGCCAATGCATGAGTTCGCCGAAAGAGGAATTGCTTCTCACTGGAAATATAAATCTTCTGAAAAATTTAATTCTTTAACATGGAAAGAATATGATTGGTTAAAAGATTTAGTTGAAATTATTGAAAAAAATGAAAACCCAGAACATTATTATGAGTATACAAAACTTCAAATGTTTCAAGAAAACGTATTTTGTTTTACACCAAAAGGAATGATTATTAAATTACCAAAAGATGCAACACCAATTGACTTTGCTTATTCTGTTCACACAAAAGTTGGAGATGCAGCAATAGGTTGTCAAATAAATGGTCGAGAAGGAGAACTGCAAGATGTTTTAAAAAATGGAGATATAGTTGAAATAACAACTTCCAAAAAAGCTTCTCCATCTTTACATTGGTTACCTTTAACTAAAACAGGAAAGGCAAGAGCCAGCATAAGAAGATATTGGCAACAAAGAGGAAATCCACAAACACTAAAATCCAAAGAATATACTTCTGCTTTATGGATTTCTTTACCAGACAGACCAGGAAAACTAGGTGAAGTAACTACATTAATAGGAACTAATAATCTTAATATTTCTAGTGTAGAAATGACAGAAAGAGCTAAAGATCACATAAATTTTAAATTTAACTTAATTATTAAGGATCTGAAAAACTTTACAAATCTAATTAGTGAGTTAAAACAAAGAGATTTTAATTTTAAAATTATTAGACACGAAAATAAAAAAAAGAATGCTTTCACACAAAAAATCTTTAAATATTTTAAAAAAAACTAAAGCATTATTAGATGGACATTTTGTTTTATCATCTGGTCTTCATTCGTCAAAATACGTACAATGCGCAAAATTACTTAGCTACCCTCATTTAGCTAAAAATATTTGTTTATCCTTAAGTAGAAAAATAAATAAAAATTTTAAAAATATTGATCTTATTTTATCACCAGCAATGGGAGGGATAATTATTGGTTATGAAATCGGTAGATTGTTAAAAAAAGAAACAATTTTTTGTGAAAGAATTAAAGGCAGATTTAAACTTAGAAGAGGATTTAATATTAAAAAAAAATCAAAAGTCCTTATAATTGAAGATGTAATAACAACAGGTAAATCAAGTTTAGAATGCGTTAAATTAATAAAAAAATATGGAGCAAATTTATTAGGATTTGCTTGCATTATAGATAGATCAAATAAAAAAAATTTAAAAATTAAAAGTAAAATTATCTCTCATATGAAAATTGAAATTGAAACTTTTAAAAAAAATAAACTACCAATTAAATTGAAAGTTATTCCAATATCCAAACCTGGAAGTAGACATTTAAAATGAAAAGATTAGGTGTTAATATTGATCATGTAGCTACATTGAGAAATGCAAGAAAAAGTTTCCATCCAGATCCTTTTTTTACAGCCAAAAAAGTATTACAATTTGGCGCTGATTCAGTGACTATTCATTTGAGAGAAGACAGAAGACACTTAAATGACAAAGATTTAAAAAAAATCTCCCAAGATAAAAAAATCCCACTTAATTTAGAAATTGCCGTAAACATGAAAATGTTAAAAATTGCATTAAAAAACAAACCAAATTTTATTTGTTTAGTACCTGAAAAAAGAAAAGAAATAACTACAGAAGGAGGTCTAAACTTAAAAAAAAACAAATCTAGAATTAAAAAAATTATTTCAATACTTAAGAGTCATAAAATAAGAACAAGTTTGTTTATAAATCCTAAATTTCAAGATATTAAATTATCAAAAATACTAAATACAGATTGTATTGAATTACATACAGGAAAATTATCTGAGTTAATTAAATCGAACAAAAATTACAATATTGAACTTAATAAAATTAAAGAATGTTCAAAACTTGGAAGTTTGCTTGGAATAGAAATTCATGCTGGACATGGAATGGATTACAAGACAACAAAAATTTTAAGCAAAATTAAGTATATTAAAGAATTTAATATAGGACATTTTATAATTGGTGAATCCATTGTTTATGGACTTAAAAAAATTATAAAAAGATTTAAAAAAATATCAAATAATTAATTTATGAAAGTCGTTGGTTTAGGTGTTGACATTGTTGATAATAAAAGAATTGCCAAATCAATTAAAAATAACCTTTTTTTAAAAAGAATATATACAAATAAAGAAATTTTATTTTCAAAAAAATTAAAAAATAAAACAGTTTTTTTTGCAAACAGATTTGCTGCTAAAGAAGCTTTTGTTAAATCTTTAGGTACAGGCTTTAGGAAAAACCTTAATTTTAAGGATATTTCTATTAAAAACAATAAATTAGGAAAACCTTCATTTTTAATTACAAAAAAAATTAAAAAACTAATAAAAAAAAAATTTAAAACAAATTCTTTTAATTTCTTTCTATCAATTTCTGGTGAAAAAAATTATTCTGTAGCATTTGTAATATTTCAAAAATAATGAAAATAGATAAAACTTTTTTTATTGATAATATTAAAACTATTTTTTATGCATTAATCATTGCATTAATAATTAGATCAATAATTATTCAACCTTTTTATATACCTTCGTCATCTATGGAACCTAATTTACTTGTTGGCGACAGGTTATTTGTTACAAAGTATTCATACGGATATAGCAAACATTCATTTCCGTTTAGTCCGCCATTATTAAAAGGTAGAATTTTATCAAAGAAACCAAACAGGGGAGATGTTGTTGTTTTTAAAACACCATCGGACAATAGAACGGATTATATAAAAAGACTTATAGGCCTTCCAGGTGATACAGTTCAATTTATAGATGGAGATTTGTTTATTAATAACAATCAAGTTTTAAAAAGCAGAATATCAACTAATAATTTAATTTTTTGTGGAAATAAAATCATCCCTGTTAATACCTATGAAGAAAAATTGCCAAATTCTGTTAAACATATATCTGTTTACAGCAGTGAATATACTTTTCAAAATACTGATAAATTTACTGTTCCAATAAATCATTATTTTTTTTTAGGTGATAACAGGGATTGCTCAAAAGATAGCAGATTTTTATCTAGTGTTGGATATGTTCATGAAGATAATTTGGTTGGTAAAGCGAGATTTATTTTTTTTTCATCTGACTACAGAAAAGGAAGCATCTTTGAAATTTGGAAATGGCCTGAAACAATACGTTTAAATAGATTTTTTAAAAAAATAAATTAATGATACAGTTATTAAATAAATTAGAAAAAAAAATAAAAGTAAAATTTAAAAACACAAAACTACTTATTATAAGTTTAACTCATAAAAGTTACGATCCAGTTAATAATTACGAAAAACTTGAATTTTTAGGTGATCGTATATTGGGATTAACTATATCTAATAAACTTTTAAAAATGTATCCAGATGATAAAGTTGGTTCATTGGATAAAAAACTAGCTTCTTTAGTAAAAAAAGAAAAATGTCTTGAAGTTGGTAAATCTTTAAATTTAGAAGAATTTATATTAGTTGGTAGATCAAGAAATAAAAAAGCTCAAATAGGAAATAAAATTATTTCTGATTGCTGCGAATCTTTAATTGGCGCAATTTATTTAGATCAAAATTTATATGCAGCAGAAAAATTTATTTTAAATAATTGGGAAACTCATTTAGAAAATACTTTTATGACTTACATAGATTCTAAAACTAAACTTCAAGAATATTCATTGAAAAAATTTAAATGTTTACCAATATACAAATTAATTGAAAACTCAGGTCCCAATCATAAACCAACATTTAAAATTGCTGTTAAGTTAAAAAATTCAAATTTTATTTCAGCTACTGGTTCATCAAAGAAAGATGCCCAACAAAAAGCTGCAAAATTGTTTTTAGAAAATATAGGCAAATAATGAATTGGTATGATACTGGATTTTTATTATCTAAAAATAAATATAATGAAAATTCGGTTATAGTTGAAATTTTTACAGAATATAAAGGAAAATGCACTGGTATTATATTTGGGGGTACATCCAAAAAAATCAAAAATTATTTACAAATCGGTAATAAGTTGCATGTTAATTATAATTTTAAAAATGAAAACAAAATAGGATATTTTAAAATTGAAATTTTAAAAGCTTTTACCCCAATATATTTTGATAATAAAAATAAATTGTTATGTATATCTTCAGCTTTAAATTTAATTAAATTGTTAACAGTAGAGTCTCAAGAAAATTCAAAAATATATAATTTAATTGATGATTTTTTTTTAATTTTAGAAAATAAAAATTGGTTAAAAGATTATATATTATGGGAACTAAAATTTTTTAAAGTAATTGGTTATGATCTTGAAATAAATAATTTAGTTAATTTTGAAGTTAAAAATGACAAACATCAATATTACGTAAAATCAAATAATGTAAAAAAATTAGTACCAAATTTTTTAATTGATAAAAATAATGATAATTTTAATAATGATGATTTGTTAAAAGGTTTAAAACTTGTTAGCGATTATATGGAAAAAAGCATATTGAAACCAAACAACATAAACTATCCAGTGGCTAGATCAGATTTCTTTAATAATTTAAAAAACTACTAATTCTGTC
>Ga0163108_10004096_pt1 | contig 10326 bp, 9 predicted proteins | sample Fk1155metaG_FD_109644 | JGI IMG/M metagenome (GOLD analysis project Ga0163108, IMG submission 109644) | Marine microbial communities from the Central Pacific Ocean - Fk160115 155m metaG | ecosystem: Environmental > Aquatic > Marine > Oceanic > Photic zone | place: The Central Pacific Ocean...
ATCCTGCCAGTTGAAGAACACGCAGCAGTCGCGGTGTCCGCCGGTGTCCTTGGTGCTTTTCACGCGAAAGGTGAGTACGAAATCGGCGACCTTGACGTCCTTGATCAGCGCGATGTGGTACGGACTGCGAACCTTCGGTTTGTAGTCGCTGTTGCGCCGGTTAATCCCGAAAACGTGGTTGCCGTTGACCTTGCGATGGGTCCAGCTTTTTTTGTCCGTGACCTCCCAACGATTGTGTCCCTTCTCAAAGTCCTCCTGAAAGATGAGCGGGAGTTTTTTCTTCGATGACTCCTCCGCCTGGCCAAGTGCTACGAAGGAAAGAAAAGCTGTTGCCAGTAGAAGTGTGGTAACTCGCATGCGTGTATCGTACCGAAAGCCGACGGCGCTGCCACTCAAAATCGCTCAGGGTCAGGTCTTCGGTTTTCTCAGATCAGACACGGGCTCGGCATCTTGCCTGAACTTTAGCCGTTCACGGAGTTTCACGAGATAAGTTTGCGCGGATTTCCGCCCGGCCACGTTGGTCCATTCGTGGGGGTCGTGTTGATGGTCGTATAATTCCTCGGTGCCGTCTGCGTATTGGATGTAGCGCCAGCGTTGGGTGCGGAGGGTATGGTTGTTTCTGCCGTAGGTGCTGATTGCTGGATGCCCCCATTTTGCTTTTGGGTTTTTGAGTAGAGGCAAGGCACTAGTGCCATCACAGTACGAGGGGTTTTTGATGCCGCAAAGGTGAAGGAGTGTTGGGTAAAGCACCGTGAGATCGATCGGTGTTTCGCAACGGGATCCGGGTGTGCCTATGCCTGGTGCGGAGATGATGAACGGCACATGGTTCGCTTTTTCCCAGAGAGCGAATTTTTCAATGTGATCTTTTTCCCCAAGGTGAAACCCGTGATCGGACCAGAGAACGGTGATGGTGTTTTTTGCAATGGGACTCTGATCAAGAGCATCGAGGATGCGCCCGACTTGAGCGTCGGCGAATAGACAGCAGGCAGCGTAGGCCCGGACAAAATCGTCGTAGGAACCCGGGATACGATTGTCGAGTGCAGTCATGCCGACCCAAAACCATTTTTTGTTTTTCATCAGATTGACGGCTCCGGATGGAAGGTCGTTCCAGTCGCTTTCAAGTCGGGCGGGGTTTGGGATCTTCGGAAGTTTGGCGTGGTATTTTGGCGGGGCGAAAAAAGGCGAGTGTGGTTTGAATATTCCACAGGCCAAAAAGAGCGGTTTGTCAATCGGAGGGTTTTTCAATGAGCGAATGCAATACTCCGTGGTTCGGAAGTCGATTGTGTTTCTTTCGTCACTTGGCCAAGCGCCCCAGTCAGTGTTGCGGGAACCGTACTTGGGCGCTTGATTTAATTTCTTGGGCGGCATGTTTTGTGGAGCCATTGAAAGAAAATCATCAAACGAAGCGGCATCATGGAACGCTCCGTTGAAATGGTGGTGGAAAATCTTCCCTGCTCCACGAACCGAATAGCCCGCAAACTGGAATTGCTGCATCAGGGTTTGGCGCTTGGGCAAGGCCTTGCGCCAATCACTCTTGTTGCCGTAAACACCGCTGGAGTTAGGGCGGAGTCCTGTCAGCGTGGCCACTCGGGATGGATTGCATGCAGCGGAAATGCAGTAGGCGTTGGTGAATAGCGTGCCACGCTTGGCCAAGCGCTCAAGGTTTGGGGTTTTGATCGGCGACTGCGGATTGAGCAGCGAGATCCAGTCGTTCATGTCGTCGATAACGATGAACAATACATTCGGCTTGGCTGCCTCGATTTCTGCCAATGTGGATAGTAGGCATAGGATCAGTGTGGCAATCCGTTTCATTTTACTATTGAGACTCAATATGGCGCTTCAGCCGCTGGCTGTATTCGGGTCGCTTGCTCCATTCTGATAAATAAGGGCGATATGATTCTCTCTCCCACCAAAAAATCCGCGGCGGCTGCAGGGCTACTTTTTTCTCGGGATAATCATGCCCGTTCACACTGGCAGTCACCGAGGCGTCGATTGCTTTGAGTTTTTTGCGAAGCCGATTGGCGATCTTGGGTTCCTTATTAAGAAGGTTATCCTGTTCGCTCATGTCATTGTCCAGGTTGTATAGTTCGTAACGAATTTTGCCATCATCTGGAAACGAAATCATTTTGTAGTAGTTGTCCACAACCGCAACACGGCCACGGCTTCGAAAGGGCAACGGCTTTTGACGGGGTCCCAGTTCTTTCAAAAACAACTTGGCCAAGCTCATTCCGTCTTGGGGTTTGAGCAGGTCTGATTTTTCCAAGCCAACAATCTCGGCGATGGTCGGAAAGATATCAACTGCACCTGCCGGATGTTTGGTGACACGAACTTTGCTGATGCCATTTGGCCACTCAATGATTGCCGGCACGCGAAGGCCACCCTCATACATGCTGCCTTTGAAGTTCCGAAGACCACCGGTCGTAGGCGGATCGAGTCCAGGTAGTCCGCCGTTGTCACTCATAAACCAAACCAACGTGTTTTGAGCCACACCCATTTCGCGCAAGCCTTTGCGCAACGTACCGATGCTGCGGTCCATTGCCACCAACTCACCGTAATGTTCCTGTGCTTTTGGACTCAATTGAGTGAACGGCTTTTTATCTGCTTCGGCAGCAGTCCAAGGATTGTGGGGGGTGCCGTACCAAATCACCGTGAAGAACGGCTTATTTGCTGTCGCACTGGCTTTGATGAATTTTAGTGCTTCATTAATGATGATTTCCGACGAGTCGCCGGCGTATTCCTCAATCTTGCCTTTGCGACTCATGATCGGGTTGCGATCGAAAAAGTTTGTAACCGACAACCATTCGTCGAAACCAAACGCTCCGGGATGATGGGAGTCACCCTTAAAGATCGGAGCACCCGGCCCACGAAGCCCGTTGAGGTGCCACTTGCCAAAGTGGCCGGTCGCGTACCCCGCTCTTTTCATCGCTTGGCCAAGTGTCTTCTCCTGACTTCGAAGCGCATAGCCGTGGTCAAAAACCCCAGTGCGATCATGCGTGCGTCCTGTCAAAACCGTTGCGCGAGTCGGAGAACAAACGGGCCCGCCGGCATAAAACCGATCAAAACGCAGCCCGTTCTCAGACATCTCATCCAAGTGGGGCGTCTTGAGCGCCGGATGATTCATGTACCCCATCTGCCCCCAACCCTGATCATCCGCCATTACCAAAACCACATTAGGCTTGGCTGCGGATGGACTATTGACCGTAAATAGTAGATGAATAAAAAGTATGACAAGGTTTTTCATTGATAAATCCTATTGTGTAAGTCGCCTTGATAGTGAGTACCCCGTGTTTTGGTTTTGAAACGGTGGATCTTGTGAAACCTCTGATGAACATGTGCTCATGATCACATCCGGCAAAATGTTTGCAGTCTGTTTGCTTGACCGAGCACGGGTTACCACTTGACGGGCTTTTGCCAAGGGGTGCTTCCGGCGCGTTGGTAGTGACGGCGAAGGGCGGTGGCAAGTTCGACGTATTTATTGCGTTTTGTTTCGGCCAAGTCGTTTTTTTCCAGCGGATCGGTCTTGAGATTGTAAAGCTGGTACGGCTCGAAAGGGTGGTTGTGGACCAACTTCCAGTCGCCCCGGCGGAAGGCATGGTAATCCTGCCCGTTGTAGCGCAGACCGCCCTCGCGACGGACGAATACCAAGTCGCGCTCAAACTTCTGCGTTTGGCCAAGCATCGTCGGCAGGAGGCTTTTGCCCTCGACGTAACTTGGCACCTTGGCACCGGCAGCGGCGCAGGCGGTTGGGTACAAATCCATCGTGATACCGACGAGGTTGCTGCGTGTGCCGGCCTTTATTTTGCCGGGCCACACGGCACAGGCAGGCACCTTGATGCCGCCTTCGTACATGTCCTGTTTACCACCGCGATGATTGCCATTCGTGCCGCCGACGCTGATTTGCCCGCCGTTGTCGCTCGTGAAAATTGTCAGTGTGTTTTCGTACTGTCCGTTCTTCTTGAGCGCATCGATGACGCGCCCTATGCCGTCATCAAGGTGCTCAATCAACGCCACCAGTTTCGCCCGCTTGTCGCTGATACCCGGTTCGCGATCCTTCACTTTTTCGAGCCAATCTTGCGGTGGCTGGATCGGCGTGTGCGGTGCATTGTAGGCGAGGTACATGAAGAACGGTTCCTTTCCCCCTTTCTGTTCGTCGAGGGTGTCGATGGCCCACTGGCTGAACAGGTCGGTTGCGTGGCCCGGCGGATCGATCTCGCGGTGGTTTTCGCGGAAGTAATTGATGCTGTGACGGCGGTGCTTGTAGTAGTCGTCAATCATGTCGCACAGGAAGCCTTTGAAATGATCAAAGCCGCGTTCGTTGGGAGTGTTCGGCGATTCAAGGCCGAGGTGCCATTTGCCGATTAGCGACGTGTGGTAACCGGCGCTCTTGAGTGTCTTGGGCAGGAGTGACGCCTTTTGCGAGAGCCAGCCCCAGTTGTTTTCAGGGTGAGTGCGGATGACGCCGGGCACACCGACGAGGTCCGGGTACGTGCCGCTGAGCAACGCCGCGCGAGTGGGGCTACAGACCGGGCAGTTCGCATAAAACGAATCGAACCGCATGCCATCGGTCATCAGCGTGTCGATGTTAGGCGACTTCAGATCCTTTGCGCCGTAGCAGGAGAGATCGCCGTAGCCGAGGTCATCGACGAGTATGATCAGGATGTTCGGCTTGTCGGCGGCGAGTGTGCTTGTCGGCTTGGCCAAGCCGAACGTGGCCAAGGCTACAAGGGCCGTGCGAAAAAGTTTAGACAGGTTCACCGGCGCAGCGTAGCAACGATGGTTGGCCGGGGGCAAGGTTTGGAAATTGGGAAACGTCAGGGTGACCACGGCAATTACGAAGCAAACTACCGTTGCTGCCTTCCAGCCCTGGCGGGGTTCGTAAGTCCGTACTCCGTGGGCCCTGACGCGCGGCAGCCTACTGCTTGGTCAAGCGCGACTCAAGGCAATTGACCGTTTCACGCTAACTGGGCTAGGTTGTCGCCAGATGATTTCTGGCATGGCCAAGAAGGAGGCTCCCACCGAGGCCAAGGTTCGCGTCGGCGACGAGCGCTTGCTCAAGGTGAGCGAAGACGCCGGCAACAAGGTGTGCTCGCTGCTTGAACGGCAGGGGCGTCCGGAGGGCGTGCTGCGCGTGGCGGTGGTCGGCGGCGGGTGCTCCGGCTTGCAGTACAAGATGGATTTGCAGGACGCGCCGGCGCATCGCGACATTCTTGTTGAGAGCGGCGGCATCCGGGTGGTGGTCGATCCGAAAACGGCGCTGTACGTCACTGGAAGCCAGCTTGATTACGCTGATAAACTGGAGGGCGGCGGGTTCAAGGTGAATAATCCAAACGCCGCGAGCACCTGTTCCTGCGGCGAAAGTTTTAGCGCCTGATCGTGGCGGCCAAGCGTTCCGCCAATGATCGATCACTTCGCACTTCTGGATATTCCCCGACGCCCTCGGCTCGATGCCAAGGTGCTCAAGCAGCATTTTCACGAGTTGTCTGTCGAGGTGCATCCCGACCGGGCGCATGATGCGACCAACGAAGCCAAGTCGGCATTGCAGCGGCGATTCGCCGAGGTAAACGCGGCTCACGACTGCCTGCGCGAGGCCAAGTCGCGTGTGCGGCATTTGCTTGAGCTCGAGCTTGGCCGCGCACCGGGAAATGTGAAGTCGATCCCCGGTGAGATGACGGACTGGTTCATGGAGATCGGCGCAGTGTGCCGGGAAGTGGACGCGTATTTGGTGAAAAAAGAGACACAGGATTCGCCGCTGTTGCAGGCGGCATTGATGGGCGAGGGGATGGAGTTGAACGATCGGGTCAAGGAGGTGCACGACCGGTTGCAGGTGGAGTTGGCGGGGGTGGATGCCGAGTTGCAATCGCTTGGCCCGGCGTGGGAAGCGCTTGACGGCGAGATGGATGGGCGAGCGGAAAGACTGCCCCTGGCAAAGCTGGAGGCGCTTGGCCAACGGCTTGGCTTCTGGTCGAAGTGGAGCAGCCAGCTCGCGGAGCGCTCAAGCCGATTGATGTTTTAAGTTGTCGGATTGGAGTGCTTGACTTGACCGGTTGAGGGCGTTTGGGCAAGCTGTGGTTCGCTGTTCACTTATTGAAATGAAACATTGTTTATTTTTGACGATGACCGTCGCCTTGGCCGGGGTGATGACGAGTCCCGCCTTGGCTGAGAAGAAAAGCGCGAAGCCGGAGAAGGGCTTTGTGGCATTGTTCGACGGTTCGTCAACCGGGCATTGGATGAATTCCAAGAACGGCCAGTTCCCGGCCAAGGGCTGGTCGATCGAGGACCACTGCCTCAAGTGTGCACCCAAGGGCGGTGGCGGCGACATCATCACCCGGGACACCTACGAGCAGTTCGATTTTCGTTTTGAATGGAAAGTTGCCAAGGGCTCGAACAGCGGCGTGAAATATTTCATTATCCGCGAACGAGGCTCGCTGGGGCACGAGTACCAGGTGATTGATGATGCCGGTTATCCCGACGGCGGCAGACACAGCACGGCGTCGTTTTATGACGTGCTTGCGCCGTCCAAGGACAAGCCGATCAAGCCGGCGGGGGAGTTCAACTCGTCCCGTATCCTCGTGAAGGGGCAGACGGTGAAACATTTTCTAAACGGCAAACAGGTGTTGTCGTACGATCTTGGCAGTGCCGAGTTGAAGGCGGCGGTCGCCAGGAGCAAGTTTAAGAAACTGGAGGTGTTCGGCGTACGACTGCCCGGGCATATTTTGTTGCAGGACCACGGCGGCGAGGTGCGGTACCGCAACATTCGCATCCGCAATTTAGGCAAGAAATAATTGACTGGGAGTTTGCCGAAAAAACGATTGCAGTTTCCGTTGCTCATCCGGTTTCGCTAATTTCGGTGCCTTCCTTTTCGAGTACAGTCAGGATTTACTGTTCAACGGGCGCGTCAGGCTGGACGCTCCTTGCGATGACCAAGCGCTTTTTCTTTGTTCTGCTACTCGGGCTTAACTTGGCTAAGCTCCCGGCGGCCGAGTTGAAAATCTGGAAACTGCTCGATGTCTGGCCAGGCGAAGTTCCAGGCGAAAAAGGGGATGTCCCTGCGGAAATGCTGACCACGCATCAGTACCGTGGCGCTCCCATTCTGAAATACAACAATGTCACCCGACCGACGTTGACGGTGTTCAAGCCGTCGCCGGGGAAGGACACCGGCGCATCGGTGGTGATCTGTCCCGGAGGGGGATATAGTATTTTGGCCTGGGATCTGGAGGGTACTGAGGTGGCGGAATGGCTCAATTCAATCGGCGTCACCGGTGTGGTGCTGAAGTACCGTGTGCCGCGTCGCAAGGACCGCGAAAAACACGACGCGCCGTTGCAGGATGCGCAGCGTGCGATGAGCCTTGTCCGGTACCACGCGAAGGAATGGGGGGTGGATCCCAAACGGATCGGCATCTTGGGTTTCTCGGCGGGCGGACACCTGTCTGCCACGGCGCTAACGAATTACGACAAACGTCATTACAAGCCGGTTGATGCGATCGACAAGGTGAGGTGTCGTCCCGATTTTGGAGTGTTGATCTACCCGGCGTACCTTGTCGATAAGGAAACGAATACCCAGTTGTCGCCGGAGTTGCGAATCACAAAAAACACTCCGCCGATTTTTTTCACTCACGCGGGTGATGATTCTGTTCCTGCGGAGGGAAGTGTGCGGTTTTGGCAGGAGTTGCGCCGCCACGGCGTGACGAGCGAACTGCACGTGTTCCCGAGCGGTGGCCACGGCTACGGTCTGCGCCCCTCGAAAGACCCAGTCACCGACTGGCCGGCACTTTGCGGCGACTGGCTCAAAAGCTTGGGGCTGCTCAAGCGTTGATCCGGCTTGGCCGAGCGATTGGCTTTATTCCTTCTTTGTGTTTTTCACTTCGCCTGGAGGGCGGGCGTCGGCCTTCAGGTCTTTGTCAAAGGTCTGCGCCTGCTTGTAGAGGCGCTTGAGAATCTTCGGGTTTTCGGCGGCCACATCGGTGGTCTCGCTGATGTCCCTGGCCAGATTGTAGAGAGTCAGTGCCGGTTGGTTGCCTTGTTTTTGCTGCTTCCTGTTCCCGCCGCCGATGTGCATTTTCCATTCGCCGCTGCGGACGGCTCGGAGCCCATTGCCCCGGTAGTAGTAAAATTGTTTGTGCGGGCTTTTGGCGTTCTTCTTGCCGGACATCAGTTGCCAGATGTTTTTGCCGTCAATTTTTCGCTTGGGCAGCTCGGCGTTGGCGAGTTTGGCGAAGGTCGGGAGAATGTCGCAGGCGGCGGCGACTTCGCTGCAGACAGAATCTGCAGGGATTTTACCCGGCCAGCGCATTATGGTCGGGACGCGCATGCCGCCCTCCCATGTGCTGAATTTTGCGCCGCGCAACGGCAGTGCCGAGCCGCCGTGGTGGCGGAGCTTGAGATGCCACGGGCCGTTGTCGCTGGTGAAGATGACGAGCGTGTTGTCATTGACGCCGGTCTCCTTCAGCGTTTTCAAGACTTGACCGATCGAGTGGTCAATCTCCTCAATGGTGCGGATGTAGGCCAGCTTGGGATCTTTCGTGTAAAACTTGTCCGACACAAAAAGCGGGATGTGCGGCATGGTGTGCGGCATGTAGAGGAAGAACGGCTTGTCCTTGTTGGCGCGAATGAATTGCTGCGCCTCATGCGTGTAACGCTCGATGATCGTGTTTTGGTTGACCGGTCGTTCGATCTCCTTCGTGTTGCGGAGCAGCGGGACATTCCACGGCGAGATGTCACGCTCGATCCAGGCGCGGTCGAGGTTGCGGTCCTTGCCCTTCACGCCGTCCATGTCGTTGGAGTAGGGGATGCCGAAGTAGCTGTCGAAGCCGTGGTTGGTCGGCAGGAACTTGGGCAGATGGCCGATGTGCCATTTGCCGACGGCAGCGGTGGCGTATCCCCTGGTCTTGAGCACCTCGGCAACGGTGGTTTCTTCTGGGTTCAGCCCGATGTTGTGCCGGGGGAACAGCACGCCGGTGATACCCACTCGCGGGGGGTAGCAGCCGGTCATCAACCCGGCGCGAGATGGCGAGCAGACCGGAGCGAGTGAGTAAAAGTCGGTGAACTTCATTCCTTCCCTGGCCATATTGTCGAGATGCGGCGTCTTGATGGTCTTTGATCCGAAGACGCCGACGTCCTGATAGCCCTGGTCATCCATGAAGATCAGGACGAAGTTCGGTGTGCGCCTGGCCTCAGCGGCGAAGGTCAGCACGAAAACAGAGGCCAACGCGAGAAGTCGCTTGGTCAAGCGGTTGAGTGTGCGGGATCGAGACATACCTCGGCGGTCGCGACGCTAAACAAAGCTCGGCGCAGATTCAAGCAGCGCTTGGTTTTTCTCGTCTCGTAGGCTGGTTTGCGATACACCACCCGCACCGATGAGCGAATCGAGCGCACCAAAAATCGAGAAATGGCCCTTCATCGTGGGAGACGTGGCTCTCCTGTTGATGGCTTGGTTGGTTTACTATCACTCCGACTCCGAGGCGTCGTTTGACGGGCTGGAGGCGTTCTGGTGTTTCGCCTGCGTGGCGGCGGGAGCGTGGATCATGGTGTTGCCGTTCCTCAGGGAATTCCAGGCAGAAGCCGACCTGACCGAGGCGAAGGAACTGGCCGCCTCGGTCGAGAAAATCTCCTCGGTCGATACCGTTGCCAAGCAGATCGAGAGCGCCACTGAGCAGTGGCTCCATGTGGAGGACCGCGCCAACGAGATCAATGCTGCCTCCCGGGAAATTGCCGGCAAGATTAATGCCGAAGCGCGCGAGTTCACCGAATTCCTACAGAAAGCCAACGACACGGAGAAGAACCATTTGCGCCTGGAGGTGGACAAACTGGGCCGTGCACAGGGCGAATGGGTGACGGTGGTGATCGGGATGTTGGATCATGTGTTTGCGCTCAACCAAGCCGCACGCCAGTCCGGCAAGGAACCGCTTATCAAGCAGTTAAATAATTTCCAAGCCGCCTGCCGGGATGTGGCTCGCAGGGTGGGGGTGATCACACACGAGCCAAAACCGGAAGAAGGTTTCGACGCCGAAAAACACCAATTGCGCGACCCCGAGGCCGAGTCGGAGTCTGGAGCGAAAATCATCGGGCTAGCTGCGCAGGGGGTGTCCCACCAAGGGAAGTTGCTGCGCAAGGCAGTCGTGGTGATTGAGGGGGAGGAACTTGGCCAAGCGCCGTCGGACGCCGGCAAACCGAAAGCGAAGGCCAAGGCCAAGAAAAAAGCGTGATCGCGCTCAGTTGCGCCTTGTGGCGCCCTGCATGTTGAGCATCATTTGTGCTTTTTTGTCCCCGTTTTCAGCGGCTTCGATCAATGCGTTTTGGATGTTCACACCGGCCTCGCTCACGACCATG
>Ga0163108_10004097_pt1 | contig 10325 bp, 7 predicted proteins | sample Fk1155metaG_FD_109644 | JGI IMG/M metagenome (GOLD analysis project Ga0163108, IMG submission 109644) | Marine microbial communities from the Central Pacific Ocean - Fk160115 155m metaG | ecosystem: Environmental > Aquatic > Marine > Oceanic > Photic zone | place: The Central Pacific Ocean...
TCAACAACTGTCCTTCCCCCCTATAACTGATCCGGTTTTGTTATAAAAGCGAGTTTAGTTGGGAGGTAATAATGACCAGGAAGCGATTTTCAGAAGAAGATATATTGGGGATATTGCGTCAAATTGAGTTGGATCTTCCCTTCGTTGTAAACCCTTGTTTCACCATCTTAACTAATTGGAATCATAGATTTTATTCTAGATCTAGAATCTACGTCAAGCCTATAATTGCAACAGGATTACACACTAAGGTAATGCGTCCTGTGAACAGGTTTAAGGCTCGTCAGGGTCGTCTTCTTCGGGAGGTCGACGAGATTGCCAACAGTGGTTAAGATTACGTGCATTAGTGAACCAATCATATCAACTAAAGTTAATTTTAGAAAGAGGACCCAAGATGAACCTTAAACATATAGTGCCGGGTGCGGTAAACAGTCGCGCCGTGATCCATGATGGGGACATTTTCATGTCCGGCATCGTAGCTGACAACAAGTCCGCTGACATGAAAGCTCAGACTACTGATATTCTGGTGAAAATCGACGGTATCCTAGCTACTGCCGGATCAGATAAGACCAAGATAGTAAGTGCAGTTATCTATGTTTCTGACATGACCCTCAAGGACGAAATGAATGAAGCATGGGTGGAGTGGATGGGATCAAACAATCCACCGGCTCGCGCCTGCGTGGGTGTAACACTCACACCAGATACACTTGTTGAAATCATGTGTCAGGCGGTTCAAGGCTGATAAACTCTAGATCGTCTTCTTCGGGATGTTTGAGCTTACGAGTGTAAGCTTTGGGATTATCCTCGACCTTGTGGCCAAGGGCATGGCGTAGCTGGCATGAGGGATCGCGCTGCTTATTGGCCTTGCGCTTCTTTGGGGATCTTTTGGACTTTATCGACATACTTGGTGACGGTGCCTTTACCTAACGGCGTGTTGTAGTGCTGCTTCCAGTATTGCTTTCCTTTGTTGCCACCCAATCTGCTGACCCAGATCGACGGCGATTGAGACAACTGCTGACAGCCCCGCACCGCATGATCTTACGATTGCGAGATGATAAAATCTTCGAGTTGATACGCACCTGGGTGGCGTGTCAGGACAGATTTTAGGTCACTCACAGTATGACAACCTAGTTGGCCAAGCGTTGCACCAAGCTCATTTTGAAGAATCTTAATCAAGTGCGCCGGACCCTTCTTACCTATGGCTCCTAAACTCCACAGGAAAGCCTTGCTGGCAAAAGCGGCATCAGCACCAAGTGCAACGGAGCGAGCGACGTCCGTGCCGGAGCGCACACCGCTGTCTAAAATAATTGTCGCCCGGTGATTAACCTGTTTGGCAACTGCTGGAAGCGTATCTATCGCAGACGGCAGCGCTTCATTTTGGCGTCCACCGTGATTGGTGACCATTAGACCATCTACGCCTAGTCCGACCGCCAGTTCAGCGTCCTCAGGGTGCAAAACACCTTTCAGTATCAGCGGCCCTTTCCAGCGATCTCGGTAGCGCGCGATTTCTTCCCAGGTGAAAGCTCCACCGCCTTCCTGGCGCATAAAATTGGCTGCCTCGGCAGGCGTCGGATTGCTATTCATATAAGGTCTTAAATTAACAAATCTGGGAATACCATTTCGTATCAAGGCAAAAAACCAGGGAAGCGAAGAAAGAGCATCAAATCGCAAACGATTGGTCATTCGGAAAGGGTGTAAAATGCCACTGCGAAATTCACGGGGACGCACTGAGCGCACCGGAGTATCGATGGTTAACATGAGTGCTTTGACACCCGCATTTTGGGCGCGATCAAGTAAATCAAATCCAATACTGTGGTCGTTTTTAGCGAATCGATACAACTGCAACCACAATACGTCGGGAGCTAACTCGACGGCTTGCTTAATAGTGATAGCCGACAGAATACCAAGGGTATATGGAATTCGGGCGGCCTGGGCAGCTCGGGCCATATAAACTTCTGCACCGGGCCATGCGGTTCCTGGTCCACCAATCGGCGATATTCCAATTGGAACTGAATAGTGTTGGCCGAACAATTCGATATCGGTTGGCGGCGGCGATACAACCTTGCCATAACGAGGAAACATCTCAATGGCATCGAGTGCGGACCAATTGCGGTTGATGCCAGTATCGTCACCAGCGCCACCGTCCATATATTCAAAGGAAAATTTGGGCAGGCGGGTGCGGGCACCCTGGCGCATAGCCATTGCGGTAGGAAAGCGTCGCATAAGACTTGGCTGAACGACCATTTACTTGTTACCCGAATATGTAGGCGTCGCTTTTTTTCTGTTACTCAATATTGTTCTCGCGAAGTCGCTAATTGTCCAAAAAATTTCTCACCCAAATGGATCGATTATTTGACGTTTGTCAAGATGAGCAACATATTTGTATTATATTAGAGTAATATATTTCAATGATTTAGGTGCGGTCTTGATAATTTGGGTGAGCTAAAAACAGTCCTTTAATCAATAACATTCTAGGTATTTGGAGTCATTTGAGAGTATGGGGAAGACAACATTAAAGAATGTAACGGTAGCAGACGCCTATCTTAGCATTCTTGCTGATCGTGGAATTGATTATTTATTTGCAAATGCCGGCACCGACTTTACTCCTTTGATCGAAGCTTTGGCCAAAGCCCAAGCGCTTGGGACTCCAACGCCAATCCCCATTACATGCCCTCATGAGAACACCGCCCAGCACATGGCAATTGGATATTATTTGGCCACCGGTCGTCAACAATTGACGATGATGCATGTCAACGTCGGCACGGCCAATGGCCTAAATGGCTTATTGAATGCACAGCGGGGTGGTATTCCAATGCTGTTTACGGCAGGTCGAACCCCCGTCAATGAAGATACTTTGCCGGGACACCGATCGCTGGATATTCACTGGACACAGGAAATGTATGATCAGGCGGGTATGCTACGTGAAGCAGTTAAATGGGACTATGAACTGCGAAATAGCGTGCAATTAGAAACCGTTGTAGATCGTGCTTTGTCCGTCTCGATGAGCGAGCCGCGTGGGCCAGTTTATTTGGCCCTACCACGCGAAATACTAGCACAGGAAATGTCAGAATATACCTATAATTCACCAACCCGTGTACAACCAGCCACTGCCCCCGCACCAGATGCGGAAGCCTTGGATGAAATAGCGGCATTGCTAGCCAAAGCCGAACGCCCGTTGCTGATCACCAATTGGGGTGGGCGTAACCCTAACGTGATGGCGTTGCTAACCGATTTGGCAGATCGTTTTGCTCTCCCGGTCGTTGAATTCCGAAATCGGTATGTTGCCATGCCGCCCTTACATCCGATGCATGCGGGCCACGACCCCAACCCATATATAGAAAATGCCGATGTTATTATGATCATTGATTGCGCCGCGCCGTGGTTGCCGTCTCAAGTCCGCCCACCCGAGAAATGTAAAGTCATTCATATGGCGGTGGATCCGATGTATGGATTTGTGCCAATCCGTGGATTTGAAGCTGATATCTCAGTATCTTGCGCAACTGATGTCGGATTGTCGTTGTTAAGTGATGCAATGGAATCTCACATTGGTTCAGCATCTACTCAGATTGAAAACCGCCGACAAGTTCAAACCAAGCGTCATAAAGAACAGCGGGAAACGTTGTTACAGAAACTCGAAGATGACAAACGAAAATCAACCATCAGCTACGCTTTACTTTCCCATTCTATTAATGAAATTCGCGATGCTGACACCGTAATCATTAAGGAATCCTCCTTATTACAGCAGTATATTGAAACCGAAAAACCATTGACGATGATCAACGCTGGAGCAGCTTCCGGTTTAGGACATGGTCTGGGTGTAGCCCTTGGCGTAAAATTAGCTGACCGTGATCGTATGGTGATCGCGACTGAAGGGGATGGTGCTTATATATTTAATAACCCACTTTCGTGTCATTATGTCGCTGCCGAACAAGATCTGCCGGTCATAACAATTGTTTTTAATAATCAGCATTGGCAGGCAGTTGATCGTGCAACCAAAAATCAATACCCGGATGGCTACGCTGCTCAGAGCAACCGTCAACCTTTGACACATTTCACGGTGGATCAACATTACGAAAAAGCCGTGGAAGTGGCGGGCGGTTATGGTGAGCAGGTTACTGATCCGAAGGAGCTTATGTCGGCATTAGAGCGTGCCAAGAAAATTACAATGGTCGATAAGCGGCAAGCTCTTCTAAACGTCACTTGTGTAGGGGTATAGAGAATGATTAATCGTTCCAATGATGCTGATATCTCCACCCATATTCCGGCTGAAGCAATGAATCCGCTCGGCGATCCAGCGGCTTGGAAATGCGAAGAACTTGCGAATAATGAGGACTGGCAATTTAAAATAACGGCTACCGAAATTGAAGAGCTTGAGGACGCGACCGAGTCGGTTTTAACTCGCGGGTTGGACATAAAAGATATTACGCTCAAAGATTTTCCATTGCCGTCACTTGATGCAAAGCTTGCGGAAGTGAGAGATCAAATCATTAATGGTAAAGGCATAGCTGTTCTACGCGGCGTGCCGGTTGATCTCGATAATATGGAACGGAACGCCATTGCCTATTGGGGCATCGGGTTACGCGTCGGCACACCGGTATCGCAAAATTACAAAGGACATTTATTAGGGCATGTTGCTGATTTAATAGGTCCTTCACGCGAAAACCCAAATCAACGGGCCTACCACACCAGCGCTCATCTCGATTATCACAGTGATTCCTGTGACGTCGTCGTGTTGTATTGTCTGCACGCAGCAAAATCAGGCGGCACCAGCACTATTGCCAGTTCGGCCACAATTTACAATGAGATGCTAGAGCGACGTCCCGATTTGGTTGAAGAATTGATCAAACCTTGGTTCCGTGACCGTCGTGAAGAAATTCCACCTGGCAAAGGGCCTTGGTTCGAATTACCTGTTTTCAACTTTGCTGCCGGCTATTTTTCCGCCAGCTGGCAGAATTTTTATATTCGATCAGCTCAACGCTTTGAAGAATTGCCACGATTTACAGATTCTCAAGTTGAAGCATTAGATTTGGTGAACAGTTTGGCCGATGAGTTTCACCATAATATGGATTTTAAGCCCGGTGACATACAATTCCTCCACAACCACGTTACTGTTCATGCGCGTAGTGCCTATGAGGATTGGCCTGAACCCGAGCGCCGTCGGCATTTGCTTCGCCTGTGGTTGGCCACACCGGGCGGCAGACCTTTACCCGATGCATATTTAGATCGCTATGTTGGATTGAAGCCGGGACAACGGCCTTCGGGCATAGTCGTGGAAAACATGGAACTCTCTACGCCCTTGGTTCCAGAATAACGGTTAAATTGAAGTTATAACTTGAACGACGGCAACTTCACCATTCTTCGTCGCTTCTACCGCATTTGCCAGAGCATCTGCTAAGTCGGTGGGATCTTCGACAATTTGTTCGACCCAAGCACCATATCCTTTGGCTATTGAAAGGAGATCAATATCGGGGTCGCGCATGTGCAATCCAATATGGGCATTTTCTGGTGGGCGGTTTCTTTGGCCGGCAACTTCTATCTGGTGATGTTCGTCGTTACCCCAGGAGTGATTGTCGATAATAACAATCAGCAGCGGTGCTTGATGATGGACAGCCGTCCACAATGCTCCTGAAGACATTAAAAAATCACCGTCTCCGATAATAGCGACGGGTAGTTTACCGCTACCTTTTAAAGCCAAGGCCGCTCCGGCCGCCGCTCCGGGGCCATATCCGACTCCACCACCACCATCACCTCCGAGGTAAAATCCCGCACCCGGATAATCCCAAAACCCGTCGGCATGGCTCCGATGATTGCGTACCGTCATGATCCAAGGCTCATCCTTTACCGCTTGATAAACTTCATGATTTAAGCGAGCCAAAGAAATCGGTGACGACTCCCATTTTTCAGCGGCAGTTTCTTGGCGCTTGGCCTTAACGGCTTCACAGCGACCAGCGAGTTTGTTGCGGCGGGTGGCGGCGGCTTTAAGAAAGTCCTTGTTATCCTGTCCGAGCTCCTTCACCAATTCCAACAATTGATGTAATACAAATATCGGATCTGCAGTCACTTGAATGCCAATAGGAGCAACCGGTCCACCAAATCTGCTCCAGCTTATGTCAACGTATTCATCAAGAGAAACATTTATAAGCAATGCGTTCGTGCCTTTCATGTCAGCGGACTGAATATTTGTACGCCCCGTATTATAAGAACCAATCAAATTAGAAACGTCCTGACACTCAAAAGTGACTAAAACATCCGCTTCTGCGGTTATTAGTCCATCACCATTTAGGTTTTGCGGGTGCGAAGTTGGAAAACAAACGATATTACGGTCGTCCAGGTAGGCAGCACCCAAAAACTCGACAAGCTCAACTAGTGGTTCCGTTACTTTTTCGTCAAGTCCAATCCTGCCGGCGAAAATGAGCGGTTGCTTGCTTCTAATTAACGCTTCGGCGGCATCTTTTAATGTTGCTGGATTGGCTGCAGATGGTTTAGCAATATCGTATCCACTATGAATAGGGTGGTGAGGAGAATCCGTTGCAGCCGGAGTTTCTTGGATAATCGAGTCGATAGACACATAGGTTGGTCCCATCGGCGCGGTTTCTGCAATCTTTTTAGCGCGCAGCATGGAATCGCAAGTTGCTTTCAGCGTGATCGGCTCGTCCTGCCACTTCGTAAATGGACGAACCAATTCGCCTTGGCTATTTGCACTATGTGCCCAGTCGATAAAGCGGCGTTCCGCAGGATCAGCAGGACCGCTACCACCCAGGATGAGGATCGGCGTGCGGTCAGCCCAGGCATTATAGATACCCATGCTACCTTGCATCAGTCCTACAAGATTATGGAGAATACAGACAGATATTTTTCCGCTCGCCTTTGCGTAGCCGTGCGCCATTGAGACGGCAATACCTTCATGCGTCGTTAGAATTACTTTGGGGGCTTTATTGGCTCCGAAATTTACCAAAGAATCATGTAGTCCTCGGAAGCTTGATCCTGGATTAATGAAGACATAGTCAAATCCCATGTCTGCCAATAATTGCGTCAGAATATCAGAGCCATATTCAACAACTGGTTCATTTGGAAGATTGACGGGAACATCAATTTCCGGGTTTTTTGCAGGGGTTTTTCGTACAGTCATGTTTAATAGTTACCGATTACTGTTGTAGCTAAAGGAAAGAGCTTTTTGATCAAACCCTAGACAAGGTCCGTTGGACCAATCTTAAACTGGCTCGACTGTCTTTGGCGAGGACTTTGGTTTGATTGCGGTGTCTCGCTGCGAAAACGCAAACTCCAGCACTTTCTCGCCTGATAAGGTCAGTCGGTGTTTACCATTCTCCTTCACCTATATCCGCATGACCGTCGGGTTTATTTACTGATTGAAGTGACAATTCTTTCTCCTATCTAATTAGCGCCGCTGATTTGCGAAATTATTAAAAATTTTCATCAGTTTTTGCGGTCAATTTCAATATAATTCTTTATATCTTACCGGTATTTTACAATAATTTTAGATTGCTAGCGAGAAAGTTGGATTTATTTTTCCGCGAACGGCGATACTCTAACAATTCCAATTTATAAACTTATTATTGAAAGCTATTTAATAAACCGAGAATAATAAAAAAAATGCTTCTAACTAAGAATAAGGAAATACAATGGAAGTAGATATGTGGGAAATGGCTCTAAAGGCTGCCGTAATAATGAGCGATCCATTGCGGCTGTCATTTTTGGGTCTAGGCGTGATTATCGGGTTGATATTGGGGGTGATCCCCGGGCTTGGCGGTTTGGTTGGGTTGTCGCTTCTTCTACCCTTCACTTTCGATATGGATCCATTTACCGCAATGGCCTTTTTGATGGGATTGCAGGCTGTCGTGGTAACGTCGGATACAATTCCTGCTGTCTTGTTTGGTGTTCCCGGCACAGTTGGTTCTGCAGCAACGATTTTGGACGGCTATCCAATGGCACGAAAGGGCGAAGCAGGCCGTGCATTTGGCGCAGCGTTTTCCGCCTCTGTTGCCGGCGGATTATTTGGCGCATTGTTGCTGGCGTTGAGCGTGCCAATTTTGCGCCCGGTCTTGCTGCATATTGGCTCGCCGGAAGTTTTGGCTTTTGTTGTTTTCGGGCTTTCTCTTGTTGCTGTCTTGAGTGGCTCAACGCCAATCAAAGGATTAGTCGCTGGTTGTATTGGTTTAATGATCTCCACCACCGGTGACGATTCTCAAACTGGAACGCTTCGCTGGACTTTTGACAGCATGTATCTCTATGACGGCTTTAACATTGTTCCCATTGCTCTCGGCCTATTTGCCTTGCCCGAACTGGCGGATATGGCGATTACCCGCAAATCTATCGCAGGGGGCAAAAACCGAGGCGGCTCTCGTAGAAATCAATTGCAAGGTATACGAGATGTCCTGAAAAGCTGGTTCCTGGTAATTCGCTGTTCCTCCATTGGTTCCATTTTGGGGGCGATCCCAGGTATTGGTGCATCGGTAATTGATTGGGTTGCCTATGCCCACGCGGTGAAGACGGAGAAGGATGCAGCCAAGACATTTGGCAAAGGAGATGTGCGTGGCGTTATCGCATCGGAAAGTTCCAATAATGCCAAAGAGGGTGGCGCACTCATTCCGACCATAGCTTTTGGCGTGCCTGGAACAGCCTCGATGGCATTGCTCTTAGGAGCCTTCATCATTCACGGGATGAACCCGGGACCAGATATGCTGAGTAAGAATTTGGACATCACCTACACTTTGGTGTGGAGTATCGCCATCGCCAATATATTGGGCGCCGGCATTTGTTTTATGTTTGCAGATCAACTGGCCAAGATTGCGCTAGTCCGGATCGGAATTTTAGCGCCGGTGATAATTTCCATTACCTTCGTAGGTGCCTTTCAAGGTTCTAAAGAATGGGGCGATTTATTGGTTTTACTGGGGATTGGTTTTCTGGGCTGGGTCATGAAGCGTCTCCGCTGGCCGCGCCCCCCACTGATATTGGGCTTTGTTCTGGGTGACATATTCGAACGTAACATGTTTATCTCGGTCGAACGCTATGGTGCAGAATGGTTGAGCCGACCGTTGGTGATTATTTTATTCGCCTTATCCTTCTATGGAATATTTGCCCCGACAATTAAATCCTTCTTGGCCAATCGTCTGACAAAACGCGAACGTAAAACAACCTGGTTTCAATTTCGTAAACCGGATGCCGATACTTATTTTACTGCATCTCTGGTCGTCATTTTTACTGTGACACTTGTTGTTTCTTCAGGTTGGGATTTTGGCGCAAAACTGGTGCCACAGGTTGTTGGTTGGGCGGCAGTTAGTTTGGCTGGCTTTCTATTTGTCGCTGGCCTGTTTTTTGCGCCTAAATCATTTAGCCTCAAAACCGTCAATGTTTCCGATGCAACGAAGAAAAAATCTAACGAAACGCCTCATTTTGATATTACGGCAGATTATGGCGATCTGTCCACGAAAGCAATTCTTCAACGCGCTTCGGTCTACTTTGCTTGGTGTTTCGGTTTTTTTCTAGCAGCCTTGGTAATCGGCATTCTGCCGGCGATGCTGGTTTTCCTGATTGGGTATATTCGCGTCCAAGGTCGAGAAAGTTGGAAAATGACATCACTTGTAGCCGGTATTACCTGGACATTATCCTACATACTCTTCCATCGGGTGCTGATCATACCATGGCCACAGGCCTTACTTGGCGATTGGCTGCTCTTTCTCCGATCTTCAAATTGGTTGAATTTAATGTAACAAAAAAGGCACCTCTTTCGAGATGCCTTTTACTTGTTTACAATTTGGCTATCGCACTATTTCTTTTTAAAGCCCAGCAATTCACGAAGGTTATTAATAACCGGCGCAGGCGTTGCAAATGCGGCCTTTGCCAATTGCTCGATTTTTTGACCTGAAATTGGCTCTACCCGAGCGCGTTTGCTTTTTGCATCGGCAAGAAAAGTTGGGTCTTCCATCGTTGCGAAGAAAGACTTGCGCAACGCAGCTACCCGATCACTCGGAACTCCTGGCGGCACCCAGAAACCCATGCCGAGATGTTCACTCAATTCTAGGAAAGTCAGCATTTGTTTGTGTTCATCCGATTTGAGAAGATCGCGCAGTTTAGGTGTTTTTAAACCGGGAATGGTGGGACCATACTGCACCAGTTGAATGATCTTTTTTTCTTTCAACCACGCTGATTTTACTGTCGTCCAGCCCGTCCAATAGTTCTGGCGACCATTGACCTCGCCAGATTCCATCGCTTTGTTAATCGGTGACCCGCCCTTATAGCCTCGAATAATTTTAAACTTGGTACCTAACGTCGCATTCATGAAAGTTGGCAACAAAAAGGTTTCAGAGCCA
>Ga0163108_10004098_pt1 | contig 10325 bp, 4 predicted proteins | sample Fk1155metaG_FD_109644 | JGI IMG/M metagenome (GOLD analysis project Ga0163108, IMG submission 109644) | Marine microbial communities from the Central Pacific Ocean - Fk160115 155m metaG | ecosystem: Environmental > Aquatic > Marine > Oceanic > Photic zone | place: The Central Pacific Ocean...
GGTTCTGGTTCTGGTTCTGGTAGTTCGACGATCTGTGGCGTCTCGACGGCTGCCACGACCCGCCGGGTCTCATCAATCGTCTCGGCGCGAACCTCGGCCCGGATCCGGCGTGTGGCGATCAGCAGCAGGAAAATCAGCGCTCCCATCGCGCAGACCAGGACTGCGAGGAAGGGGAACAATGAAACCGGGCTATTGGCCCTTCGGGTCGTCATCGAGCCCCCCATCGGCAAGTATCAGGCGGCCTGTGACCCGGCGCGTGCGGTCAGCAAGTGCACGGCAGCTGTCAGGCTCAGCAACGTCTGTTCAAACGCCTCCGAAGTCCTGACCGCTTCCAGGTTCGCAACCATCCGTTGTTCAAGTCCGGCCAGTTCTTCCTCGCGGTCAATGACCTTCAACAACAGCTCGCCAAGGTGCTGCAATTGCCCCAGTTGATCCCGGACGGCCGTGGCCGCCTGGTCCATTCCCGTCACGCACTCCCCGACGCCGCCGGCGAGAGACTCGACCACCCGGTCGGTCTGTTCGGCCAGTCCGGCAGTCACACCGTTGCAGGCCGCAAGCCATTCACTTCGCAGGGTCTCGAGTTTCTGGTCGTGATCCTGGAGCGAATTGCCAAGCCCCTGGGCCAGGGCGGTCTGGAAGTCGGTGGTTTGCCGTTCGAGGGTCGTGATCCATCGCTGGCGGAGTTCCTCGAGTGAATGATCCCAGAGTTCGGTTTGTCGTCGAATGGCCGCCTCGGACTCGACCAGCAGCGACTCGGCCACACTGGCCTCCGCCTGGCGGAGTGCTCCTCCCACCTGGCCGGAACCAGCCGGTTCGGCCAGCATGGGTGCAACTTCACGCAGACTCCACGATTCGATCCAGGCCAGCTGTGACTGTTCGATTCGCTGGATACCGTTCAAGGAAAAGACCAGCACCAGCGAGAGCGCCAGGGCCAGGGCGGTGGTGTCGAAGGCGACGGCAAGTCCCTCGGTGACATCGGTCAACGAGGTGTCGAGTTGTTCGGGCGTGACGTTGGCAATCGCCATCGTGATGCCGATCACCGTGCCAAGGAAACCCAGGATCGGCACCGCCCAGGTGATCGTACGAACCAGAGCATAACTCTCGTGCATCCGTTCAGCGGCCTGGTCAGCCAGAAACCGGCCATGGTCGGAGACACCGGTTCCGCCGCCGCGACGAGTGACGAACCGGCACAGGTCACGCAGCCGTGTCCGTCGCCGGGAATCGCGTGACGACGCATTTGTTTCCAGCAGCGACCGGGCCCGGGCCAGGCTGCCTCCGGCAACGATCGATCCGGGCAATTCCACGGTACGGCCGTTACGGGCTTCGTACCACAGGAGAAGGGCTCGGATCGCGAGCGTGGTCATGCCAAGAAAAAAGAGTGTGGCGGTGACGTACTCGAGAGGATGAGCGGTGAAGTAACGATCCAGCATTGCCGTGGCGATCGGTGAATACGGGATCGCGGCGTAGAACGACCACGTGACCAAGCCGCCCCACAGCAGCGGCGAACTTCCAAGTCGCCCCAGCCCACTTCGTCGCCGGGGAGCCTCGCAACATTCGGAATCCATTCCGGTCGCTTCGGTCACATCTGCCATCGTTCCCTCGATCTGCAGCCGCTGCTCGCAACAACACCGGCAGGCGTGCTTGCCTCAGTGCGCACACGATCCCGACGACGGTGGACAGATCTGTCCACACACTGCTAAAGATCGGCTCAAGCGGCCCCCCCGATTGAATCAAAACACCGGGGGGCGCGTGAGCCGCGCCAAGCAAACCATCGTCATCCGCCGGTGAGTTTCGCCAGCAGGCCGGTTGTCTGCAGGACCGAGATCGTGCCCAGCGAAAAGTAGAACATGCCGGCAAAGACCAGCGCCACCCGAATCAGGACATGGGGCCTCAACTGGGGAGGCAACAGCGTCATGTTGATCACCAGCGTGTGCCAGCAACTGACGCCCAGGGCGATGTTAAAGAACATCGTGGCGTACTTGATCAGGTCACCGGGGGGCAGCGACAACATGATGACACCGAAGATCGAGTACCCGATCAGCACGCGGAGATAGACTTTCTTGATGTGCTTGGGGTCCATCGCCCTCAACCGGCGGCTGCTGGTCCAGAAGACATCGACCCAGCGACGGATGATCCCGTCGGCCGATGAAGACATCGTCGGAGCCAGAACAAGGAACCCGCAGAAGATGGTCATGAACCAGCAAAACTGACCAAGGCCCACGCCCGACTGGGCCGTCACGGTGTCCTGGACGCCCTTGGCTGTCATCACGGCCATCGTCCACTGGTTATCAACCTGGGTGTCGGCGGGCTGCAGGAACTGGATCGAGAGCATTGCCGGCAGTGCCAGCCCGATGAAGCAGGCCGGTAACCAGACGGCCAGTTGGTCACGGGCGACGTGTTTGTACCACGCCCGCCACCGCGGCAGCGATTCGTCGGTGACTTCGAAGACCGTTCCGACGTGAGACAGTTCAATGTCGTGACCGCCGATCGCGCTGGGAATAGCACCGACGTGGTGTCCCATGCCCCATCCCTGGTCGCGGGTGTAGTTGCTGACCGGGGTGTTCGACAGACCTCCCGACCCGGCAATTGCTGCCAGGGCCGCGATGAAGGAGATCATCGTGAAGTCGATCTCCGGAAATCCCTGGCCGTTGGCAAGCGAGGTGAAGACATTCTGCACGTTTTCGCCCCGGACCACTTCGGCACCCGGAGCGGTCTTGATCGGCACGGTCCCGATCTTGAAGAAGCCGGTCGTGATCTCGACCCAGGTATCCCACTTCGAATACATGAAGGCCAGGAACAACAGGAACCCGAAGACGACGATCAGTTTGAAGGTCATCACGACCTTCAGCGATCGGTAAATCTTGCCGCCGAACAGCAGTGGAATCAGGGCGCCCAGGAAAATGGCGTACGCCAGTCCCTTCATCAACCAGAAATCGCTTGGCACCTGTTCGGGATCGGGAACCACGCCTCCCTTCAAGAGTGTCGCCAGGGGCGTCGCCGCGTTGGCGGCGAGGTAGGGAAAGACCGAGCCAAAATCGAATAACAGGTAGGCGACCAGCCAGAAACGGGGGCCTGGCATCGTGCGAAACTTGCCGGTAAAGATCGGCTCGCCGGTGTAAAGCGTGTAGCGGCTGATCTCGATGTTGTAGATCACCTGTCCGAGCACGCTGAGCGTGGCCAGCCACAGCAGGGCCCCGCCGTAGACGGCCGTGACCTTCGGTCCCACCAGCCACTCGCCGCCGCCAATTGCCGATCCGCCCATGATCAGGCCGGGGCCAAGCAGTGCGAACCAGTTTCGCGAGGTGAAGACCGGTGCCTTGATCAGTTCACCGGTGTTCCATCGTGGCATTTCCGAGGAACCCGGATGCGGCGATTCATAGGAACCGGCAGCCGGATCGGAAGTGACCTCGTCGGATTCGGGAGTCATTTCGGCCGGATCGGGGGGCATTTCGGCCATGAAAAAAACTCCGGATCACAACAAAAGAGGAGAAAAATGGGGCGAAGAACCGGCCCCGAGATGTCGGGAAGAATCGCATACAGGTGACGGGATTGCAACCGCTTTCCCAAACCGGACCGACGACGCGGCCGCGAACGGCTACGGTGTTGCTCTGGGGCCAGATCGCTATAGTCGAGCCGACAGTGCTCCGAGCCCCACGGCCAGTTTTCATGACCGCCCTCGGCCCTCCCGTCCCGACTCCCGAGATTTCCTCAGCACTGCTCGAGGACATTCTTGGATACCTGAATCTCTCCAGCGGCAACCACGATCCGGCCTTTGCCTCGCAGGTCAACACCCTCAGCGGTCATTGCGGCAGCGGCGTCGGTTGGTCGGGGATCCGGGACTTGCTCGAGGAATCGCTCACGCAATTGAGCACCAATTCCAGCGCCTTCACCGACAATCGGCAAGCGCTCAGCATCCTGGATCTCACTTTCGACGGCCTCGCTCCGCTGTATCGCCTGCACCACGCCGACCTGCTGTTCCACCTCGACGAACAGGACTGGGAGCAACCGTTCCTGCTGGTGAAGATGTTCGAGGCCGTGTTGCAACAGGGCCCACCCTGGGATGAAACCGGTCGAATTCTCGACGCTGCCCTGGACACGCTCAACGATTTCCTGGGTTACCGTCCTGTTCCGGTCCTGGAGAACGACCTGTACTGCGAACCGTATCCGCACGAACGCTATCGTCCGGTACCGGTCTACCTGGCCGGTGTGGGAGCCGCGACCGGCCCTTGCCACGACCTGGTCGCCCGCACGATCGAGATCCTCGACCAGACACCCCCGCAACTGCTGACCATTGCCCACTTCGACCCGTCGCATCTCGATGAACTGGCGTTGGACATCCGCGCTCACGACCACCTGCACCCGGTCAACAAGCGGACAACCTACATGTTCGGCGAGTGGGATCCCGACCACATCGACAACCGTGGCTTCTACCGTCGTTTCATTCTCCGCAAGATCATCCTCGACGCCCTGCTCGACTGGACGAGTCACAGTTATGGCGAGAGTCAAACCGAAACCGAGACACTCGAGGATGCAGCGATCGTGCTGGCCGGAACCGTGCTGATGTCCTCGGCAATCAGCGGTGCCGGCCCCGACACTCATGATTCGACCGTTTCACTGACGACGCTGCTGCCGGTCGTGGCACGCTTGCGTGACGCGTTCTACGAGTACCACATGCAACAAGCCGAAGGTCCGCGAGCGGAATTGCTGGCCAGCCTGGCCGCCAAGACCCAGCAACCCTTCGGCCATGTCCGGCAGGAACTCAACCTTTCGCTGGCCCGCTACGGCGCCCGCCAGATCCAGCATCGGCAACTGGCCCTGCTGTATGCCCGGATGGGTTTCCCCACCGCGGCCCGGGAGCAGGCCGAGGCGATTCCGGCGGCTTCGATCCGGTTCGAATGCGAGATCCAGTGCGCGGTGACCTCGGCGGAGATCTCGGCCGAACGTGGCGACGTGTCGGAATCGATCACGTACCTCTCCAACGCTCGGGATCTTTTGACCCGCGGTGTCGATTGCGGGGCGCTGCCTGATCCCTGGAACTATCTCGGCTACCAGGCCCAGTTCCCGCTCTTCCACGCCCGGGAGGATACGATTCCCGATCCGCGGTTGGAAGATCTGCTGATGATGATGGAACGACTGTTTTCTGGATATGGCAAGGCACTCTCCGAGGCGGCCGCGCGTGGCCAGAACGAACTGGTCGATCAACTCGACAACGACTTCCAGACACTGGCGTTGAACTGGGACGGGTACGGAGCGTCGATCGTGATTGACCTGAATGCCGAATCAGGCGTCCGTCGCTGGTGGTCGGCATCGCAGGCGGCCCGCGTACTCGCCACCTGGCAGTCGGCCGGATCTGCACGAGGCGATGTCGCGTTCTGGGCCGAGCAGGTCGAGGATTTCTCGTCGTTCCAGGCCGGCCCGGCCTATGCGCAGATTGTCGATGCCTTGCTGGATCGTCATGACCTGCCAGCCACGATGGGCCTGTTGATGCAGTGGCTCAACCAGGCGATCCCCACCGACCTGGCCGGGGGTCCGGAGAGCATCGCCAGCCTGCTGGGTCGCTGGCTCGACCTGGCCACCGACCCGATCCACTTTCATCCTTCTCCGCAACACACTCGCCTCGTCGAACGATTTTTCGCTTTTCTCGAGGTCAACGCCGAGTCGTTCTGGTCGGTTCCGGGTCTGGACGACGGCCTGCTCGATGTTTCGGGACCGACCGATGCCACGTCGATCGAGGAGATCATCTCGGGAAGTGACAGCGAAATCGAGAACGGATTCGAGGACGTCGCAGACGACGAAGACGACGAGAATGACGAGGACGCCCTGTACGCGGCGGCCTACGATGATGTCACTTTCCGCGACAGCACCGATGACGGGCTCGACGCGGAATTGCTCGACGAGGGATTCGTGCCCGGGACGAGCGAGTTCGAGGGAATCTACCGCGAGCTGGAACCCCGGTTGAGATTCCTCGAGTCAGTCACCCGGTTGTGGCAACAGTTGATTGTCGGATCCTCGGTCCTGCCAGGGCTCGACCCGGACGGGATCCAGCACTGGAGCCAACAGGCCCGGACAATGCAGGAGGAACTGCTCAACCTGCTCGACTCCATCTGGCAACACGAGATCCCCACCCCCTCGCTGGCCTCGGATGCGGGAATCGAGTTCGACATCCAGTTGCAGACAAAACACGAGTTGCTGCGACTGGTGATGTCTGTCCACGTGCAGGCTCGGCGTGCCGGATTGATGCTGCAGGGACTGCTTCCCGTGACCACGGTCGAGGACGAAAAAAGTGATCGTCATCGCTGGCGGATGCTCAGCCAGGCGGTGATTCACGGTGACACGGCCACGGTTCGCCGAACGCTGCCGGAAGTCCTCAGGCGGATGGTTCGACAACCGTTGTTGTACGTCCCCCTGGACGCCGGTGGTGATCCTCACCAGATGCTGGCCGCCCGAACCCGCCACACCGACCTGCAGTTTCTGGCCGAGCACCTGCCACGAATGGGCCTGCTGCGGGAAACCGCCTACGTGTTGCGAACCGCCTACCGGATGGAGCGATCCGCACGACCCGAGGGAGCGGTGGTCACCGAGTTCGATCGGCTCTTTCGGGTCGTGTTCCGCCACATCCTGGAAGCCGTCAGCGACGCGGCCATCGGCTGGAAATCCGACAGGCGGGCCCCGGACGGAACGGGACGGTGCGAGACTCCCGGTGGTCCGCCGCGGCGCCGTCGCCAGCCGCGCCGCGGCCGGCAGCGGCGACCCGATCACCGACAGCCACGGGCCGGCATCTGGCGTGACCAGAAACTTCTGCTGCTTGTCGATCAGCTGGTCGAACAGTTCCAGGTTCCCTGGCTCAGGCACAGCAGCCGCACCCGACTCTCGGCAGCGGAAGCGCTCGAGCCTTCCGACACCTGGACGGAAGCCAAGGAGTTCATCGAGGCCTACGGAAGCGAGTTGTTTGCCGCACCCAAACTGACACTCGGACACATCCGTGCGATCCTGCATCACGGCATCGACTGGTTTCTCGACTCGCTCCAGGACGAAGCCGACCCGCTTGCCGAAAGTCGGCTGCTGGAGGACCTGGAGGACGAGTTGCTTGACCGTGACGCCGCCAATCGATTGTTGCAGCTCGTCTACCAGACCGTCATCGACCGCTACCATCGCTTCATCGAGTACAACACGACGACGACGCAGTCCGATTACGGTGAGAAAATCTACTGCCTGCTGGACTTCCTACGTCTGGAGGCGGCCTACGATCGCGATGCGTGGAATTTCACCCCGTCCGAAATTGCTCACGAGGTACTGGCCCAGGGGACCCGCCCCTGGTTGGCAACCGCCTGGGAGAGGGTCTGTGCCCCGGCGGTCCGTGACCGTGCCGACGAACATCTCGATCGGCTCGAATCGCTCGAATCGCTCTGGGGCATGCGGTTGCCGTCCCTGGCTGACCGACTCGGCGAACGGTTCCTGAGACCGCTGGCCGTCAACCGGATGCAGGCGATGATCGACGCAGCCCGCGCCGACGCCCGGGGATCGGACGAGCAGTCGGTGATCTTCGAGCAGTTGCGGGCCGAGGTCGATCGTTATCTGCAGGAGACGCACGGGTCCGGCATCGATGTCCCTTCCTGGCTGCAGAAACTCGAGCAGGCACTCCGCCGCAGACCGAGTGGCCATCGCGTTCGTTCCCGAACGGGGCTGACCCCGCGTGCCATCGAGCATCAACTGGCGACCTGGCAGCGTCCGGCCTGGCCGCGGCGGCGTTAGCCGCCATCCGAACCGGGCTTACGCGTCCTCAACCACGGTCCGCTTCGATGCGGCAACGACCCGAGTCTGCTCCTGCGGCGGCATCGGTTCGTAGTGACTGATCTCGTAGCTGAAAGACCCCTGGCCGCCGGTCATGCTCGAAAGCGATCGCGAGTAGTTGATCACTTCCGACAGCGGGGCCTTGGCCTTGACGACCTGCAGGCCACTTCCGGCATTGTCCATGCCTTCCATGCGGCCTCGGCGTGTATTCAAGTCGCTGGTAATGTCTCCCAGCTTCTCGTCAGGAACGGTGATCTCCATCTGTACGATCGGCTCAAGCAAGACCGGATTGGCCTGCTTGAACACCTCGCTGAAACACCGGTTCGCCGCGGTCTTGAAAGCCGTCTCGTTGCTGTCAACCGGATGATCCTTGCCGAAGAACAACTCACACGCACAATCCTGTACCTGGTAACCGGCAATCACGCCCTGCTCCATCCGCTCGCGGATCCCCTTTTCGACAGCGGGAATGAAGTTATTAGGCACCGAGCCGCCGGTAACACGATCGATGAAGGCGTAATTGGTCTTCGGGTCATAGTGAAACGATCGCATGCCCTCGAAACGACTCTTCGTGAAGTACTCCTCGGGATCACCCAGTTCCTGAGGCAGGCCAGAAACCCGGAAGTGCACCTCGGCGAACTGCCCGGCACCGCCGGTCTGCTTCTTGTGACGGTAACTGCCCTCGTGAGCTCCGTTGACCGTTTCGCGATACGGGATCTTGGGTTCGTGGGTGACGACTTCCACCTTGTCACGACTCGACAACCGTGCCTCGATCACCTGCAGGTGCAGCTCGCTCATGCCCATCATGACCATCTCCTTGGTCTGGGCTTCGCGGTTGATCAGGAAGGTGGGATCCTCGTCCTCGATCTTCTGCAGGGCTCCCGAGATCTTCGTCTGGTCGGCTTGGCTCTTGGGTTCGACGGCCAATCCAACCATCGGCCGCGGGAACTCGATAGCCGGCAACGAAACGTCGGAATCGGCGGCAAGCGTGTCACCAACCTTCAGGTCTTCCATTTTCACCAGGGCCACGATCCGCCCGGCGACCGCCTCATCGACACTCTCCTGCTCGGCACCGTTGACGGAAATCAACTGGCCAATCTTCACGGCCTTGCCCAGCCGCGGAACCTGTACCGACGAGTCTTTCTTCAGTGTCCCCGAGAAGACGCGGATGAAACTCATCTTCGACACAAACGGGTCGATCCGGGTCTTGAAGACCTGGGCCACGAGGCTGTCGTCGGCGGGATCGATCGCAACCTCATCGTCCTCGGCAGCGGTCATGGTCCGGGACAGATCGGATGGTGCGAGTGCGCAGTTGACCATCACTTCCAGGAATTCATCGACACCGACACCGGTCTTGGAACTGGCGGAGAGGATCGGGATCAGCGTCCCCGCGGCAATCGCCTTGCCGACTCCCTTGGAGAGTTCAGCCGTCGAGAGTTCCTCGCCTTCGAGATATCTCTCCATCAATTCCTCGTCGGCATCGACGATCGCGTCCATCAGCGCCTGGTTGACATCGGTCGGATCGATCTCGACCCCGTCGGGAATGCTGTCGGGCACTTCCAGTGTGCTGACCACACCGTTGAAGCTGTCTCCGGTTCCAACCGGCACGTTCAGGGGGACACAACCCCGCCCGAACACCTTCTGGATCTCTTCGACCAGCGAATCAAACTGCACGTTGTCCATGTCGCACTTGTTGATCAGGATCATCCGCCCCAGCCCGGCCGTCCCCGCGGCGTCGAAAGCTCGCCGCGTGTTGACCTCGATCCCGGCCCCGGCGCTGATGACCACCACGGCCGTTTCGGTCGCCGCCAGGGCCCCGATCATCTGGCCGATGAAGTCGGGGAAACCGGGCGTGTCGAACAACTGAACATGCTTGCCGCCGTGATCAAACTGCACCAGCGACGACGAGACGGTGGATTGGCGGGCTTTTTCCTCATCGTCGGTATCCAGCAGGCTGCTGCCGTCATCGACCGAACCGGCTCGCGTGGCAACACCGGTCTTGAAAAGCAGCAGATCGGCCAGCGTGGTCTTTCCCGCGGCACCGTGCCCGACCAGTGCCACGTTACGGATGTTCTCTGTCGTCAGGTTGGCCATCGCTGTCAACTCTTTGAATTCAACTGGGAGAGCAGGAACACACCCGGATCGGCCACAACGCCCGAGAGACGCCGTACCCGGCGGAAACCGCCGATAGTAAATAATCCCCGCCGGCTTCGCCACGATCAAGCCGTTTCAACAGCGAACGCTCGACAGTCGGTCGACCTAGAACGGGACCGGGAACAGGAACAGGTGGTGTTCGAAAAGGACCCGCTTGCCGTGTTCGCCAAGAAACTGGGTAAAGAAAAGCAGGAACACATAGATGCTCAACAGCGGAATCACCAACACCCGCCACAACCAGTGCCATGCCCAGTGTGTCCGACGGGATCGGTTGGCGGCGTGATGGTAGGCCCAGCCGGTCATCGCCCGGGCCGGATAGATCGTCATGATGAAGACCAGCGTGGTCAGCCACATCGCGTCCTGGGGGAGCAGGTAGATCTTGA
>Ga0163108_10004099_pt1 | contig 10323 bp, 11 predicted proteins | sample Fk1155metaG_FD_109644 | JGI IMG/M metagenome (GOLD analysis project Ga0163108, IMG submission 109644) | Marine microbial communities from the Central Pacific Ocean - Fk160115 155m metaG | ecosystem: Environmental > Aquatic > Marine > Oceanic > Photic zone | place: The Central Pacific Ocean...
AATATTTTTTTATTTTTTATTCTAATTAAAGTTTCTTGAATTAATGTATAATCAGAATTAATTTTTAAAAATTGTTTTGGGAATGACAAACGAGATTGAGGCCACAAACGTGTACCGGATCCCCCAGATAATATTACTGGATATATTTTATTAATTTTCACTATTTATGATTTATGAGTAAGCCTAGAAGAAATCAATCAAAAAATATAGTTATTTCTACGCAATGCTTTTCACCAGTCTTAGGAGGCATAGAAAATTTAATGAAAGGATTAGCTGAAAGCTTACATAAAAAAGATTTTAATATATTTGTTTTTGCTGATAGTAAAAATTTATTAGATGAAGAAAAACATGATAAACGTTTAAGTTACGAAATAATAAGATATGGCGGTTTGAAAATTATACGAAAAAGAAGAAAAAGCACAGATATTAAAAAATTTATTAATTTTAAGAAAAATATAAATTGTATTTTTTGTGATTCCTGGAAAAGCGCTGAAAATTTAGTAAAAAATAAAATTGCAAATACTGAAAAAATATTTTGTCTTGCGCACGGCAATGATATATTGGTAAACAAAAATATCATAAAAAGAAAAAGAATAAAAAAAATACTTTCAGAAACTAGTTGTATTATTGCTAATTCTTATTTTACAAAAGAGAAAATTACTAATTTAGGAATTAAATCTAACAAAATAAAAGTAATTTATCCCGGTGTGGAAAATATTTGTTTTGATTCTAAAAAAAATAATAACAATCTTCAAAAATATAAAAATTTTAAACCAATTTTATTAACAATAGCGAGGCTTGAAAAAAGAAAAAATCATAAAAACATTATTTACGCTATTAATGAATTAGTTAAAGATTTCAAAAATTTACTTTATTTAATTGCTGGTGACGGCCCTGAAATGAAAAAAATGCGTAAATTAATTAATAAATTAAATTTAAAAAAAAATGTGAAAATTTTAGGAAAGGTGAATGATAGCGATAAAGCTTTTTTATTTAAAGTTTCTGATTTACATGTAATGCCTACTATTCAAGATAAAAGTTCAATATCGATAGAAGGTTTTGGAATTTCTTATATTGAAGCAGGGATGCATGGTATTCCATCAATTTCAAGTGGTTTAGGAGGCACCAAAGAGTCAGTTATTGGCGGAAGGACTGGAATTATTTGTAATCCAAATGATATTTCTTCAATTAAAGATTCAATAAGAAAAGTTCTAATTAATAAAAAAATGTATAAAAAGTTATCAATAAATTCTAAAAATTTTTCAAAAAAATTTTTATGGAAAAATACTATTAAAAATTATTCAAAATTAATTAAAAAAGATTTTTAATAAAATGATTTATAAATCTCGTTTCTTAGATATTGTACTGATAATTATTTCTTTTTATTCATTGTACTTTATTGTTCATAAATTTTTAGGCGGTAAAGTTCCTTTCTGGGACTTTCATATAATTTATTGCCAATCAAAAACATTTTTATTAGGAAATATTCCATACGGCTTGAATGCCCATGGAGATTGTTTAGATCCAAGGATAACTTTAACAGCAAACCTTTCACCCTCTACACTTGAAATACTTAAGTATATTGGCTCACTAAATATTAAAACAGCAAATTTTTTTTGGGTATTTCTTGAAATAATATCTTTTTTTTTAATCTTTTTTGTTTTGAAAGAAACATTTAAATTTAATTATGGATGGAGAAATTTTTTTTTAATTCTTTTTTCATTTGGAAGTATATTTTTTTTTAGTTTTTTCTCAGGAAATATTTCTGTAATTTTATATGGATTTCTAGCTATCGGAGTTTATTTTTTACAAAAAAAACTTTTTAATTATTATTATATAACCGTTTTATTTGTCTCACTATTTAAGTTTTATTATTTAACTTTTTTACTATTACCTTTTTATATTTTAGGTTGGAAATCATTAAGAAATATATTGGTTTCTATTATTTTATTTTCTGTAATCCAATATTTTTTTTACGTAAAAGATCCGGATTTAACAATTGCTTTTTTTGATGTAATTCAAGGAAAATATCAAGATGATTTACCTATAAGATTTCTAACAGGAACTGGTTTATATTCTATAATTGAGAAAATGCCTTGGATTTTTCTAGGTATTAATAATTTTGAAAATAGCTTTTTTTCATTACAAATAAATTTGTTTATTTGGTTTATTATTAGTATTACAATTTTTTTATCTATTTTCTATTGTTTAAATAAAGAGAAAATTAAAAATAGTAATAATCATTTTTTATTTTGTATATCATATGGAATATTAGTGATAAATTTGTTAATTCCTAGGTTAGTCTCCTATGATTTAATTTTGACTGTTCCAGCTTTATTTTATCTTTTAAATCAAATAAATTTTAAGAATTTACATATTGATAGATTTAAACCTAAAATTTTTTTTATTTTTTTATTTTTAGTTTTATTTGACCATCATTTTCCTTTTTTAATCATTATTTCCCTTTTAACACTTTTTATTTATTCTGAGTTTTATAAGAAGAATATATTTATTTATTAATTTTCTTTTTTAATATTTCTAGATAATATTTTTTCTATCGTTTCTTTAATTTTCACATTTTTATATAAGATTCTATAAACTGATTCACAGACCGGCATTTCAATCTTCTTTTTTTTAGATAAACTAAAAATAGTTTTTGAATTAATAACACCTTCAGAAATTGTTTTTTTTGATTTTGTGATTTCTTTAATTTTTTTTCCTTTACCTATAAGTAAACCTGTAACAAAATTTCTAGATAATTTACTATTACAAGTAAGTATTAAATCCCCTAAACCAGATAATCCATAAAAAGTAGATTCTTTTGCTCCAAAAGCTACGCCAATTTTCATCATTTCAGCCAATCCTCTTGTCATTAATGCAGCTCTAGCACTTTCACCCAACTTTTGACTTTCAACTATTCCCGAGGCTATAGCTAGTATATTTTTTACAACCCCACCTAACTGCACACCTATGATATCATTTGTATAATAACAGCGAAAAGTTTTAGAATTTACTAATTTCGCTAGCTCTTTTGCGTTATTATTATTTTTTGAGGCAATTGTTACGGCAGTTGGTTTTTTTTTAGCAACTTCAATTGCAAAACTTGGTCCTGATAAAACAGCAGTTTTAGATTTTGGTATTATTTTTTTTATAACTTCACTTATTAAGTCTTTTGAATTTTTTTCAATTCCTTTCGAGCAAACAACTAAGATCATTTCTTTTTTATAAAACTTTTTAAATTCTAGAATTATTTTTTTTATAAACTGCGAAGGAATACAAATGAAAATAAACTTACATCTTTTAAGTTCTTCTAAATTATTTGTTGCTCTAACATTGTTTGGTATTTTAATTCCAGGTAAATAAGTCTTATTGATTTTATGTTTATTAATTTGTTTAGCTGTTTCTTTTTCATATGCCCATAAAGAAATACTCGTTTTTTTATTTAAAATACATGCTAGAGCTGTTCCCCAAGCTCCAGATCCTAAAATACCAATGTCTTTTAATTTAGTTTTCATTATTTATTTGGCAATTGACTAAATTTTTTTTATTTAAATATCCCTTTCTTAAAATTTTTATCTTATTCTTAGTTACATCTATAATAGTAGACTCTTTTTTAAATTTTGTTTTACCGCCATTAATTATAGTTATTTTTTCATTTTTAAAATTTTTAACAACATCTTTTATATTTCGGCAACTTTTTTTTCCTGATATGTTTGCACTTGTGCAAAAAATGGGAAATTTACATTTATCTATTATTTTTTTTGGTACGTTATGATCAGGAACCCTAATACCAATAGAATTATTTTTAGAAAGCCATTTTTTTGATATTTTAGAGTGAGCAGTTTTTTTTAAAATTAAAGTTAAAGGACCCGGCCAAAAATTTTTTATTAAATTATTAGCAATTTTATTAAAAATAGCATATTTTTTTGCCATTTTGTAATTTGAACACAATAAAACTAAAGAATTATTCAAAGATCTTTTTTTTATTGAGAATATTTTTTTAATAGCTTTATTATTATAGGGATTAGCAGCTATTCCATAAACTGTATCTGTTGGAATAAAAATGATTTCACCGTCTAATATTTTTTTTACCGCTTGATTAATGCCTTTAGTATTAGAATTAATAATTTTCATTAAAAAACTTTTGCTATGAAATTTGTATTTTTAAAATTTTTTTTTCCATATTTTAATTCCTTACCTTTATTTGTTTCTACTTTCCCACCGACACCATTTATAATTGCATGTCCTGCCGCCGTATCCCATTCATAAGTTGTTCCGGATCTAGGATAAATATGAGCAATACCTTCAGCTATATAACAAAATTTTAAAGAACTTCCAAGAAACAAAATTTTTCTTATATTATGTTTTTTTTTTAATTCCTCACATTCATTCTTTGTAGAATGTGAACGGCTTATTATTATAGTCTTAGTAGTTTTTTTTTTCGGTATGATTTTTTTAAAAATTTTCTGATTAATTATTTTATATGTGTTTTTATTTGTTCCGACATACGTTTTTTTTAATTTTGGTGCATAAATTATTCCGAAGAAAGGTTTGTTGTTTTTAACAAAAGCTATATTAACTGTAAATTCTCCATTTTTTTTAATAAATTCTTTAGTTCCATCTAAAGGATCTACTAACCAAAAATTTTTTAATTTATTTTTACTTTTATTATTACTTTCTTCGGAAAAAACAATTGGTTTGTTAAAAATCTTTTTTAAACCTTTTATTATTATTTTTTCTGACTCCAGATCTGCAATTGTTACTGGCGACATATCTTTTTTTCTAAAAATTTTAAATTTTTTTGAATATATATCTAAAATTTTTTCCCCTGCTTTCCATGCAACCTTACACACTTGAATAGTTTGAGACCTATTTATATCCATTTATTTTAGATTATATTTTAAAAATTTTTTCTGCTGTTTTCTCATTAAAAGTTTGTTCTTTTTCTTTTTTGTTAATTTATTGTAACAATTAGGGCAGGAAATATCTTCGACATATTTTCTTGAATTTCTTTCTTTTGTGGATACCGGAGTTCTACAAGCACTACAAATTATATAATTTCCAGGAATTAATTTGTGTTTCAAACTTACCCTTTTATCGAATATAAAACATTCTCCTTTCCAAAGACTTTCACTTTTCTTAATTGTATTTAAATAATTCAAAATACCCCCCTTTAATTGATGAATTTCTTTAAAACCTTTTTTTTGTAAAAAATTTGCAGCTTTTTCGCATCGAATACCTCCTGTACAAAACATTGCAATTTTTTTATTTTTATTTAATTTTTTAAAAAAAGAAGGAAATTGTCTAAAATTTTTTACACCAGGATCTATTGCATTTTTAAAAGTACCCAATTTAAATTCCATGGGCTTTCTAACATCAATTACTATTACATCTTTATTTTTGATAAGTTTATTCCAATTTTTTGGCCCAATATATTTATGTTCTTTTTTTTCTAATGGCGTTAATTTTAATCCAATTGGGATAACTTCTTTTTTAATTTTTATTTTCAGCTTATTAAATGGTTGATATTCGACTTTAGAAAAGCTTTTACTGTCAAATTCTTTTATATAAAACTTTTTTTTAATATAATTAACGCATTTATTTACATTATTTTTTTGACCAGCTATTGTTCCGTTTATTCCTTCAGGAGAAAGTATGACAATACCTTTAACTAAACTTTTAGAAAGAAAATTTTTTAATAAATTTTGATGTTTTTCAAGTTTGCTGATTTTTTTAATTTTATAAAATCCGATAACATTTATTTTCATTTTTTTTTATATAAATCTAAACCCTTTTCTGTAGGAATTAATATTTTTCCTGGTCCATCATGCCACTTTCTTATTTTAATAATTTTTTTTTTTAATGCCTCTTCTAAAATTTTTTTGTCATATTTATTTAATAAAATTTCCTCCGATATACCTCTTAAATGTTCAGGCATTTCACACAAATCAATTAGGATATTTTTTATAGATGTCATTTGTTTTTTTTTTAATTTAAAATATATTTTTAATATAAAATATTTTTTATTAAATGTACCAATATATATTGAAAACTTTTTATTTAATTTTTGTATTTTTTTTATTTTTATTCAACTCCTCTATTGCAGGAAGTTTGATTAACAATAAATCGGGGGGTCCTTTATTTCTATTTCTTGTTGATAAAAGCTGCCAACCTGACCCTAATATGTTAAAAAAATTAATGTTTAGTATGCCGACTGATCCTGATTTTTATTTTAGTTTAACTTGCCAAAAATTAGGCAAAACAATTGAATTAGAACCCAGTAAAAAAATATCAATTGAAGAACATGAAGAATTTATTCTTATTGGCAAATTAAAAAGTCCAGTTTCTAAAGTATCTTTTTGTTATTTAAAAGATAGTTCTGAAGTTGAAATAGAAGCTTTGGGAATCGGAGGTGTTGTATGTAAATGCAAAAGTAAAGATAATTGCAATGATCAATTATTAAAATAAATTTACACTTTAATTAAATTTTCTAATACAACCTTTTTACGCCAAGTTAGATATTGATTATATTTTCTTGCTTCTCTTTTATTATCTACAAAAACATCTTTAATTTTTTTTGATTTAAGATTTATATTTTTTGCAAGATCATCTCTTACAAAAAACGCATTTACACCGTTTCCATCAACTCCGACCAGAGTATATTTTTTTTGTTTTCCTAGTTTTTCCAGAGCTTTTAGAGAAGCCCCATAATAAGACCTTTTATTTTTATGATCCCAAATGAATTTAGGATTGTAAGGAATAGTACATGATAATGTGGGACCAAAAAAAGAATTATATTCAATAATTACTAATCTTGGTTTTATATAATTAATTGATTTCCAAACCCAAAAATCATTTCCATCGATATCTATAGATAATAAATCTACTTCTTTTCCACAATTTTTTTTTAGAATTTTATTAATATTTTTTTTAGTAATAAAAATATTTAGTAATTTTAAATTTTTTATTTTTTTTTTTAAAATTTTTTTTAATTGTATTTTTGCATCATTATATAATATTTTATCACCTTCAATTTGTACTCCCCTCCAGTTAAAGTTTTTTAACAAGTTTGTTGTGTTACATTCGGTTCCATTTTCTACACCTATTTCTATAAATTTTTTTGTTTTAATACCTATATATTTAAGGATATATAAAATAATACCATCCTCATCATTTTGTGAATAAATTTTAATTCCAAATTTCTTAATATTAAAATTATTCTTTTTGTCTAACAATATTGGCTTTGTAACGTTTAAAACTTCTGAGAATGATTTCTGTAAAACAAAATTTATAATAGAATTTAGAAATTTAATGTTGTATTTCTTGTATTTAATATGTTTATTAAATACAATATTTTTTAAAAAAAATTTCATTATAATTATTGTTTTTTATATTTTATTTTTTATATTTTATTTTTTATATTTTATTTTTATTAATTTTTTTTAAAAGGATTTTTTATGCTTAATTGTAGACATTTTCTTTATTTTTCTTTATCAACTAATTTTCCAGAAAGAATAATACGTGCAATGACAAGCACCATGGAAGATCAAAGAGGAGCTAATTTTCCAAAATTTACTAAACCTCTTTATGAAGATATGAAAAAAATTTTTAAGACTAAAGATGGAACAGTTATTATGTGGCCATCAAGTGGAACAGGTTCATGGGAAGCAAGTTTACTTAATACTTTATCACCAGGGGATAAGGTTCTTACATCAAGATTTGGACAGTTTAGCATGTTGTGGATGGATATGTGTAAGAGATTAGGTTTAGATGTTATAGATATTGAAGTTGAATGGGGGGAAGGTGTCCCCTTAGAAAAATATGCTGAACATCTAAAAAATGACAAAAATAAAGAAATCAAAGCAGTGCTCGCATGTCATAACGAGACTGCAACAGGAGTTACAAGTGATATCGAGGGCGTTAGAAAAATATTAAATGACATAAAACATCCAGCATTATTATTTGTTGATGGCGTTAGTTCAATTGCCAGTATAAATTTTGAATTTGATAAATGGGGCGTGGATTGCGCGGTTACAGGTTCGCAAAAGGGTTTAATGCTACCTGCTGGAGTAGGAATTTTGTGTGTAAGTAAAAAAGCATTAGAAGCTTCTAAAACTTCAAAATTCAAAAAATGTTATTTTGCATTTGAAGATATGTTAAATACAAATGCCGATGGCTGGTTTCCATATACACCAGCTCTTGGAATTCTCTATGGTCTTAGAGAAGCATTAAATATGATTAACGAAGAAGGATTAGAAAATGTTTTTAAAAGACATCATAGACTTGCTGAAGGTGTTAGACTGGCAGTAAAAGGTTGGGGTTTAAAACTTTGTGCAAAAGAAAAAAAATGGGAGTCAGATACAGTAACTGCTATTTATGTACCAGAAGAATTTGATTCAGCAAATGTTATCAAAACCGCATATCTCAAATACAACCTCGCTTTAGGAGCAGGTTTATCTAATGTTGCAGGTAAAGTTTTTAGGATTGGGCACTTAGGCGACCTAAATGAACTGATGTGTTTAGGTGCAATTTCAGGAGCAGAAATGGCTATGCGAGATATTGGTATTGATATTAAACCAGGAAGTGGGATAGCAGCAGCTGAGGAATATTATAGAGAAACAGCCCCAAGCTTACCTAATGATTAATTTTAATATCTTAAATGAAACATAAAATAGTCTTTTTAGATAGAGCAACAATTGAAAAAAAAATTGTAGTTCGAAAACCAGATTTTGATCATGAATGGACCGATTTTGATTATACTAATCATAATGACAGTAAATTGATTTTAGAAAGACTTAAAGGGGCCACAATTGCTATTATAAATAAAGTTCCAATGAGGGAAGAGAATCTTAAGAAATTACCTGATTTAAAAATGATTGCAGTGGCAGCGACAGGAACTGATGTAGTAGATAAAGAATATTGCAGAGATAATAATATCATAGTCTCAAATATTAGAGGTTATGCAATTACTACTGTACCAGAACATACTTTTGCTTTAATTCTAGCTTTGAGAAGGGGTATAATTGGTTATAAAGAAGATGTTATTAAAGGCGAGTGGAAAAAAGCTGATCAATTTTGTTTTTTTAATCATGAAATTAGAGAATTGCATAACAGCACATTAGGAATAATTGGCGAGGGAGCCATTGGACAGGGAGTAGCTAGTATTGCTAGAGGATTTAATATGAATATTTTATTTGCTGCGCATAAAGGCGTTGAAGGTTTAGGTCCTATGTACACACCATGGGAAGAGGTTTTAGAAACGAGCGATGTTATAACACTTCATTCTCCATTATTACCACAAACTAAAAATATGATTTCATTACCAGAATTTAAAAAAATGAAAAAAAAACCTATTTTAATTAATACTGCTAGAGGCGGTCTTGTTAAAGAGGAAGATCTTGTTGAAGCTATTGAAAAAGGTTATATATCTGGCGCCGCATTCGATGTTGTGACTAAAGAACCTATTCCAGATGATCATCCTTTTTTTAAAATAATTAAGAGGCCAAATTTTATATTAACTCCCCATGTATCTTGGGCCAGTATGGAAGCAATGCAAAATTTGTCTGATCAATTAATTGATAATATGGAAAATTTTGTGGCTGGAAAACCTAGCAATGTTGTTTCAGGTGATTTTTAATTTATATTTTCATTACAACTCTATAGTCATTGACATTAGTTAACGTTGGTCCTGTATGTATTAAAGAGTTTAGTTTCTTAAAAAAAGTATAAGAGTCATTTTTTTTTAAAAATAATTCAGGATTTAAAGATAATTGTCTAGCTTTTTTTAAAATTTTGTTGTCAAAATAAACCCCAGCATTATCTTCTGAACCATCAATACCATCTGTATCACATGAAATTACAGCAATATTATCTGTATTTCTAACTTTGTTAAATAATGATAACGCATATTCAGAATTTCTCCCACCTTTACCAGATCCACTTACTGTTACTGTTGTTTCTCCACCGGATATAATTGCAAATTTTTTTTTATTAATTTCTAGTATTTTTTTGGCATGTTTTGTTGCAATTTGACGAGATTCACCTTTGATCCCATCTCCTAAATTGAGAGTTTGTATTTTGTTTTTATTTAAAAAGAGTTCTGCTTTTTTTAACATATCTTTACCAGAGGCTAACAAAACATTCTTAACATTCTTGAAAATAGGATTATTTTTTTTTGGGTTCTCAATAATTTTTCCTTTTATTCCTTTTTTTAAAAATTCAGAAATTTTCTTATTTTTTATATTATATTTTTCTAAAATATTAATTGCATTTTTAAAAGTAGTTGGATCAGGGCAACAAGGGCCGGATGCTATATCTGTAATT
>Ga0163108_10004103_pt1 | contig 10317 bp, 6 predicted proteins | sample Fk1155metaG_FD_109644 | JGI IMG/M metagenome (GOLD analysis project Ga0163108, IMG submission 109644) | Marine microbial communities from the Central Pacific Ocean - Fk160115 155m metaG | ecosystem: Environmental > Aquatic > Marine > Oceanic > Photic zone | place: The Central Pacific Ocean...
CTGATCAAGCACCTGCTTCAACTGGTCGTCATCGACAGCCAGCGCTTCTGCCCAAACATCAGAGAGCCAAGCACGTAGTTTAATGCAATCGATTCCATCCTTGCTCTGCCAGGGAGTAAAGAACTCGTCCTGAGCAGCCAAAACTCGGAACTTCAGGAACTCAAGCAAGCGGGCTCTCAGCCGCTGTTGGTTAGGCATTCAAATGGATCGTTCCGATCCGTTGAAAATACAACTCCGATCCAAGAGAAAAGAAGTCAAAAGAAACAGTTTAGCTCTCCTTTCTTGTATCTGCTCATTATGTAGTTTTGATTTAGGCAATAAAAAGGCGCGCACCAAAGCATAATGGGACCAGGTCGTTGCAGCGGCTCAGATAAAAGGAATAGCCCTTAAACAAATCAGAACTCTAATCAGCTTCTCACTAACTCTCAATAATCTAGAAGACAAATGACTTAATTTAGATTGTATTTTTAGCAGGTCTTGATCAATGCGTCTGCAGCACTCAGCTTTTATTTGCTATCCTTAAGCCGCATCAATTGAAGCAATTAACTTCAACAGGTAAACAACAATTTGCTTTGATTAAAATATTCGCCTCGGTAAAATTTTTGAAGAGGTTTAAGGTTGCTGTTTGAACAAAACGAACTATTGAAATGATCTTTAGCCACAAGGAAAATACATTTAATTTAAAGCACCGGCTCTGCCAAATGCCTCAGGCTTGTGTATCGGAAGGATAACTTACACACCTTTCCTGAAAATTTTGGTATTATTGCTAGGCCATTGAAGTCAAGGGAAGACAACTTATGACTAGTGAAAACGCGAGTAAATTTTGTGATGCCATGGCAAACGATAAGGCTCTATTCCAGCAGGTCATAGCTTTGTCACAAGCAGAAGAACCTGGCTGGCACGCGAAAGTCCTTGAATTGGGTAAGGAACGCGGACTTGAATTCAGCGACGCAGAAATTGCCTCTGAGTTAAAAGTCCTCATGGAGGATGAACTCTCCCTGGAGCAACTTGACTCGGTTCAAGGGGGTATTAAAGCTATACGAACCAGTAAAAATACCCAGCTTCTTCGAAAGCGAATGCAATCCTTTAAGGCTGGCTATCAGGAAGCTTCATGGCCAGATATGCCTTGGTAGATTGATATCGTCGCATAAGCACATCTGGAGCGTTTCAGTGAGACGCTCCCTTCCAGAAATAACTGAGTCGCCTATCTGCTTGGTTCAGCCCCCATGGAGCCCCTTGGCTTCACCAGCTGTAGCAATAGGACGATTAAAGGCAATTCTTACTGAGGCTGGATATCAGGCCCAAGCCCACTTCCCTTGCCTTGAATTTGGGCTAGTGGTGGGCTTAAGCCTTTATGGCCGTGTTCTGCAGAATCGCTTAAGCATGTTTGGTGAATGTCTCTTCGGGGAGCCACTCTTTGAGAGGAGCTGGGACGAATCGCTGTTGAGATCTTTAGCCCCTCTCCAAGGCCTCTCCCTTGACCTCATCGAGGTGAAGCAATTGTGCGAGAAAGTCGGTCCTTTTGTTGACCAATGGATAGAGAGGATTAGCAAGGGGAAGCCTGAAATTATAGTATTTCCTGCGATAAGTGCTAATCACCAACAAGTAACAGCCTCTCTGCTTTTCGCTAAAAGATTGAAGCAAGAACTTCCCTCATCTTTCGTCGTATTTAGCGGTAGTGCAGTTGAAGGCATTATGGGAGTCGAGCTTGCACGCCAATTTCCCTTTGTGGATGTCGTGATATCTGGGGCCGCAGATGAGGTGTTGCCTATTCTTGTAAGAGAGAAGCTTGATGGGATCTCTAGAGAGTTCCATCAGGGGGTCCACCGCCAAGAGAGCCTGACAGAGGAGAGAGACGACGATCGCTTGATTAATACACCAGTGGTCGACTTGGAGCGCTTGCCCTCACCCGACCACAGCGACTATTTTGAAGTATTTGACTCACTGGGTTTAGAGCGCTGGCTCCCGCGTGTGGCCACATTTAGCACCTCTCGTGGCTGCTGGTGGGCCAAGAAAAATCAATGTATGTTCTGCAGCCTCTTGGGGAAACAGCCGGAGTTTCGCTCCGTCACTAGCGAGAAGGCGCTCGAGAGACTTGAGCTGGCACTACATCAAAGCAAAACCAACTGTGCACAATCAAGCGACTTCATCTTCAACCCAGCACAGCTCAATACCTTGATCACCAAGCTAACACAGGCAGAATATGAAGTTAGTGTGTTCACAGAGCTACGTCCAACCGTCTCCAAGAATGAGCTGAGTCAAATGATCTCGGCTGGACTAAATGCCTTCCAAACGGGGATCGAGACCTTCAGCACTCCTTTGCTAAAGAAGGTCAAAAAGGGAACAGAGGGAATTCGCCAGGTCCAATTCCTCAAGTGGGCTGAAGAACTTGGCGCTCATGTCGATTGGAACCTCCTCTGCGGCTTGCCCGATGCAAGGGCAGAGGACTATCAAACTTCCCTTGATGTAATCCAACTCCTTGGTCACATCAAGCCAACTGGATCATTAATTGACTTCATTCTGCAACGCTATAGCCCCTATTATAAGGGTCGTGATTCTCATTTTTCCTGGGTCGCGCCTAGCCCTGCTTACAAAGAGATCTTCCGCACCCTCAACGAGGAAGCTATTACACGCCTAGCCTATAATTTTAGTTATAATCATAAACAAGCTCATATAGCAGCACATTACAAAAAACGCCTAGAAGAGGCATTCACAACTTGGAAAGAAAGCTACCTCGAGAACTTCCTTGTCAGCTCAACTTACCTTGCAGAAGGCCAAGAAGAGCTCTTGATCATTGACACTCGCCCAATAGCGAAGAATAGATCTTGGGTTCTTAGAGGATTCCAGCGCATGCTTTATTTAGCCTGTGATTCTGTTCAACACCTCACCAAATTGAAGGCCTTAGCTGCAGAGAAAGAGAAGCAGGTAGAAGCCGAACTAAAGATCCTTGTTGAGGCAAATCTGATGCTTCGAGAAGGCTCTCAATACCTAAGCCTAGCCATCCCTCTAAAGTCCTACCTCCTGAGTAATGAGAAGAGATTGGCCCTCAAAGAGAAAGTCGAGCAAGCAAGACTCTGGCATTCTGCATACGCTGCTTTTTCGTAAAGGGGGCAAGAGTTAAATGCTTGAACCTCTTCGGGCAATGGCACAAGAGGTTGATCAACGTTGGAGCAAGGTCGCACGGGTAAAAGAAGCGCTCCCTGATATCGCAGCGGAAACGTGGGAGATGGCTGCAATCTCCTTTGATCCAGAGGCTCTAATCAGAGCTGCGATCGAAGAGGTGCAATGGGCACCACAGCATCAAGAACACCTCCGCTATGGGCAACCTGCATTAACGGTTTTTTGTTCTAGAGACCTCCTCGTTGAGGTTTATCTATGGGAAGGAGCGGGGGGAGGTATTCACGATCACCCCTTCACTGGGATCTTTTGCATTTTGGAGGGGATTGCTTTGCATGACATCTACGATTTCGAGCCACAGATCCCTCTCGACGATCATATGAATCTCGGCCTCCTCAAGAGACAGACATTAGAGGTTCTTCGCCCAGGTTCTCTGCGTCGATTTGGCGCCCCCATACCCTTGATTCATCGAATTCTCCACGTCAAAGATCCTGGCGCCTCGATGGTAGTGCGTACGCGAGAAGGGAGGATTACTCCTCAATACAACCGCTTTTCGCTCGGAGGGCTTAGGGAGCCTACCGAGCGCACTGCCCAAGTTAGTCACATCAAGGCGCAGCTCTTACGCCGCTTGGCACAACGCAATCCAGACTCAGCGATGAATTGCCTTGCGGAATATCTGGACTCGGCAGATCCTGGCTCCGTCTATGACGCTCTTCTTAAGCTATGTTCAACCCCCTTAAGGGATGAGCTTTGGCCTTTTCTCGAAAGCCTGAGCTATCCAAACTTGCCTTCACTAAGAAAGAGCTTGACGGGCTTTGAGGTTGAAATTGCTCTCTATAACGAGCTTCAAAAGGCAGAAAAAGGTTTGCCTAAAATCATCGCAGCCTGCCTTTCCTTTGCTCGAAGTCCTGAGGAGACCTTGCGCATTCTTAGCGAGGTCACCGAGTCGAAAGTGCCTGCAATATTGGTGCAGGATTGGTTGCTAGAGGAGATAGGGCTTGAGGCTACCGCCTCGACTCGTGTAGTAGTTGATGCTGCATGGCGCGCACAGTCCTTGAGTGAGCTCTACACACTCCTAGCTGATCGTGGTTATCAGAATATGGAAACACTAGAGACGAAATTCGCGAAGATCTTTGAACTGGTTCACGCGATTCCCATGATTGGTTGGTATAGAGGTCTTGGTGTCTGAGGTGCCATTGATGGGTCTTCGAATAGCAGTCATTAATCCACCCTTTTTTACCGCTGGTCTTCAGCCCTCCTTAGGTACAGGATATGTGAATGCGCTTCTGCGCAAAGCCGGGCATGAGGTCTGGAACTGGGACTTTGACTTTCTAATCCGTGAGAGTCACCCTGAATTAGCGCTGGGTATTCATCGCCTTCAAATGCTCAATGCTCATCCTCTGCGAGTTAATTTTTTGATTCGGCCAGAACTGCTCATCTGGTCTCTTCAAAACGATCCCATCCCCAGAGAAGTGTGCTCGGCAGAAGAGGCGGAGCTGATCCTGGCCTTGAACGCCTGGGCCCAAGATTCAGCAGCTAAGGTACTTGAAATAAAGCCCGTGCTGGTGGTGATGTCGAGTCACATTACCAGTGTATTCATGGGCCAACTCCTCGCGCAGGCTTTCAAGCGAAAGCTCCCCCGAATAAGGATCATTTTAGGAGGACCTGGTGTTGCACTACCTGAGATTCGAGATTTCATACTCAGGCTCGGTAACACCGATGCCATCATTGTTGGAGAAGCGGAAGGCGTTATAAGTTCTTTGGCCGAAGAGCTTTCTTTAGGCGGTCCAGAGGCCGTTCTCACAGACGGGGTCGCGACCCAATTCGGTTATCGACCTCATGAATACATACCCAATCTCGAAGGGGTGCTAGAGACACCTGATTTCCGTGGTCTCCCCTCCAAGCAAAAAAACCTTTCAATTTATTCAAAACATTCACAGCCTGAATTCCCAACATGGTATTCCCTCAGAGCCGGAGCAATCCCTGTCGCCAGCTCCCGAGGCTGCGCCTTCAAGTGCACATTTTGCTCAGAATCTGCGTATTGGAAGAGATTTCGTCCCCGTCCGATTGAAGAGGTAATCTCTGAAATCGAACATCAGGTAAAGGCCTATAGCGCCTCTCAGATCACTTTCTCAGACAGCCTTCTGAATCCAGGAACGAAGCGCCTTGGAGAGCTCCTCTCCGGACTTGCAAAACGAGCTCTCGATATCACCATTCCCTTCGCTTACATGACGCCCCGCGCGATCCCCGCAGAGCAGGTAACTGAGCTTGTGCGCTGTGGCTTTCGTGTGATCGCCTTCGGGATCGATGGCGCGAGTGACTCCCTTCTTCGCTCGATGAAGAAGGGCACCAACACTCAAGAACAACTCGAGGTGCTGACCGCAATCAGCCAAGCCGGAATCTTTTGGTATTCCGGTCTAATTGTTGGTCACCCTGGCGAGACGGAGCAAGACATCGAGGAAGGGGAGGCGAGACTGATTGAACTCGCCGCACGCTTGCATGACGCCAAGGTTCCCGAATGGAGCTGGCCACTGATCAGCGCAACGCCTCTAAGGATCGAGCCAATGTCTCCCCTATATACGCAAAGACAGAAATATGGAATCGAGTTACGTCCGTACACCATCCCGCTTCCCTCTACTTTTCAAGAACTTGCCCCGGTCGTCGAGCCACTCCTGCAAGAGTGGGCTAACCCACCTGATCCAGAAAAAGTAGAGCGACATCGACAAAGACTTAGCGCAGTATGGCCACAGCCTGCCGCTCAACGAAAGCCCTTCCCCCGCAAACTTTTATCTATGGGGCCTTTAAAGCAAACAGGTGCTAATTATGCAGATTTCTGAAAAAGAGATCGCAAAGCACACCTCATTGAAAGTTGGGCTGGTAGCCATGCCCTGGGGAATGCATTATCTCGCGAACTTAGCACTAGCGACGCTTGGAAGCTTGGTGCGAAAGGAACAGCCTTGGCAAAAAGTGAGTTTGCATTTTGCCTATCTAGAGCTTTTTAGCCGCATCCCCAACCTTTACAACATTTTAGCCAACAATCCACTCTCGGAGTTGATTTATTTAGCACTCCTGCACCCCGAGCGCCTTGATGCAACTCGACAACAATTTGTTCAGCTTCCAGGGCCTCCAGGAGTACCTGAAAATTGGAGTGAATTAAAGCTTAGTTATATCTTTGACCAAACACATGAAGCTGCTAAAGCCCATCTGGAAGAACTAAGTGAAGAACTTAGAGGGTATGACGTAATAGGTCTAAGCACCAGCTTCTATGCACTGTTCTCAAGTTTGGCGCTAGCAGCTCTACTCCGCAAACTAAATCCTAAACAACACCTTTTCCTGGGGGGTCACGGAGTTTCGTTCAAGGTCGGGGCCTCGGTCTTGGATCACTATTCATTTATCGACACAGTGATCCAAGGGGAAGGCGAGATTCCCCTCCTCCAGCTACTCAATGAGCTTTCTCTTTGCAAAAAAGGGCTAAGACACGAGCGAAGGGTCCTCTCCGCAGCAGGGCTCACTGCAGAGGAACTCAACGAGCTGCCAACGCCTGAGCTAGATGAATATGCAGCCATGGCTGACAAAAAGGGCATTCAATGGTCTCTTCAAGTCGAGGGTTCTAGAGGGTGCTGGTACGACCGTGTCCGCCAAACCGGTGACCTCAAGAAGATCTGTTATTTCTGCGGCTTGGACACTGGAACCTGGAGGAGGAAGCAACCAGCTCGCACAGTCCAACAAATATCAGAAATGGCCATGAAATACCGAAAGCTTTGTGTGACCTTTGTCGACTACGTACTCTTCCCCAAGGGAGCGTTGGAGCTAGCGGAAGCGATTGAAGAAACGGGCTTGGAGCTTGCATTTCATCATGAGCTACGAGCAGAGACCTCCGTTTACCAGCTTCTCCGGCTCTGGGAAGCAGGATGCGTCAGCATTCAATGCGGTATTGAAGGCTTAAGCAACTCTTATCTAGAGCGACTGGGCAAGGGCACAACTGTGATACAAAATCTCCAGATCATGCGTGCGGCCTTTGAGCTCGACATTTCCTGTGACTCGAACCTGATCCTTTCTTTCCCTGGTGCCACCGAATCCGAGGTAAAGGAAACCGAGCAGAATATTCGGCGTTATGCCTGGTTTTATGAACCGCTATCGATTGGTGTATTCGGTGTAGATCCGGGCAGTACTGTCGCGCGAATACCAGAGTCCTTCGGAATCACTCTTATTCCACCAGCTTATGTGCTGAACGCTCTCCCGGAATCGTTTTGTAAGCTCGAACTCCCGCTGATCGACTATGAACCCAAGGAGGGGCCGAGTTGGAAGCCTGTGGCGAAAGCTGTGCAGGATTGGAGAGAATTCATATATGACCTACGTAGCCGTACTCGGCCGGCAAAGCCCTTGGTTTATCGCGATGGAGGTGATTTCCTCGAGATAGTCGACGAAAGGCGCAATCGCACCAACCACATTCTGAATGGAGTAGCCAGAGAGCTTTACCTTTACACCATGCAGATCAGAACCAGAGGCGCCATCAATTTACGCTTCTCGACAGCAGAAGTCTCTTCGATGCTCGAAGAGTTTCTAAGACGAGATCTCATGTATCGAGATGGTGAGCGCTACCTCTCCTTAGCGGTGTCGACCAAACCTCACATCGCAGCAAAAAGAATTCGACAACAAAACCAGGTGGACCAATCAATAAAGCATTAGGTCATTCAATCTTTACCGGTCGCAAAGTGATTCGCCCAGGCATTGAAGATCAAGTCACTCTACAAAGGCGAATCTCGGCCTTTGGAAGCCAAGCATTAACCAGCTATCCAGCGGTGAATAAAAATCGCCTGAGAATAAACCTAGCCACCTAATCACAAGGCTCGAAGACAAGACACTGCTCTGCGAAGCTGAGCGCTATAAAACTCACCTGAAGGAGTTTAAGAGCGGGTCGAGTTCGTAGATCCAATTCAGGATCTCATGTCAAGCTTGCTTGAAGGGGTATGAAAGACTATAAATATTAGATGAATTCAAGACTAAGCCTTAGCTGGATTACTTCTCAACAAGTTGGCCTATTCGCTGTAGATGATCGACTCTTGACGCCTAAGGTGTGGTCGTAAAGTTTGGAAAACTGGTAGAGAATGCAGCTGCTGTTTTTTCTTTCTTTAAGGGCTGTCTAATGGATGGCAGGGAGGCTGGTTATTGGGATTTTCAAGCTTCCAGTGTTCCAGCTCCTCTTCTCCCCATTCCCGAAATCCCAACTCAGGACGAATCTCGTCAAAAGTAGTAGCTGTGACCTGTCGTGCTTGGTTCAGACAGTTCGCAATAATCCTTTCATGCACTGTAGATCCGGGCGGTCGTCCTAGCTCCACGTAGCGAATCGTATGGGTTTCGTGAAGATGCTTCACTTTCAAGAAGCTTCCCAGTTCGTAGGTGCGAAGTACTGGGTGAAGACCATAGCTGCAGCGTGTGTCCGTAGCGTCAGCGGCTGCGACGAAATCCATGCTTGAACGCAACTCAGGGTAAGGCTCAATCCCGAACTCAAGTGTTACTAGCACCAAACAATCAGCCTTCACAAAAAGTGGAGCTTCCAATGCCCATTGAAAGGGAACTTCACGAAAGACTCTGGCGCGTCCTTCCTCGAGTACCACTGGCAAAGCGAGAAAACCGTGCAGCTGAAATAAAGGAACATTCCTTGTCAGCCTTCGACCCAGGTAGTAGCAGAACTGAACAAGGTCATTTTCATTGGCATATGGGAACTCCGCCAATTGGAGCGAGGCTTGGCGACTTTGCCAACGAAAAATATGGAAAAAGGACTCCACGTTGTGCCGAAATCCATGGATGAACCCAGATGCTGACTTGCGATCACGAGCAAGCATGCTTGCTCCCACAAAGAACACCCCTGATAGCGTGGATTCCCATGAACTAGAAAGGACTGGGAAGCGTCCATCCAGTGATGTCTCTGGTCTGCAATCGTCATCAAACAACTCTGGATCGAAGTAGCGCCAACCAGTACAAAGAATCACTTTGTCAAAGTAATGCTCTTGTATTCGTGATCCAGGCACGTTCCAGTGTGCGTCGTCTTCGGTGCTAAGTACGTTGAAGCCTAATCCTGCTGGGGTGATCCGTAGTACACGCTTTCGGAGAACCGCGTGGAGAGACTTCAGCTGGTACATGTCGAAAATACCAGCATTGACGGCACGAATATCTCCGACGTAGTGGGTGTCCCACGCAAGCCGTGGTGAGTGCCGCACGTAGACATGGATGAGAGCAGCAACCTCACTTATGTGATTGGCCACCTCAAGAGCAGAGTTTCCCCCACCCAAGATCGCTACCGTTTTATTCTCATAGTCGGCCAAGTCGATTGAGTGATCCTCATATCCGCAGGCATGCTCGATCCCCTCAATTCCCTTTGGCACGTTGGGGGCTACGGCTCCAGTGGCAATGACTACGTAGCGTGCCTTAAGATGGTCTTTTTCCCCCAGTTTCAACAAGAAGCCCCTCTCAACTGAGGAGATTCGCATTACGCGGCTGTTGAAACGGATGTTCAACTGATACTTGTCCTGGAATGCCTTGAAATAAGTGCACAGCTCATCCGCCGAAGGAAAGAGAGATGTGGAAAAACGAGTGAATCGAAATTCATCATCATCACAAATCAATGAGTTCCAATCGTGCCTTAAGTTAAATTCTGGATCTTGGACTTGATTGAATCGCTTGTTAATCGAGAGAAGTGTGCGGTGGCGAGGCATTGTGCGATAGAAAGGCGCAACCTCCTCAGCCGCCTCAAGAACAAGGTAACTTTGCCCTTCTCGTTGAAGCAAATAGGCAAGTTGCAGACCCGCCGGACCTGCTCCGATGATGATTGTTTCGAAGTCGTAGCTTGAAGAACACATCTGCACACCCTATCCTTGCGAAGAGAGAAGTCTTGAGACCCTACATTTGGCGGGGTTTCTTTTTGCTCTTAAATTTAGAGCTTTTAGCGTGAAGAAAATTGACATCTAGCCATGACTTTGTGCTGAGCCGTTTTCTAAATTACAGTTAGGTCTCTTCTCCGAGCCCTTGCCAACTTACTTTTCTTAGCTTCTCGTACTCTCGCATTATCTGAGAGCAATTACAGCATTTGGCCGCCTTTGCTTTGGCCTTTTTGGTAAAGCAAGTAAAGCGGGGAATAGCAACGGTAGTTAATATCCCAAGCACAGAAATAACGATAACTAGTTCAACTAAAGTAAGACC
>Ga0163108_10004107_pt1 | contig 10311 bp, 6 predicted proteins | sample Fk1155metaG_FD_109644 | JGI IMG/M metagenome (GOLD analysis project Ga0163108, IMG submission 109644) | Marine microbial communities from the Central Pacific Ocean - Fk160115 155m metaG | ecosystem: Environmental > Aquatic > Marine > Oceanic > Photic zone | place: The Central Pacific Ocean...
ATTTCCTGCTTTAACAAAGACTCAATAGCCAGCTCAATATCTTCATCGCGTAAATAATTGGCAACATTTGCATTTACAAACTTCTTTTCTATAGCTTCCTGCAATAGAAGTTGCTTTATAACTAGCGTTTGCGTGGCTTGATGACGAGAGGAATCCACATTATTAGCGGGGTGGTGCTGCATTTCACCATACACTTCATCATCCGTAATTTCAACTTTATTGACAATAATTGGCATAATTAGCCCCGCTTCCGTACTATCTGGTATCCTGAACGTAGCAGGTATTTTATAGGTGCTGCCACACCGCTAAACACATGGACCATCCGGGTGAATGGAAATAGCAGGAAGATGGTGGTTCCCAATACTAAATGTAGCTTGAAGATCAACGCTTCTTCCATAATGAAATCAGCTGCACCGCTGCGGAAAGTAACAATGTGCTGCGCCCAATTTGCCAGTGCAATCATAGAACTTCCCTCCATGTGTTGTGCAGAAAATGGTATAGTAATTAATCCCATAATAAGTTGCACGTATAGCACTAGCAGAATTATAATATCTGAGGGTTTACTAGTAGCGCGGATACGTGGATCAAATAAACGACGCTTGAGCAATATGGTCATACCGATAAAACATATTGTGCCGAAAATGCCACCTGCAGTCATAGCGACCAGTTGTTTAACTTCCGCAGTCATAACATGGTGATAGATACTAGCTGGGGTTAATAAACCAATCAAGTGACCAAAAAACAGGAAAATAATACCAATATGGAAAAGGTTGTTACCGATACGCATCCCCTTTTTGCGTAATAGTTGGCTAGAATCGGTCTTCCATGTATATTGATCTCGATCATAACGTAATGCACTGCCAAGGATGCATATAGTTAAGCAAATATATGGATAATACCCAAAAAAGAATTGATTTAGATAATTAGCACTCATGATACACCTCCTGCTATTTTACTAGTGTTTCTGTTGCGTTTTGAAAAGCATTGCAGCTATTGCAATCTGCTGCTGCAGCAGCAAGAGGATCGTCTGTAAAAGCCTCGGCCTCTTTCCATTCTGCATCAATTTCTTCCAAAGTTTCTGCATCTTTGGGGGATTTTTCTAATGCTTTCTCAATTTTTGTCTTATCTGCTTTAATTGCAGAAAGTGCTTCTATAGCTGCGAATACATCTGCGTATGGTGAATTTATTTTTTTTAGCTTAAACCCAATCATCGTAATCACATCAATGGCCTCACCGAGCAATTCGCTAGCTTCTGCAAACTCTAGGCGTGAAAGATATTCCATAAATAGTGGTAGATAATCGGGTAGCTCACTGCTATCTATATGCAAATCTTTTTCTTTGTAGGTATCAATAAGATCGACCATCGCCTGACCACGATCACGTGATTCACCGTGAATATGTTCAAATAAATGCAAGCAATGAGAACGCCCTCGATCGAATGTTTCCACATAGTCTTCCTGCACGGCCATTAAATTCTTGGCGTTTTGATTATTTAGAAACTTCTCAATCTTCTTGATGGATTTTTCTGGCAATACATCTTCCTCACGCAACATTTGTAATAATTCATCTGAAGCTGAATAAACCGTTCCTTCGGGATAGGTGAGTAATAGTCCTAATAGTTTAAATGTTTTCATGAACAACTCCTGCAGCTACTAGAGCCACATTTTTCAGTTTTTGTTAACGCTTCAGGTACCTTTCCACTCATAGTATTTTTGTGTGTCTTCGCACCAAACAGTCTGGTTTTACCGTCATCACCAGAGCAGCCATTGCCAAAGCTAAAGCCACAAGAGCGACTGGTATTAAATGCAATCTCATTATCGTATGGAGTATCACCGGAATATTCACGATGGTTGGTCGGAATCACGAACCGATCTTCATAATTTGCAAGTGCCATAATACGATACATATCATTAAGTGTTTCTTCGTCTAGCCCCACTTGATCAAGTAGATCGGTGTTATTAATACCCTCAACATTTTTCCCACGCATAAATTCACGCATAGCAATCATCCGCTCTAATGCACTGATCACCGGTTCTTCTTTGCCTGCCGTTAGTATATTAGCGAGATATTTCACTGGAATGCGCAACTTATGCACATTTGGAATTACTCCGTCCATCTCGATTTGCCCATTTTCTGCAGCATTAGTTATCGGCGAAAGCGGTGGAATATACCAGACCATGGGTAAGGTGCGATATTCAGGATGTAGCGGTAGTGCTACTTTCCAATCCATCGCCATTTTATAGACCGGCGACTGCTGAGCAGCCGTAATCCAGCTATCCGGTACGCCATCTTTTTTGGCTTGCTCAATTATTTCAGGATCATGCGGATCAAGAAAAATATCACACTGTGCTTGATACAAATCCTGCTCATCTTCTGTGCTAGCTGCTTCTTTAATGCGATCCGCATCATAAAGCATTACGCCGAGATAACGGATACGCCCTACGCAAGTTTCCGAACATACTGTTGGGTCACCATTCTCAATCCGCGGATAGCAGAATGTACATTTCTCAGATTTTCCAGACTGCCAATTGAAGTAGATTTTCTTATACGGACAACCAGAAACACACATTCTCCAACCACGACATTTATCTTGGTCTATAAGCACGATACCATCTTCTTCTCGCTTGTAAATTGCACCAGATGGGCAAGAAGCCGCGCAGGTTGGGTTTAGACAATGTTCACACAAACGCGGCAGATACATCATGAATGTATTCTCAAACTCGCCATAAATATCAGCTTCAACATCTTTAAAGTTATAATCCTCACGACGTTTTTTAAATTCACCACCAAGAATCTCTTCCCAGTTCGGTCCCCACTCTGGTTTCTCCATCTTTTTGCCAGTTAGAGCCGAATGCGCACGCGTTGTTGGCATATGCTTACCTTCTGGTGCTTTTTGCAAACGCTCATACTCGAAGGTAAATGGCTCGTAGTAATCGTCTATTTCAGGCAGATCAGGGTTGGCGAAAACCTTGGCTAACAAGCGGAATTTTCCACCCATCTTTGGAGTGATATCACCGTTTTTTTTGCGCTCCCAACCGCCATTCCAAACCTTCTGATCTTCCCATTTTTTGGGATACCCTACACCCGGTTTAGTTTCCACATTGTTAAACCATGCATATTCGACGCCCTGACGTGAGGTCCATACGTTCTTACATGTCACCGAACAGGTATGGCAACCAATACATTTATCCAAATTGAGGACTTTTCCTATCTGTGCGCGAATATTCATTATATGATCTCCTCATGATTAAGATTCGCTTTGCCATCTTCCAGCCAATCTACATTTTCCATTTTACGAACAATGATAAACTCATCACGATTTGAGCCAACAGTGCCATAATAATTGAAGCCGTAGGCTAGCTGTGCATACCCACCAATCATATGGGTTGGCTTGACTACAGTACGTGTTACAGAATTGTGAATCCCCCCACGATTGCCGGTAGTTTCTGCTCCAGGTGTGTTAATGATCTTTTCCTGTGCGTGATACATCATACTCATTCCTTCAGGTACACGTTGCGAGACAACCGCCCGTGCAGAAATGGCACCGTTGGTATTGTAAAGTTCAATCCAGTCATTATCCTCCACGCCGATCTTTACGGCATCGACTTCACTAATCCACACTACTGGACCACCGCGATTCAGCGTCAACATTAATAAATTATCGGAATAAGTGCTGTGAATACCCCATTTCTGGTGAGGCGTAATCCAGTTTAGTACGATTTGCTTGTTGCCATTGTCATGTTCTTCAATTACCGGAGCGATGGTTTTGGTGTTAATCGGCGGTTTATACACACACAGTGCTTCGCCAAAATCACGCATCCATTCATGATCCTGATAGAATTGTTGACGACCGGTGAGGGTTCGCCACGGAATTAGCTCGTGAGTATTGGTATAACCGGCATTATAGCTAACATGTTCATCTTCCAGCCCGCTCCATGTAGGAGATGAAATAATCTTACGTGGCTGCGCCTGCACATCACGGAAGCGGATTTTCTCCTCTTCCTTTGGCTTGGCTAAGTGCGTATGGTCACGACCAGTAATATTACCCAGAGCCTTCCATGCCTTTACTGCCACCTGACCATTTGTTTCAGGCGCAAGCGAGAGGATAACTTCCGTTGCATCAATATCAGATTCAATACGAGGCATTCCTTTAGAGATACCTTCTTCGGTTACAACACGATTTAACTTACCTAAGAATTTAACTTCATTCTCAGTATTCCACGAAATACCTTTACCACCGTTGCCAGCCTTACTGAGTAAAGGGCCAAGAGAAGTGAATTTCTTGTAGGTATTTGGATAGTCACGTTCAACTTCAATGAAATTTGGCATGGTCTTGCCAGGAATTGGATCAATTTCACCTTTCATCCATTCTTTAACATCCAAAGCTTGCGCCATCTCTGCCGGGGTATCATGAAGAATAGGCAGTGCAACCACATCTTTTTCTACACCTAAATGTCTGTCACAAAGCTCTGAGAATTTTTTAGCAATGCCTTTATATATTTCCCAATCACTTCGCGATTCCCAAGCAGGATCCACCGCACCTGATAGTGGATGAATGAACGGGTGCATATCAGAGGTGTTTAGATCATTCTTCTCATACCATGTTGCGGTAGGAAGTACGATGTCAGAATATACACAGGTGGTGGACATACGGAAATCAAGCGTTACGACAAGATCAAGTTTGCCTTCCGGTGCATCTTTATGCCACTTAACTTCTTTTGGCTTTGCTCCGCCCAACTCACCTAAATCCTTACCTAACACTCCATGTTGAGTGCCAAGTAAATGTTTGAGCATATATTCATGCCCCTTACCTGATGAACCAAGTATATTAGAACGCCAGATAAACATGTTGCGCGGAAAGTTTTTTGGATCGTCGGGATCTTCACACGACATTTCCAGTGAACCACTGCTTAGACGGTTAACAATATACTCTTTCGTATCTATACCAGCTTTCTTAGCTGCCTTTGTTAACTCCAACGGGTTTTCTTTTAGCTGTGGAGCAGAAGGCAACCAGCCCATACGCTCAGATCGCGTATTGCAGTCGATGAGGGAGTAATTATTCCATTTTTCTTTATCAGCCAAAGGCGAGAGAATTTCATCTACTTCTAGTTTTTCATATCGCCATTGGTTAGAATGTGCATAGAAAAAGCTAGTGCTATTCATATGACGTGGCGGACGCACCCAATCTGTGGCAAATGCAAGCGGTTGCCAGCCAGTTTGTGGGCGGAGTTTCTCCTGACCAACATAATGCGCCCAGCCGCCGCCAGATTTTCCAATACAGCCGCACATCATCAGCATATTAATGATGCCACGATAAATCATATCCATGTGATACCAATGATTAATTGCCGCACCAAGGATTACCATAGAGCGACCCCTTGTTTTATTGGCGTTTTCAGCAAACTCACGCGCAGTACGAATTACCTGTTCTGCTGGAACTCCAGTAATTTTCTCTTGCCATGATGGAGTGTATGGAACATCATCTTCAAGTGAGGTGGCGATATCTCCGCCAAGCCCCTGGTCCACACCATAATTTGCTACCATTAAGTCGTAGACAGTTGCGACTAACACAGATTTTTTTTCATTTAATTTAACCTTACGAGTAGGTATATTACGTTGCAGAACATCATCATGATTTGTATGCATAAAAATTGACTGTTCATGCTCTTGGTTACCAAAGTAAGGAAAGCCAACGGATACAACTTCATCATTTTTATCAACAAAGCTGGTTTCTGGCCATACTTCCGAATCATCAGAAATATTTTTAGCTTCCAGATTCCATTTACTACTTTCATCCCAACGTGAACCGATTGTTCCATTTGGCACGACTATCTCGTTTGTAGTTCCATCAAAAATAACTGGCTTCCACTCTGGATTTTTCTTTTCACCTAAATGATCTTTAAAATCAGAGGCACGTAATGTGCGTGCTGGAACATATTTCCCATCTTTTTCTTCTAGCATTACCAAGAAGGGCATATCCGTATATATGCGACAATAATCATCAAAATATGCACTTTTGCCAGCCACATGAAATTCTTTTAATATCACATGACCCATTGCCATGGCAAGAGCAGAGTCCGTACCTTGACGAGCCGGCAACCAGTTATCAGAAAGCTTGGCAACTTCGCTATAGTCTGGCGTAACGGCAACAGTTTTTGTGCCGTTATAGCGTGCTTCGGTGAAGAAATGAGCATCAGGTGTACGTGTTTGAGGAACGTTTGATCCCCATGCAATTATGTAAGAGGAATTATACCAATCCGCACTTTCTGGTACATCGGTTTGCTCCCCCCATACTTGCGGAGAACTAGGCGGTAAATCACAATACCAATCATAGAAACTCATGCAGGTACCGCCAATTAGCGACAAGTAACGAGAACCGGCTGCATAAGATACCATCGACATTGCTGGAATTGGTGAGAAGCCAATGATACGATCAGGACCATAGGTTTTTGCTGTGTAAACATTCGATGCAGCGATAATCTCATTCACTTCATCCCAACTGGCGCGCACCATTCCTCCCAAGCCACGCACCTGCTTATATTCTTTAGATTTTTCTGACTGAGAAACAATATCACCCCAAGTATCAACAGGATCAGAACACACATTTTTTGTCTCTCGCCACAATTTCAACAAGCGTGAGCGGATCATAGGATATTTCAGACGTGCAGAGCTATAAAGATACCAGCTATAGCTAGCGCCACGGGCGCAACCACGTGGTTCATGATTCGGCAAATCAGGGCGCGTACGAGGGTAATCGGTTTGCTGGGTTTCCCATGTTACCAATCCATTTTTGACATAAATTTTCCAACTACAGGAACCTGTACAATTTACTCCGTGAGTAGAACGTATGATTTTGTCATGCGACCAACGTCCACGATAGGCTTTTTCCCAATCACGATTTTCATTGGTGGTAATTCCATGACCATCGGAGAAGGTTTCTGGTGCTTTGTTAGTAAAGAATGTTAGTTTATCTAAAATATGACTCATGATTTTTCTCTCTTATGGGTTTTTCACATAGGCGTTCTTGCGAAGGTAGAACCACCAATTAATAACAATACAGACGACATAGAATGCAGCGAATCCATATAGAGCATTCTCCGGTGTTGCCGCTTTTATATTTTCTCCCAGCACTTTTGGTATATAAAAAGCTCCATATGCAGCTATTGCAGATGTCCAGCCAAGCACAGGTCCTGTTTGCTCTTTATCAAACACTTGAGAAATAGTACGGAAGGTTGAGCCGTTACCAATTCCAGTTGCTGCGAATAAGATCAGGAACAAGCCAAAGAAGGGATAAAAATACTCTTCCGGTGTGGCAGACATATAGGCTTGTTTCATATAATATGCTACGCCCAAAGCACTAGCCACCATAACGAATGAGATAATTTGCGTAACCTTAGCACCACCCATCTTATCGGCAATCATCCCACCTATAGGGCGAATAAGCGCGCCAATAAATGCTCCAGTCCATGCGAACATAAGAGCCGACGGTCCATTTGGGTTTAATGTGTCATGGGTAAGCACTCCATCCACCATAATATGTTGGAAACCGAAGATTACCTTAATGGAGAGCGCTAAACACGCTGCATATCCTATAAATGAACCGAACGTCATAGTGTAGATAACGGTCATTGCCCACGTATGCTTATTGTTGAAGATTTTATATTGTCGCGTGAGGCTGGAGCCAATCTCGCCTGGAATTTTCTTTAATAGAAATACTGTCGCCACAACAACTATCGGCAAAACAATCAGTTTATCTACTTCAAAACCTGAGCCTCCAGCTGATCTTGGTAACATAATCCACAACCCAGAAGCCGCCGTAACCAGTCCTATCGTTAGCATAAAGACGATTTTAGCAAAGGCACTAAACGGTGACCCGATATCAGGAGAGATGTGGTTGTCGCGAATATTATGCATGCCAAACCATCCAGCAATAGCTAGGGGCACTAAAATTAGTAACCACACAAAGCCCGCATTATGGATAAAAGTTTCTGTTCCAGCAGGGATTTTACCAATCAATGCTCCGCTACTGTTTTGCAGAATAAGGGGCTCACCTCCAAATAGAGCGAAGGTCATTACTAAAGGAATGAGTATTTGCATGGTGGTAACACCAAAGTTGCCCAAACCTGCATTCATTCCTAAAGAATATCCCTGCATTTTTTTAGGAAAAAAGTAGCTGATATTAGACATTGAAGAGGCAAAATTACCGCCACCAATGCCAGATAGAAGTGCAAAAAGCTGAAACTGCCATAGTGGTGTATTTGGATCTTGCAGCGCAAATCCTGTACCCACGGCAGGAATCATTAACAAGGCTGTAGTAAAGAATATCGTATTGCGTCCGCCAGCTATACGAATAAAGAAAGTGCTGGGAATGCGCAACGTTGCACCGGATAATCCTGCAATTGCCATCAAGGTAAATAATTCAGATTTCTCAAAATCAAAGCCAAGGTTCAACATTTGCACTGTGATAATGCCCCAATATAACCACACCGCAAATCCACATAACAAACTTGGAATTGAAATCCATAAATTGCGATAAGCTATAGATTTTCCTGTAGTGTCCCATTGTTTCTGGTTTTCTGGATTCCAATTGCGTAGGTCTTTTCCCATATTACTCCCTTTTTAATTTTTCGCTAATTTGTTGCTTTTAGCTAACATCTCAGCGCTCTGTTCTTTAAGTGTTTTAGCTCTTTTTTCCAAATACACACTTTCCTGTGCCAATAATTTGCTGCGTTGCTTTAAATCCTTACTTTCTATAAAAGCCATAATGCTTTCGTCATCTGTTGCTAGCTCAGGTAAATATTTTGGGCCACTTAGTTCCGGGTGTTGCTGTTGCTCTATTCTACGAATAGCAAAATGCATCCATATCAACGCAATCATAATCAGCACACTCAGCAACATAAAACAGCTTGTCCATATGCCAATAAGATCATTCATGATGCCAAAGGTCACAGGCAGAAAGAATCCACCAAGTCCACCAACTAGCCCTACAATTCCGCCAATAGAGCCAACATGGTCAGGGTAATAAACAGGGATATGTTTAAAAACTGCAGCTTTTCCCAGAGACATAAAAAAACCAATTATTACAGTCAAAATTACAAAAAACCATAGTGGAATGGTAAGATTAAAATTAATCGGACCATTAATGCCTGAGACAATATAATCTGTTGCTGGGTAAGACATGATGAAGATACATATAACACAGGCGATAAAGGTCCAGTACATCATAGAGCGCGCGCCGAATTTATCAGACATCCATCCACCAAGGGCGCGGAATATACTTCCCGGTATCGCATAACAAGCTGCAAGCATACCCGCTGTTCCTAGCTCTAACCCATAAGCGCCCATATAAAAACGAGGTAACCACAGTGCTAACGCCACAAATGCACCAAACACAAAGAAGTAATAAAGAGAAAAACGCCATACTTGCATATTTTTGAGAGGTTCAATCTGCTTAAAAAATGGCACATGTTCTACACCTATAGCTTTACGCTTTTCTAAGACAGGGTCATTCTTTGTAAATAGAAAGAAAAGAACCGCTGTTATACCAATAACAATAGCATAAATTTGTGCCACAGCTTGCCACTCTCCTCCCATTGCAATCAACAACATAGGAGCACCAAAGTTGGTCACAGCCGCACCAACATTACCCGCGCCGAATATGCCAAGAGCCGTGCCGATTTTTTCTTTCGGATACCATGTAGATACATATTGAACACCAACAGAAAAGCTACCACCAGACAAGCCCACACCAAGTGCGGCAACTAAAAACATGGGATAAGTAGTAACCATCGTAAGCAGATACGCTGCAATGGCAGTTGCCAGCATTTGTAATGTAAATATTAACCTTCCACCATATTGATCTGCCCATACACCAAGAAAAATTCGACTAATAGATCCAGTTAATATTGGAGTTGCCACCAAAACACCAAACTGTGTATCATTAAGCCCCAAATCTGCTTTAATTTTGATACCGATGATTGAGAACATTGTCCACACTGAAAAGCACACTGTAAAAGCTAATGTACTAGTAGTAAGAGCCTGAGTTTGTTCACCAGAAGTAATTTTGTCAAGTTTCATATATACAATTGTCATATTTATTATAGAAAATTAAATTATTAGTCTAATTTATGTTATAATTATTTGATCTGCATCAATTTTTAATTTTTTAAACATAATAAAAATTTAATTAAAAAGTAGAGTTTTTATTATGGATAAATATAACTATGAAATAGTTAAGAAATTTACTCTTGCATCAATTTTTTGGGGCATAGCTGGGTTTATAATAGGTTTAATTCTGGCATTACAGCTCGC
>Ga0163108_10004109_pt1 | contig 10307 bp, 10 predicted proteins | sample Fk1155metaG_FD_109644 | JGI IMG/M metagenome (GOLD analysis project Ga0163108, IMG submission 109644) | Marine microbial communities from the Central Pacific Ocean - Fk160115 155m metaG | ecosystem: Environmental > Aquatic > Marine > Oceanic > Photic zone | place: The Central Pacific Ocean...
GACGGTGTAATTCAGTATCGAGGACCAAGGGCTGAGGTAGAAAATGAACTGACAATTGACCGTGATATTATGGTGTTAGCTAATCCTGAAATTGCCAAACTACCAAACTGGGTAGTAGGTCTGGTCGCAGCGGGCGGACTGGCTGCTGCTTTATCGACGGCAGCCGGCTTGTTGTTGGTCATTTCAGCCTCCATTGCCCACGACTTACTGAAAAACGGACTAATGCCCGACATCGACGATCAGCAAGAATTGATGTACGCCAGATTGGCCGCTGGGGTGTCCATCTGTATTGCGGGCTACTTCTCATTGGAAATTCCACTGCTCGGTATCAAACCACCAGGCTTTGTAGCGCAGGTTGTGGCCTTTGCTTTTGGATTAGCTGCCGCATCTTTCTTCCCAGCCATCATTATGGGTATCTTCTCTAAACGGATGAACAAAGAGGGGGCTATTACTGGAATGGTTATCGGATTGGCTTTCACCGCTAGCTATATCATCTACTTTAAGTTTATTAACCCGTTAGCCAATCAACCTCAGCATTGGTGGTTTGGTATTTCACCTGAAGGGATCGGTACACTCGGTATGTGTTTAAACCTTGTCTCGTCGTTAATTGTTTCCAGTCTAACCCCGCAGCCGCCAGAAGAGGTACAAGAATTGGTAGAGTACATCCGTATCCCTAGTGAACCGGACCGGGCTGAAGCTTCATAAATGGAAATAGATTGGTAGCAGGAGGTGTTCCATATCAGGTTTATTATTGGTGAATCAGAAAGGTAATAATGTGAAATGTGATCCCTCCGGCTTTTTGTTGATTATACAAACCGGTTATCGTGTGTCTGTCTGGTGTCGGCCGGTCAGTTTGCTAGAAAGGGATCATTACGGAGGACATGCTTGAGTGTACGGAGGTTAGGAGGCAGGGTGATGAAGATATGAGCAGGCAGGAGAAGAAATCGCACGTTGGCCACGAGCTGGTGCGGCTCTAATACCTCGTTTCTTTGGCCGCGGGATGGTTTATTCATGGTGTAAGATCACCTTCAATCTAGGAAGATTTAGCATAGGAATAAACATGAGTGAGATATTTAGGGTTTATTTTGCCGGAGATCTCTTCAACCACAAGGATCTCGTCGGTAACCTGTTACTAGCCGAAGCTATCGAGAAGCATTCTGCTGGACGCTTTGTCTGTGTGCTACCTCAAAACTTAGAACAAGCGAGTGGCCGCTCCATTGATATTCGCAACCAGGATTTGTTCGAGGTGATCTGCGCGGATCTGGTTTTGCTGAACTTTGATGGCAACGATCTCGACTCGGGGACAGTAGCCGAGTTCATGTTTGCTAAGGCACTAGATATTCCAGCTGTAGTACTAAGAACTGATTTTCGTAACAGCGGGGACCAGAACCGTAGTGGAGATCCTTGGAACCTAATGTGTTCTGGTTATCCCCGGACAAAGGTATTTACACTCAACGGAATGGCTTGGTACCAGGAAGCCTTCCGCGCATCCTCGTCAACGGCTATGGTTCTGGAAACACTGTATGCCAAACTGGCTGTTGAAGTGATTGAACGCCTGGAAAGTGTCCTTCAATCTAAGCCTATTATCGCTTCCGATGAACTACGGTTGACGGAACTCTACCGCTGGGCGCTGGCCTATCCTGGTAGTGGATTAGAGGAGTGGTTAACTGAAGAAGAACTACTTCAGACGTTGGTCAAAAAAAGAGCGAAAGGCTCTGTCTAAGTTATTTTTTATGATCGTAAGGGAGCTGAAACGATACGTTAAGCATCCTACCTTCGATGGGATAGGATGGAGTCTTTGTTCAATGGCAACAGTCAGCCACCGCTTTCACAGAATGCAAGGTTTCGTTATGAAGACAGAGGAATCGATGTTGTAAGCGAGTTGATGAAATCGCTCTGGTCGCAAACGGAAACGAGTTCAAGGTCGTCACAGAGTTTTGAAATGATGGGGCAATAGGTGCCGGAACCGCGTCTACCAATCCTGGTTAGGGCGATCCGTAATTTGTTCATATCAACACCTACTGATGGATTGTGGATGATCTTCTAGGATTTTACCATTTGAGGACTAATGAGGGAGAACAAAGATTTCTCAGACGCTTACCAACTGTTTTTGTTCCTGATTAAAATCAAAGCGAAAATTCCGACTCTGAAAATACTGTAAAAATTACACTGTGAGATGCCCTCTGACATCAAAAATCAAGAGAGAAACATTGGCGTCCGGATGTAGTTCAAATGGAATCCAGGTTTCTGGATTGAAGGGATTAGGATAAGTGGGTAACAGTTGGGTTACTTTGGGTAGTGGACGCAGGCTAACCGTCACTTGTCGATCACCGCTATCCATCTCCATCCCCCATCCGCTGTCAGCACTGTCTCTACTTGACCATCAATAATCACCAACTCTTGCCCCTTGGGTATCTATTGGCTACCTATAGTCAATTGCACTGGATACGGCGAAGAGACACGCATCTGCCAACTGATTTCTTGCCCGCTGATAGGGATGTACATCTCTTCTCAATCGGTAAGGACCACCAATTAAGTAGGCTTGATGCCCCATCTCAATCGGCCTTGATAGTGGTATCGGTCTATCCATAGATTCAAAACTGTTCCTGGCTGACGAGTCCAGGCCAATTTCCAGATCCTGTTGACATTCACCGGCGGACAGATTAATTGCGAGTATTGCGGTTGGTTCTGCCATGACTTCCACTAAACAAACGGTTATTTTCCAACCCCAGCATTACTGCCACTTTCATGCAACTTGCTCTTGGACAAAAAAATCAACCTAGCAATTCTGTTCTTGAGAAGTCAACATAATCAGGCTTCAATTTGAAACATATACCGGGACAAGAATGTCATCATGGGATTTTGGAACTCAACAATTGATCCCTCCAGGGTTGTGTGATATAATGAAGTTTCAAAGCAAAGTACGCCTCCTCATCGGTGTTCCCTACAAGTATCTCTTGAGACCCAAGCCAAGCCTCCGTTTATCAGTATTACCACTATTATTGACGATACTACTGAAGTTGCTCTGCTTGGCCTTGTGTAACGGAGTTGAAGCCAAGACATGTACTAGTGGAGGGAGTACCAACAGCTCCCCAACCTCTTCGGACCGATGCTGCGCTTCTGAACAACAACCCGCAGAGGATAGCAGTTGCTGCTTAAGCCTTCCTGCGGTGGTGCAGACTGATCCTTTCATATTGGGGCGGGGCAAACCAACACAACACTTCTTGGTAGTGCCACTAACTGCACCTCCTCTGATTTGTCGAAGTGCAGGTCACTACACAGCAATTCCACTTCCTCCCTTACTTTCACTAGCTAATTCTCCTACTACCCCCCGCCCTCCCCCTATCCGAAACGATAAATAGTCGACATTACTTATACCTTAACTTAACTTAATCCTATTGTCTGTTCACATACTCAATCCGGCTGAAATGCCGATTGATGTCATTGTGGTCTGAGCTCCTCTGCCGACGTAGAGCCGAGTTCAAGTTATTGAAAACAAGGATTCAACGGCTCGACTAAAAATGACTGGATAGCATCCCTCAAACCAAATAGGGAAAGATACTAACATGCAAAAACAATCGATACTTCTCTTCTTTATTTTCTCTTTGATCCATATCTCATACTTGCTAGCACAAGACTCTTGAGGTGCCTGAAGCAATCCCATTATCCCACAAATGGGGACGGACCGTGCGTTCGTTACAAGTGAAACAAAGCGATTTCAATACGACTTTAACATCATGCGTAGCTTTAAGTCGGATGGAGGACACAGTGAAACTAAAGGTCTTTCGCCCACCGGCCAAGTCATCCAGATCTCCAAGCATCGCCATCACGTGTCACTCAGTTTCTTCCGTTTCAATATACGTCTTCGTTATCAGTTGATCCCTAAATTAGGTATATTTCTAGCTGTTCCCTATACCATTAAGGAACAAAAGGCTTTTGTCGAATGGCCGGGTCATCAACCAACGCCGGATGAAAGAGATGCCAGTCGACGAAATGGTCACATTCACCATCGGGACGAGACCTATCGAGGATTCGAAGATCCTAACCTGTCAGTCTTTTATAAATTCAAAGGTGTTTTAAAAGCCAACGATATGCTCACCCTTTCAGGTGGCCTATCAGTGCCAATAGGCCAAACCGAACCAGATCCCTATAAACTCGGCGATAACGGCCAAAAACATCTGCATATTCAGTTTGGTACCGGTACACTGACACCGGGAGCAGAAGTTCGCTACTGGTTGCCAATTGCTAAATCAATTGCCCTCCAAACGACATTGGTTACACGACATCCATTTTACGAAAACAAGCACAAATTCTTGGCACCGGCGGATACATCCGTTTTTCTAAGTGCCGTTTACGAACCAAAAAAGATACTCCGGTTGCGCAGTTCTTGGATGTTTCTACGACAAGGGTTTGGCTATTGGAGTGGGGAAAAAGATATCAACACCGGGTTACAAATGCATGCTCTTATACTAGGAGCTAACATTGGTCAATACACACGGATAAATACTAGACTAATAGTACCAATTCACCAGCAGATGCTAGCTGGCGATGCATTTGAACACGGAGTGCTGTTATCCGTTGGCATATCGCAACCACTATAAAAAAATACGCAGCGTTCAATACTTTGCTCGGTACAGAGAGGCTCTAGAAAAAGTGAGTTTGTAATTTTTCCAACTAAAAACGATTCTGGAGAAATCCGAAACCGTTTCAGTTTTCACAGCGCCAGCTGATACGAATAGCAGCCTAAACGAGCGTTTGTGATCCGTTGTGCTGGGGCCAATGGTGGGTTGTGCTAAGTATGCACAATAGCAAATTAAGTTGCTATTTTAAGTTACGTATTAATGCAATTGAGTGCCAAATGTAGTTGATGTGAAGTCAGAAGTCAAGCAACAAGGATTAAAACAATTCTGAAACCCCAAATCAAGGTGATGGAAACAATGAGATACGATAGCTGGTTTCCAAGGGCTGGAGTCTTCTTCTGAGAGCTATATAAACTATCAAGATTTCAGGTGGGATAGAGTTCATTCAGATTGAAGGATAGGAAAAAAGAAAGAGTTAGTCAGAGTTGTGTGGGGTAGATTAGTTCAGATTGTCTAAATAAGCTGAAAGTTAGTAATAGCGAAGGTTAATAGCCTAGAGAAGGAGATTCAAAATCTGTCATACATCAGATTGGATAACAGTACCATTGATACAATACCGTAGTCTAGTCGGTCTAGCCCCCTCTTGAAACACATGCACATATGTCCGAGATGGCCGTTGTCGCAGGTGCAGAGCATCTCAGTTCTGACTATACTGTGGGTTAGGTCAATTTCCTCAGTATTTTTCCCTGTATCCGCGGTATCAAATAAACTGGGCCAACCACAACCTGAATTGTATTTTGTTTTGGATAGAAGTTCCTTTTTGTCGCAAAATCCGGTATTGGGTTAGTGTCAGTTTTTTCGCCATTCTTGATCGGTTAAAACTACCTTGTCATTTTTCAGGTCTTGTAACAAATAGCTCCGGTAATTGCTTTTGGCAGGCCATGACCAACAAAAAACAAACACAAGTAATAGACGCTGAATTGACATTTCCGTACCTTAGTTTCTGAGTATAAGTTTGGGAGTATTTTATGTCCTTAATTTCAATCATCGCTGGATAAGCAAAACTGCAAATGCAATTTCACTGTCCCGAATGGCATAACCGGTTAACATCAACTAATTCAATACTGTGCGATCGCCTGTTGCAAGGTGAGCCTTTACCAAACGGATTTGTTCTAGCGGCCCACCAGCAAACGGCTGGTAAAGGACGATTGGGCCGAAGTTGGCAATCGTCAGGTGGCCGCAACTTGACCTTTTCCTTCTTGTTGAAACCAATTAAACGTATCCACCAGGTTACAGCACTACCGATGGCCGTGGCTATTGCCGTGGCTATTAGTTTAGAACAGTATGGCTTAACGGTGCAAACCAAGTGGCCGAATGATTTGCTGGTTCGCAAACGAAAAATTTGTGGTATTCTAACCGAATGCCCACAACCGTTGTCGATCGTTGTTGGAGTCGGCGTCAATATCAATATGACATTAGACGAGGCAGATCTGATCGATCAACCAGCCACTTCAGTTTTTATTGAAAGTGGCCAGCAATTGTCTGTCCAAAGCTTTTTAGACCGGCTACTACCTACACTCACCGTCTGGATTCAGAATTGGCAAAGATGCGGATTCTCAGCTCTACACGCGGCTTGGCGAAATCGTTGCTTCAACTTAGGGAAAGAGATCGAAGTTGGAGACGGAAATAACCGAAAAACAGGCATCCTAATCGGTTTCGGTTCGGCTGGTCAATTACGACTTCAGGAAGACAATGGCCAACAAACTGAGATTTGGGCCGGGGACTTAAGCTAGGAGATTAGGGCCAGTGTATCGCCTGCCGCCACTTGATCACCAGGAGAAACAGAAATCTCGGTCAAGGTTCCACTTATGGTAGCCGAAATCGGCATTTCCATCTTCATTGCTTCCAGCACTAGAAGACTATCTCCTTCTGAAATTGTAGTTCCGACATCAACTAACAGGCGTATTACCTTACCAGGCATCTCGGCGGTAATGGCAACTGATTGATCTGAAGTCTCTGCAGACGGCGATGAACCGTTGCTTACGCTATTTAGCTCAACCTGGAATGTTTTACCATTGACCACCGCGGTATTACCGTCAATAGAAACAGAATAACTTCGACCGTTCAGACTGAGGTTATAGCTAGCCGGAGCATCGGCCGAAACAGATGGGACGGTTTTTTCCTTTTCGATTTTACGTACACCAATTTCAGCCTGGCCCTTTAAGAATGATAGCCCTTTATCTTTGCAAGTGGCGACGATAAAAACATTCTCATCTGTCAGTTCGAGGTCATTGGTTTCAAGCTGTCTACGGGCAGCCGGAATCCCTTTTTCAGGGTCAGCGTCGTTACGTTCTAGCGGAGGTCGGGTAGTGGGTTGCAAGCCCAACTGCTCGGAAGCGGCTTGCATGATCTCAGGGTCTGGTGGCACTGGCGTTTTGCCAAAATAGCCGAGCACCATCTGACCATAAGTCTCGGCAATCCGTTTCCAAGGACCGAACATCACATTGTTAAACGATTGCTGGAAATAGAATTGAGAAACCGGTGTAACAGAAGTGCCGTACCCACCTCGCTCAACTACTTCTCGCATGGCCTTAATTATGTCTGGATATTTGTCCATGATATCATTGTCTCGTAGCATCTGCGTATTGGCTGTTAAGGCACCACCTGGCATAGGACTCCAAGGAATCATTGGCTCCACGGCCACGGCCTCTGGCGGCAGGAAATAATCTACCATACATTCCTTGAAAACCTCTTCTGCTTCCCGCACCTTGTTAATGTCTATGTTGAGATCAAATTGTGAACCTCTTAGAGCATGCCACATAACTAGCAAGTCAGGTTGACAAGTTCCACCAGAACAGGGAGCCAGTGATAAGTCAATAGCATCGGCTCCGGCTTCTAGAGCCGCAAGATTAGCTGCGACACCAATACCAGCTGTTTCGTGGGTGTGAAAATGGATAAAGGTGCCCTCAGGTAACATTTGTCTGGCTCGTTTGATAGTTTCATGCACCTTAGAGGGCACAGCTGTACCGGAAGCATCTTTGAAACAAACTGAATCATAGGGAATACCAGCATCCAGAATTTGGCGCAACGTTTGTTCATAGAATTCGGCATCGTGTGCACCTTCACAACCAGGTGGTAATTCCATTAAAGTTACGCAAACTTGGTGTTTGAGACCAGCGTCGACGATACACCGACCAGAATAGACCAGATTGTTGACATCGTTTAGCGCATCGAAATTTCGAATGGTCGTTATCCCATGCTTTTTAAAAAGCTCAGCATGGAGTTTGATAATATCGCTTGGTTGCGACTCTAGACCTACTACATTCACGCCCCTAGCTAAAGTTTGTAAATTAGCCGCTGATCCCGCTGTAGAACGAAATGCATCCATCATAGCAAAAGCGTCTTCATTACAGTAGAAGTAGAGAGATTGGAAACGTGCACCGCCACCAGCTTCAAAATAGTCGATACCCGCATCACAGGCAGCTTCGACAGCCGGTAAAAAATCTTGGGTAAAGACGCGTGCCCCGTAGACAGATTGAAAGCCATCCCGAAAGGCCGTACACATAAAACGAACTTTTTTCTTACTCACTTTATTAATCCTGTGTTTATTAGTCTAAGAGACCAGTATCGACCAGAGAATACCTGCGGCAACAGCAGAACCGATTACACCAGATACGTTCGGCGCCATGGCGTGCATCAGTAAAAAATTTTGCGGATCCTCTTTTTGCCCAACCATCTGTACCACACGAGCGGAGTCAGGAACTGCCGATACTCCTGCAGCACCGATTAACGGGTTGATTTTATCTTTTAAAAAGAGATTCATAAATTTGGCGGCTAAGACACCACAAGCGGTGGCGATAGCGAAAGAGAGTGCCCCTAAAAAGAAAATTAGTAATGATTGCGGAGTCAAAAAGGTGTTTGCTTCTGTAGAACAGCCCACTGAAAAACCAAGCAGTATGGTTACAATATCTACCATTGATGTTCGAGCAGTGTCAGCCAAGCGATCAGTTACACCACTTTCCTTCAACAGATTACCAAAAAATAACATACCAATTAGGACAACTGCACTTGGGGCAATCATAGTACAAATAAGAAAGGCAACTATAGGAAAAATAATTCTTTCTCTCTGTGACACTTCACGTGGTGGCTTCATACGGATTAGTCGTTCGTTTCGCGTTGTCAGCAACTTCATAATCGGAGGTTGAATAACCGGCACTAGTGCCATGTAGGAGTAAGCGGCAATAGCAATAGCACCTAGAAGATGCGGAGCCAGTTTGGATGAAAGGAAAATAGCCGTTGGTCCATCTGCTCCGCCAATTATACCGATGGCCCCAGCCTCCGCTGGCGCAAATCCCAAGTAAAGCGAACCAATCAGTGTTAAAAAAATACCCATCTGAGCTGCTGCTCCTAGAAGCACTAACTTCGGGTTGGATAGCATCGTTGAAAAGTCAGTCATGGCACCAATACCAAGAAAAATCAATGGCGGGAACACACCTTGACTTACTCCAAAGTAGATGTAGTACAGAACACTTCCTGGGTCGTAAACACCGACTCCCATCCCTTCGATCAGCGGAATATTGCCTACTATCACACCAAAACCGATGGGTAAAAGCAAAAGTGGTTCGTAGTCCTTACGAATAGCTAAAAAAACGAAAATCATGCCAACCAGAATCATAATTAGATTCCACTTCGACATGTTTGCTACAGCAGTGGTGTCTAGAAAATCTGCAAGAATGTTCATTTTTGATGGTGAGTATGAAGTACGTAACCAACCACCGCAACGATTTCGTTTTCTAATTCTTCCATAGGTGGTTGGACTACTTTGGGCTGAGATTTCTGATCGTCAATAGATGAATGGGTATGTACCACCGGTGGTAAGATGCGGTTAATCATATTGAGCAAACGGGGTAAAAGGGCAATAAAAATGCTAACTAACACTAGTGCTAGAAAGACAATAGCCATACCAGCAAATGCAATCTGGAAACCTTGACCATCTATGATTTGTTGATACTCGAAGTTAAGGTTGTTCATATTACTTATTGTAGCATAAAACGGCGCCTAGGTGAGATTCTCAACTCGGCCCGATGGGATATATCGCTTGGAGCCAGAACGGTAGCTTTAGATGGCTCTAGTTTTGTTTTCCCAGCTTAGATTGGTAGATTGATCGAGCCTATGGTAGTTGAAAGTAGTTATCAGATTAGTTGGTGAGCGACCTTTCAGCTAGAGTCTAATCGACAAATAAATACGCCACCAGAAAAAGACCCCAGCAAAATTCCCAAACTAAGACACCAATCTCAAAATCTGGATTAGTCCGGCATTTTCATGGCTCAGCCTACATACATGCTATCGGCTGTGGACATCGATGTGGATTTCTGATATGATAGATAATTAAGGATCGGCATTAGATGATGAACTGGTTTGGGCTGTGAAGTTCGTCTAACCTCAGGCAAAGGAAATATGTTCATTGTATCTCTGTGCATGCTTTCCACTCTTGCTGATACTCTTTAAAACCGAAAAAACTACTGGGACAGGCTTACACCCCTTTGTCAAGAAGAGGTGTAAGCCTGCTTTTTATAATGATATTAATGGCTTACTCATTTAGTACAAAGGCTGTCTTGCAAAGCTGGGAATACTTATCTATAGGAGAGAAAGAATGTTGAATCAAGCCCAAATCCACCGTTTTCACCAAGATGGTTTTTTGCTAGGAGATCAGGTTTTAGACCACGC
>Ga0163108_10004111_pt1 | contig 10304 bp, 9 predicted proteins | sample Fk1155metaG_FD_109644 | JGI IMG/M metagenome (GOLD analysis project Ga0163108, IMG submission 109644) | Marine microbial communities from the Central Pacific Ocean - Fk160115 155m metaG | ecosystem: Environmental > Aquatic > Marine > Oceanic > Photic zone | place: The Central Pacific Ocean...
AAAAGAGTTAAATATTGATCCAATAAATTATAAAAAATCATGATTGAAATAGTTAATAAACCATATGCACAAGCTTTTGAAAAATATGCTTTAGCAAACAAAGATGTATTATGTCTTTCTGCAGACTTAACTTCATCTTGTGAAATTGATGGTTTTAGAGATCGTCATCCAAATCAATTTTTATCGATGGGAATGGCGGAACAAAATATGATGAGCTTTGCTGGGGGTTTGGGTCTGGCTGGTTTTAGACCTTTCATACACACTTTCGGTGTATTTACATATAGAAGACCTTATGATCAATTAATTGCTTCAATTATTTATCCAAGACGCAAAGTTAGAATAATGGGTTTTCTTCCTGGTATAACAACTCCAGGAGGTATGACTCATCAAGCTATAGATGACATATCAGTAATGCGAACTTTACCTAACATGACAATTTTAGAAACAGGTGATGCTACTGAAGTTGAAGGTATTTGTGAAGCAGCTGACAGTATAGATGGTCCGGTATATTGTAGAGTTTTAAGAGGGGCTGTTCCAAGATTATTTGATACTCCTTTAAAAGTTGGTGAAATAAGAAAATTAAGCGATGGCACTGATGTATTAGTGGTCACTTCAGGAATAACGACTGAAGAAGCATTGCGTGCTAGCTCTCCACTAAAAAAAGCTGGAATTTCAATTAAACATATACATTTAAACACTATAAAACCAATTAATGAAGATGAAATTAGTGAATATATTCAATCAGTTAAATACGGTGTTGTTTCCTTGGAAAATCATCTAGTAAATGGTGGTATTGGTTCGTTGATTGCAGAAGTTATTGCTAAATTCGGTATTTCAAAAAAATTAATTAAGTTAGGTCTTCAAGATACATTTGCTCATGGTGGATCAAAACCATATTTAATGAAATATTATCAGCTTGATGCTTATGCATTAATAAAATCAATAGAAAAACTGATTAATCAAAATATCAATATAACTGAGAATGATTTAGACAATGTGAGAATTGAAGATGTTCATTCTTTATCAAAGGCAGAGGCATTATAAATGGAAAGATTTGAAGTGACTTATAGACTTTTTGCAGATGATTTATCAAAAGCTAAAGAATTAGCAGATATCATTACTGTTGAACAAACAGTAGAAATTCCAAGAGATACAGTTCCAAAAGGTTATGTAGAGAATGAAATATTAGGCAGGGTAGAAGATATTAAAAATGAAACTGAAAAAACGTTTATTGTCAAAATTAGTTATAACAATGATTCTGTAGGTAAAGAATTTATCCAACTCTTAAATGTAATTCATGGAAATTCATCTATGTACAAAGGAGTCAAGGCAATAGATATTGAATTAAGTAATCATCTTCAGAAAATTTTTACAGGTCCAAAATTTGGTATAGAAGGTATAAGAAAACTTTGCAATAAAGCAAAGGGGGGATTAATAGCCCCTGTAATCAAACCACAAGGCTTATCTGCGAATGACCTTGCGGAAATTGCATATAAATGTGCCTTAGGTGGTGCGGATATAATTAAAGATGATCATGGTTTAGCAAATCAATCAATGGCACCATTTTATGAAAGAGTAGAAAAAATAAATAAAGCTGTAAAAAAATCAAATAAAGAAACTGGAAATAATTGTCTATATTTTCCAAATATAGCTGGAGATTATAGTGAAATAATAAAATATTGTGAATTCTCTAGAGATATAGATGTGGGAGGATTAATGATCATGCCAGCTCTAACAGGTTTTGATATAGTCCGCTATTTATCAAATAACGAAAATTTTAATTTACCAATATTAACCCACCCTACTTTCATAGGATCATATGTATTGTCTGAGGACACAGGCTTTTCACATTCAATGATCTTTGGGAAAATTCAAAGATTAGCTGGATCGGATATATCTGTTTTTCCAAATACTGGTGGAAGGTTTGGATTTACAATAGATGAATGCAATTCAATAGCAAAAGCATGTAGATCTGAATTTGCTAATTATAAAAGTACTTTCCCTAGTCCTGGTGGAGGAATGTCAAAAAATACAATTGGAGATATGAAAAAAATGTATGGGGAAGATGCGGCTTATTTATTTGGTGGAAGTTTGCTTAGAAATCATGACAAAATCATTGACACTTTGAAAGATATTAGAAAATTGTTAAATAATTAGTTATATATATCAATACGTTAAATAATTTTATTAACAAATTTTATTAATCAATGGTTTTTCTTCTAAATAATTATACAAATCATTAACAATAATTTCAGCCGCATAAGACACAGTTCTCACAGAAGCGCCTGCAATATGAGGTGTGATTGTAATATTGTTCAATTTTAATAAATTGCTACTTGACGGAAGTGGTTCTACGTCAAAAGTATCAAGTGCCGCACCTTTTAAATGATTATTTAATAAATATTTTTCAAGAGCAACATAATCTAATAAAGGACCTCTTGCGGTATTAATTAAATATGAGCCCTTTTTCATTTTTTTTAATTCTTTTTCACCTATCATTTTTTCTGTTTCTTTAGTTACTCTAGCATGTAGAGATACAACATCAGATGTTTCTAATAATTCTTCTAAAAAAACCTTTTCTATATTATTTTTTTTATCATCATCATTTAATTCAACATATGGATCAGAAAATATAATTTTACAACCAAATGGTAATAATAAATTTTTAACTAATTTACCTATATGACTATATCCAATTAAACCTATTGTCATTTCTGATAATTCTTTTCCAGCTGTATCTAATCTATAATATTCACCCTTCCAATTTCCACGCTTGAGATGGGAATGACTTTTTGTAATGAGTCTTGTTTCTGATAATATAAGTCCAACTGTAAATTCTGCTGCAGCAGATGAATTTCTACCAGGGGCATTAGCAACTGTAATGTTTCTTTGTTTACAAGCATTTATATCTATATTTACTGGACCACCTCTTGAAACGCCAATATATTTTAAATTTGAAGTATGTTTTAAAATGAATTCAGTAATTGGAGCTAGGTCAGTTAATAAAATTTCCGAATCCCCTATATGATCGATTACTTCATTTTCTTCGCCATAATATTCTTTAATTTTATTATAATTACCGGAACCAAAGTCATTGTGAAAAGGTGTATTAGGCCAATCAACATCTAAGCATTTTAAATCAAATTCAAAATTTGAATTTTTTTTTATTTTTTCTACGAACATATCGGATTTCATAAAATGATCTCCGTAAATAGATATTTTTTTCATAAATTATTTAATTTGATTAAACTGTTTCCAAAATTCGTCCATATTTTTATAACCTTCTTTATAACTATTAAAACTTTTTTGATATATTGAAGATAAATCTTTATCATAATCTTTTATATCTTTTAAATACTGATCAACCCAAGTTTTATTTAATGACTGAAAATCTTTTTCTATACCTGTTGATATAGATCCTATCATACAAGCACCTGCAGCTCCTTGTTCACTGTAATTAATAATTTGAGTTTTATTTTGAGTAATTGCTCCAACAATTTGTTGTATTGACGGACTGTTACTAGCCCCACCTGTAATTCTTAATAAATCTAAATTAGCATTAAATGAATCGTAGCAATCTTTGCAAGCATAGCCAAGAGATTCATAAATAGATCTCACCAAATCAAATGTTTCAGTTAAAGTAGTTAAGCCCAAAAATTGAGCTTTTGCATTTACATTAACAAAAGGACCTCTTTCACCGTTAGTAGAAATAAATGGATGATAAATTGCTTGTGCTGGTTTAGATTTTTGAACACCTTTTTCAAATATCTCTAAAGTTTTATTTTTATCTGGAATTATCCCATATTCAGAAATGATTTGATGAAAAATATCAATAATCCAATCAATATTTAATGATGCCACCATGTTAGAAATCATTCTCGCACTAGCCTTACTTCCTGGGAATGGTAATGTGTAACCAATTTGATTTTCGTTGCTAATATTATTTGTATCAAATTCAAAAAAAATATGGATACCTGCAGTACCTAAAATAGTACTGCCAATTGATTTTTTTTCATCATAACATCCACTGCCTAAAGCAGAACAAATGATATCTGATGATGCTAACACAATTGGTGTGCCTTGATTTAAAGATAATAAATTAGCACTATCTAGTGAAAGTTTTCCGTAATGCTCAGTATTATCAATCATTTCAGGAAATTTATCTTTCATTTCTTTGAGATTTAGTAAATCCAATATTTCATCTTCATATTTTCTTGTTTTAAAATTACCCCAAGTCATACAACCTTCACCAATATCGGTTAAAATTTCATTAGTCATTTTATAAAAAATCCAATCTTTACATCTTAATACTTTAGAAGTTTTATCGAATATTTCATTTTGATTAATTTTAAAATCATACATCTGTCCGGATTGCATTGAAGAATTCAAACCAGTACCTGTTATTTTAGAATATTTTTTTCCTATTTCTGAATTTCTCCATTTATCAATTATTTTACCAGACCTTCCATCTAACCATAGAGGTGCGTCACAAGTAGGCTCTCCTTTTGAATCAATTAACCAACTTCCATCTCCTTGTCCGGTAATTGAAATAAAAATAATTCTATTTTTTAAATTTTCAATTTTTTCATCTAATAATTTAAAGGCTTCTATAACTTTATTCCATGTTAAGTATAAATTTTGTTCAGCTTTTTGACCTTCTAGAAAATTAACTTCATTTTTTACTGAAGCTTGGTTAATTATTTTTCCATTTAAATCAAAAGCAACAAATTTAATTAGTGAAGTTCCGGCATCTAATCCTACCAAAATATCTTTTGACATAAACTAGAGGCCATTAAAGATAACTTCTTCAGTATCTTTATCAAATGCATTAAGACTTTCAGAAGGAAAATTTATTTTTATACTATCAGATTTTAAATTAAAATCCCTTTCAGCAACTCCTATAACAGTAATATTATTTATATTAATTCCCACATGCATTTGATCGCCAAGCCAATGGCTAGTAAAAATTTTTGTATTACCTTCAATATTTGAACTATTTGAAGTAAAGTCGATTTTATGTGGTCGAATTCCTAAGGTAATAATTTGATTATTTATTATATTTTTAATTTTTGATAAATCTATTGAATTGTCTGAAAATTTTATATTAAAGGTATCTGATGTATTTTCATTAAATACTTTAAATATTACATTATTTTCTTTTTTTATATATTCTGCTTTTAAAATATTCATTGGTGGCTCACCAATAAAAGATGCTACAAATACATTTTCAGGTTTTGCACTAATATCATATGGTGAAGCAAGTTGTTTTAAATCTCCTAATTCCATAACAGCTATTTTGTCAGCTAGTGCAATAGCTTCAGTTTGGTCATGAGTAACAAAGACAACTGTTTTTTTCATATGCTGCATATAATCTTTTACTCTAGCTCTCAAAACAGCACGTAACTGAGGCTCAAGTTGCGACATAGGCTCATCCAATAATAAAATTTTAGAATTCCTGACTAAGGCACGGGCCAAACTTACACGTTGTTGTTGCCCTGCAGAAATTGTAGGTGGGTATCTATCAACAATATCTTTAATTTCTAATAAATTTATAACTTCATCTACTTTTTTATTTATATCAGATTTAGAAATTTTTTCTCTTATCAATCCAAAGGATATATTTTCACTAACTGTTAAAGGTGGATATAATGCATATCCTTCAAAGGCCATTGCCACATTTCTTTGTGATGGTTTTAAATGATTAATTTTTTCTCCATCAAGTTTAATTTCACCATCTGTACATGTTTCAAATCCTGCTATCATTCTTAAGGTAGTAGTTTTACCACATCCTGATGAACCAAGAAGAGCCACAATTTCACCATGCTCTATATTCATATTAAAATTATTAACTGCAATAACATCTTCACCTATTTTAGATTCAAAAACTTTATTTAATTTTATTAATTCAACTTTAGACATTTTAAAAAATAGTTTCTTCGTTATTTGAATCAAATAAATGAATTTTAGAATAATCTATGTTTAAAAATAATTCTTTATTTTCATCAATACTCAATGATTCATTTTCTGACACTGAGCATAACATTTCTACTCCATTTAAAAATTTTATTAAGTAAACTATTTTTAAATTTAAAGGAGTTTTAGTTCTAAATTCAACTTTTATACTATTATCAGATTTTTTATTTGATAATTGGACATCTTCAGGTCTAATGCCTACAATATATTTTCCATTGATATTTTGATTGGAATTTTTTCCAATAAACTTCTCATCTCCTATATTAATATTAATAGACCCATTGTTAATTTGAACGTTTGTGGTAAAATTATTGATTGTAGGATCTCCAAAAAGTTTTGCTGAGGTTAAAGATTTTGGATTGTTATAAACTTGCCTAGGCTTTTCTATATCATTAAATTTACCGTCATATAAAACACCAATTCTATCGCCTAAAGCCATAGCCTCTCTATAGTCTTGAGTAATATAAATAACAGTAGTATTAAATTCTTTTAAAATTTTAGGAAGTTCTAAACGCATTTCGAATCTTATCTTGGCATCAACATTTCTTAAAGGATCATCTAATAATACAACTGATGGTTTGCTAATTAAACTTCTAGCTAAAGAAGTTCTTTGTTTTTGACCATTGGATAATTCTTTAGGCATATGTGTAAGGACATGCTCTATTTTAAGCAATGACGAAACTTCTTTAACTTTTTTATCTATTGTTTCATCATCAGATTTATTTGCTCTTAATGGACTAGCTATATTTTCAAACGCATCCATATGCGGATACAAAGCAAAATTTTGAAAAGCCATCGATATATCTCTTTCTTCTGGATTTAGTTGATTAATATTTTTACCATCCATTTGAATATTACCATTATCTTGAAACATTATTCCTGAAATAAGTCTCAATAAAACTGTTTTTCCCGATCCTGATGGTCCAAAAACAACAAAGAACTCACCTTTCTCAATAGAGATATTAACATCTTTCAATACATGATCATCTTTAAAACTCTTTTTTAAATTGTTTATTTGCAAATATGACACTTACTATCCTTTCACCGCTCCAAGACTTAAACCTTGAACTAAATATTTTTGAATAAATAAGGCCAATATTAATGTCGGTAAAACTGATACTACAATACCACAGGCAATCAATCCATAAGGTATTGCACTAGCCGTAATAAAAGCTAAAGCACCAACTGTTACAGGTTGGATAGAGCTTGAGCCTAAAATCAAAGCAAATACAAAGTTATTCCAAGCATAAATAAAACATAATAAAGCAGATGCTGCAATGCCAGGTCTTGCCAAGGGTATTGATATATAAAAAAATGATTTTAACCAAGAATGTCCATCTAATCTATATGCATTCTCTATATCAACGCTAATATCTTCAAAGTAACCTCTTACTATCCAAAGCAAAAGAGGTAGTGTGATTAATTGATACACCCAAACTAAAGCGAAATAACTGTCATATAATCCTATTTTTGTAAAATATAAATTAAGCGGAATAATAATTAATAAGGCCGGAGCAAATCTAAAACTTAATAGTGTGAATGCAATATCCTCACCGCCTTTAAATTTATATCTGGCAAAAGCATATGCTGCAGGAACACCTAATATCAAGGTTACCAAAACAGAAAATACACTCAGGATAAGACTGTTTATTAGGTTTTGCTTAAAAAAAACATACATGGTTGCAAATCCCTCAATTGAAATCTCACCCTCCCATAATCCAATATAATTCTTAAAAGTAGGTGTAAAAAAAATTGATGGTACTTTTTGAAGAATAGTATCGTTCGTCTGAAAAGACATACTGAAAATCCAAAGAATTGGAAAAAGGAAAAAAACTATTATAGCAATATATGCTAGAAATTTAAACAACGACCAAAGATAAGGTTTCATTAACTAACACCTCGAGTTTTTTCTTTAAGTTTGTGCCACTGTCTAACAAAAATAAAACATAAGAAATAACATATAGCCCAGAGAACAACCATCATAGCTGCTGCTTTTCCGATGTTTGTATATTGAAATGTTTGTAAATAAGCAGAAACTTGGAAAGCCATACTGCTTTCACCAGGTCCTCCTTGGGACAAAGCATATATTATATCAAATTGCTGAATACTTTCTAGCATTCTAAATAAACAAGCTGTTAAGATATAAGGAAACAACATTGGGAGAGTTATTCTAAAAAATTTATAATATTCTGGCACCCCATCTAATTCAGCTGCTTCAAAAGGCTGCCTAGGTAAAGCTCTAAGACCAGCAAGTAATAGAATCATAATAAAAGGTGTAAAAACCCAAACATCAATCATAATTAAAGTAAACATTACTGAATCAGGATGACTTGCCCATCTAAAATCAGTTACACCTACAAATGAAAGCATATAATTTACAACTCCAAAATTAGGATTTATTAAAAGTCTCCAAATTAAAGATGCTAGAGCAGGTGCGATCATCAAAGGAAGAACAAGTAAAACTCCAAGTAAATTATTAATAAAATTTCTTTTTGCTAATAATAAAGCAATTCCTAATCCTAAAACTAATTCAATAATTACAGTAAAAAAAGTATATGTAAGTGAAACTCTTATTGTATTCCAAAAAGAAGCATCAGAAAAAATACTTATGTAATTATCAAACCATATAAAGCCTTTCATATAAGGCATTTTTAAGTTGTATCTTAGTAATGAGTAATAAACAGAAGTAAAAAAAGGAATTAAGATTCCTACACAAACCAAGAGGGCTGGTAGTGTTAGCACATATGGAAATAATCTGTTACTAATTTTCATAAACAAAAATCGGATAAACCGCCGTTATAAAACGGCGGTTGAAATAAAAAACTTAACCTAAACCTACGTCCTTCATCATTCCATCAATCTTACCTGCAAGTTTATCTAATGTTTCATCAACATTTGAACCTGTTTGCATTTCTTGAAGAGCAGCAGCCCATTCAGTAGTTGTTTCAAAGAATAATGGTTGAGGAGTAAATTTGATTTCAGATCCTCCAATTGAACTTTCATACTGCTCCATATAACCTGGAGAAGTTCCTCTAACTTTCGCATCAAAGTCTGAAGAAGCCCATACTGATTTACGAACTGGATTAACTTGGTTTGCTTCAACGCCACCAAACATAGCATTTTCAGGACCATTTGCCCATTGCATCCAATACCATGTAGCATCTTTATCTTTAGAGAAATTACTCATAGCTAAAGACCAAATCCAAACATTCGGAGTTGGGGCTGATGCAGCTGGATTAGGAGTAAAGCCATGGAAGCCAAAATTTCCTGCTTCTTTATTTTCAGGGTTTCCATTAAAGAAATATCCTAAAATATCAGCATCGAAAATCATAGCTGATGCTCCTGCACCGATGTCATTACCAACTTCATACCAAGTATATCCTGACCAGTTTTTAGGTCCAGAATGAGAGATCATATTTATCCATTCTTTATGGAAAGCTTTAGAAGCATCTGAATTCATAGCAGCTTTAAGTTTGCCGCCATTATTATCAAAGTCAGTTAGACCATAATTCGCATATGCAGACATAAAGCCTGGATGAATTGTTGCCCAACTTCTACTTCCTCTTGTTCCAATACCATATGACCAATCTTTAGGGTTGTCAGTAAACCATTTAGCTTGATCACTCATTTCAGGTAAATCTTTTGGAGGTGTTAAACCAGCTTCTTTGAAATAACGCATATTATAAGTTACGCTATTAAGCTCAAAACCCCAAGGCATACACCATTGTTTAGAATCAGATCCGCCAAGAGCGTCTCCTGCAACACCGCTCCAAGAGCATGCATCACGTAAATTTCCAACAACATCATCCCAGTTATAACCAGGATTGGTTTTATTTGGATCATTAATATAATCATTAAGATCTGCACACCATCCAGCAGGACCATAAGTCCATGTCATATATGCGCCTGTCATAAAGGCATCATATTGAGATGAGCCTGCAGATAGTGCAGCTGTAACTTTATCAAAATATACATCCTCTGCAAAAATATCATAAGTAACTTCAATTCCTGTCATAGATTTAAAGCTATCAATATTTGCAATCATTGAATCTGTATAAGGGTGTTTGTTTAAAAGTAGATTAAGACTTTTACCGCTGTGTTTTTTCCAATCAAAGTCTGCTGCAAAAGCAGTGGATAGTTGCATTCTCATTAACTGTGTTAATGCTGCAAACCCAATACCGTATTTTCCAGCTTTGATTAGTAATTCACGACGCGGTACTTTGCCTTTTAAATAAGAGTCTATTAAGCTCTTCATTTTAGATTCCGACATATTACCTCCTGTTGTCGTTAAACATTTTCATTATAAGCATTAAGAAAATAAATAATATTAG
>Ga0163108_10004113_pt1 | contig 10302 bp, 7 predicted proteins | sample Fk1155metaG_FD_109644 | JGI IMG/M metagenome (GOLD analysis project Ga0163108, IMG submission 109644) | Marine microbial communities from the Central Pacific Ocean - Fk160115 155m metaG | ecosystem: Environmental > Aquatic > Marine > Oceanic > Photic zone | place: The Central Pacific Ocean...
CTCTTCCCCAGTGGTGCCGCCAGTCTCTTCGCCGGTGGTGCCGCCAGTCTCTTCGCCGGTGGTGCCGCCAGTCTCGTCGCCGCCAGTCTCGTCGCCGGTGGTTTCCGCACCGGTGTCATCCGTGGCGCCTGTATCGGTCGTGTCTCCGGTATCTACCGCGGTACCCGTATCCGCACTGGATCCTGTATCGTCGCTTCCTGAGTCATCATCACCGGATTCGTCTCCGCCCGTTTCGTCTCCACCCGTTTCGTCTCCGCCCGTTTCGTCTCCGGTATCGTCGCTTCCGGAGTCATCGTCCCCGGATTCGTCTCCACCCGTTTCGTCTCCTCCTGTTTCGTCTCCACCCGATCCATCCGTGGGATCGGCCACAATGGTTTCGCCGTCCGGCAAACAGATGCCAGCTTGATCGGATGTGCCTTCGGAGCATTCATTACTCTTCGATCCACAACCCAAAAGCCCAAATAAAACCAACGATATCTTCAGCCGCATGTGATCTCCTTCAACCGTGCCTTGACTTCATCTTGTACGGCACATTCGAATTCGTCAAAAAGCATTTACGAATAAACATGGTGAACCACCTCTGCTCCAGATGCATATTGGCGCCAATTCGTATATGCATACAACACCCTCGGAGGTTGGCATGATCGCACCCATGGAAGCCCTCAATAACATTCGTTCCTACGCCGGTTCTCGGGAAACCATTGGATTGGATGACGCTACAATCGAGAAGTTTCTCAATCTCGATTCCACACTTGGCACAGCCATTGAAGACGCATCGCGAATTCATACGGCCCTGCAGTCAGAATTTCCAGACCTCCTTGCTGGCGATGAAGGCGCGGCCATTGAAGCACTGCAAAGTGATTTCATCAATTTCTATCCAGAAAACACCATCAATCCCTATGTGGCCATCGCAGCGGCTGGCCCATGGATCATCACCAGCCATGGTGCCGTGATTCACGACAATGGTGGATATGGAATGCTGGGTATCGGGCACTCTCCACAAGGCATCATGAACGCCATGGGCGACACCCACGTGATGGCGAACATCATGACAGCCAACTTCACACAAAAACGTTTCGCACAGCTTCTCAAAGCAGAAGTGGGACAAAAGCGTGGCAGTTGCCCTTTTGAGAAGTTCATTTGCATGAACTCCGGTTCTGAGTCCGTCACGGTGGCATTCCGCATTGCGGATGTAAATGCCAAGAACCAAACAGCGCCGGGCGGACGCCATGCTGGCAAAACCATCAAAATGTTGTCCTTGGAAGGGTCCTTCCACGGCCGGACCGATCGGCCAGCCCAAGCATCCGACTCCTGCCTTGGAAAATACAAGCAGCACTTGGCTACCCACGCCAACCGAGACAACCTTTTCACCGTACCACCAAACGATATAGATTCTTTGAAGTCCGCTTTTGCGCAGGCGGACCAAGAAGGATCCTTCATCGAGTTGATGTTGGTAGAACCGGTGATGGGTGAGGGTGATCCCGGTCAAAGCATGACCCGTGAATTCTACGACGTGGCACGCCAACTCACCCTTGAACACGGGAGCCTGTTGTTGGTGGACTCCATCCAAGCTGGTCTTCGTGGTACTGGCTACCTGTCTGTCGTGGACTACCCAGGATTTGAAGACTGTGTTGGGCCCGACCTGGAGACCTACTCCAAAGCACTCAATGCCGGTCAATATCCGCTGAGCGTATTGGCATGCAACGACCGGGCAAGCGGCCTGTATGTGCGGGGAATTTACGGCAACACCATGACCACCAACCCGCGTGCACTTCAAGTTGGATGCGCCGTGCTTGCCGGCCTCAACCCTTCCATCCGTCAAAACATCCAAGACCGAGGAAACGATTTCGTGGATGGCTTGGCTGGATTGATGGACGAATTCCCTGGCTTGGTCACCAAGGTACAGGGAACCGGCCTGCTTTTCAGTGCGGAACTTCACCCTGGCATCGAAGTGGTCGGCTTTGAGGGCATCGAAACTTGGCTTCGGAAGCACGGACTTGGGGTCATTCACGGTGGTGAAAACTCTCTCCGCTTCACCCCTCACTTCAACATCAGCAAACACGAAGTGGACCTGATCGTCGACGTGGTACGACAAGGCATCCGCGCATTCGAAGATCGCGTGAACGGCATGAACGAAGCCGTCAACGCCTGAAGTTCCGCCACAAAGTGTCCGGGCTTCGGTAGAATGAGCAACCATTCACCGAGAGGCCCTGCGTGAAGGAACATTCCGCATACCCCCACTTGCTCAGCCCTTTGCAGGTGGGCTCCGTCACACTTCCCAATCGCGTCCTGATGGGCTCCATGCACGTGGGCCTGGAGGAAGAATTCGGTCGGCTGGAAAAGCTGGCCGCCTATTTCGGGGCCCGTGCTGCCGGCGGTGTTGGGCTCATCGTGACAGGAGGCGTTTCCCCGAATCTCGCGGGTGGGGTCAAACCTTTCGCAGCCAAGCTGACCAACCGCTACGAGGTGTGGAAGCACCGGGTGGTCACCGATGCGGTCCACAAAGAAGGCGGACGCATTGCGATGCAAATCCTTCATGCGGGTCGCTACGCGTATGCACCATGGTCTGTGGCACCTTCTGCGAAAAAATCGCCCATCACCCCCTTCAAGCCACGCGCGTTGTCTGGACGCGGCGTAGAAAAAACTATCCGTGACTATGTGAACTGTGCCGTCCATGCAGAGCAAGCTGGCTACGACGGCGTCGAAGTCATGGGCTCCGAAGGCTACCTCATCAATCAATTCATCGTGAGCAAAACCAACCACCGGTCCGACCAATGGGGCGGTGGCTACGAAAATCGAATTCGGTTTCCCATCGAAATCGTTCGGCGAATGCGGGCGGCCGTCAGCGACGATTTCATCATCATCTACCGGCTTTCCATGCTCGACTTGGTCAAAGACGGTTCCAGCTGGGAAGAGATCGTACAGCTCGCCAAAGCCATCGAAGAGGCGGGTGCAAGCATCATCAACACCGGTATCGGATGGCACGAAGCTCGTGTTCCCACCATCGCCACCATGGTTCCACGGGCCGCTTACACGTGGGTCACCCAACGCCTCAAAGGCAATGTTTCGATTCCCTTGGTCACATCCAACCGCATCAACATGCCCCATACGGCCGAAGAAGTCCTGGCCCGCGGCGATGCCGATATGGTGTCCATGGCACGACCCTTCTTGGCCGATCCAGATTGGGTGAAGAAGGCCGAAGCCAACACGCCGCAGGAAATCAACACCTGCATCGCATGCAACCAAGCCTGTCTTGATCTTGTTTTCCAGAACAAACGAGCAAGCTGCATGGTGAACCCGCTGGCCTGCTACGAGACCGAAGTCTCTTTGCAGCCGACAGAAAAACCCAAGACCATCGCTGTGGTCGGGGCCGGCCCTGCAGGACTCGCGTTCGCCACAACAGCCGCTGATCGCGGACACAATGTGACGCTGTTCGACGCCGCGGCAGACATCGGCGGCCAATTCAATATGGCCAAAAAAATCCCAGGAAAAGACGAGTTCAACGAAACGATTCGTTATTTCCGGAACCGCATCGAAAAAACAGGCGTACAGCTTCAACTCAACACCCATGTGCAAGCCAACGACCTGTCTCAGAACTTCGATGCCGTGGTTCTCGCAACGGGCGTGACCCCAAGGCAGCTAAATTTGCCGGGCATCGATCATCCTATGGTGCTCTCCTACATCGATGTCCTTCGTCACGAAAAACCCGTTGGCCAGCGGGTGGCCTTGATTGGTGCGGGTGGCATCGGCTTTGATGTCGCGGAGTTCTTGAGTCATGCCGAAGGTGCTGGCAACCCCATCGAAAACTACTTGAATGAATGGGGTGTTGACCAAGAAATGAAAAACCCGGGGGGTCTCCAAGCCGCAAATGACACGCCCAGCAAACGGGAGATCTTTTTGTGCCAACGCAAGGCCGGAAAACTCGGTGCAGGTCTGGGCAAGACCACGGGCTGGATTCATCGATCAGCCCTCAAGAAAAGAAATGTCAACATGCTGGCTCGGTGCCAATACGAACGCATCGATGATGAAGGGCTGCACATTTCCATCGATGGGAAACCACGGCTATTGGAAGTCGACAATGTGGTGATTTGTGCGGGCCAAGTCTCACAACGAGGTCTGGAACAACCATTGCTCGATTTGGGTGTACCCGTACACATCATTGGCGGAGCAAAGCAGGCGGGCGAACTTGATGCAAGAAGGGCCTTTGATCAGGGGACGCGATTGGCAGCCGAGTTCTAAGCGTCTGCGTTGGTGTCGCGTGCTGCCTTCTTGGACGCCTTTCTGTTCGCTTCCTTTTCTTTGCGTTTCTGCCGTTTCTTCTCTCGGCGTTTTTCGCGTTCCTCTTCCGCTACCGCTTCCAAGTCGAGGTGATCTGCGCCCGCATCACGGGTCAGGTACTCCGAATAGGTGCCCGGAAAGTCTTCGACACCATCGGGCGTGATCTCAAGGATGCGCGTGGCCACCTTGTCCACAAACCAGCGATCGTGCGACACAAACAAAATCGTTCCTTCATAGGCGGCGAGTCCATTCGCTAAAGATTGAATTCCTTCCAAATCCAGGTGGTTCGTGGGCTCATCCAAGACCAAGACTGTGGGCTGTTCCGCACCCAATCGTGCCAACAGCACCCGCGCAGCCTCCCCACCCGACAACACGTCGAGCTTCTTGTGCATGTCATCCTTGTCGAACAGCACACCGGCCAAGCGGCCATACACACCACCAACACCTTCACCGGGTAGTGCGTCCCACAGGAAGCTCGTGATGTCCTGTTTGGGATCACTCAAGAGTTCGTGATGATCCTGTGGGAAGTAGCCGGGAACCGCCTCGTAGCCCCAGGTCGCTTCGCCCAAATCCGCTTCCGTCCGCTCCATGAGAATCTTGAGGAGCGTTGACTTTCCGATCCCATTGGGTCCGATGATGGCCAGCCTATCGCCCCGTTCTACCTTGAAGCCCACATCCAGCAAAACGACTTCATCCCCATACGCCTTGCTGATTTCTTTGACCGTCAGGACTTCCCGGCCACTGTTGCGCCGTTGATTGAACTGAAACTTGGGAAACCGACGAGATGAAGGCGGCAGTGGCTCAATGATCATCTTTTCCATCTGTTTCGCGCGGCTGTTGGCCTGGCGGGCCTTCGTGGCTTTCGCCTTGAACCGGGTCACAAATGCATCGAGATCCGCGATTTCTTTCTCGCGCCGCCGAATGTCCAACTCTTTGCGTTCGCGTTCTTCCTTCTTGGCGACATCGAATTTCGAATAGTTGCCCCGGTACAAAGTGGCCAGTTGGTAGTCCACGTCGATGATGTGTGTACAGCACCCATCCAGGAATCGGTGATCGTGTGAAACCACCATCGCCAGGCCTTTGAACTTGGTGAGAAACTCCTCCAGCCACGCAATGGAAAGGATGTCCAAGTGGTTGTTTGGCTCATCGAGAAAGAGAATGTCTGGATCGGAGGCCAGCGCCTTTCCAAGCAACACCCGGAGCTTGTATCCACCGCTCAAGGTGCTCAAGGGTTGTTGATGCTTCTCTGTTGGAATGTTCAGGCCTTCGAGAATGCTCGCCGCTTTCGACTCCAATTGATAGCCATCGTACCGTGTGACGATGTCCTCCAACTCGACATACCGTTCTTCATCGAAATGCTCGTGGGCCTTTTCCAGCAAGCGTTCCTTCTCTTGAATCGCATCCCATAGAATTTCATTGCCTGCCATCACCACTTCAATGATGGAAGTGTTCTCATACGCGAAATGGTTCTGCTCCAAGATGCCGATGCGGGCAGATTTCGTCTTGGTCACCGTCCCTGCAGTCGCCGTTTCCGCATCGCTCAATATCCGAAGCAATGTGGACTTCCCGGAGCCATTTGCTCCGACAATCCCATAGCAATTCCCTGCATTCAGTTGCAGGTTCACGGACTCAAAAAGAGTCTGTCCGCCGTAGCGCATGCTGAGTTCGTTGACAGTAATCACGGCGGGGGTCTAACCGGGGGAGCCTCATGCAGGAGTGCTTTTCCAAGGATAGGATCGACCATCGACCGTCGATACAACAGAATCAAGGACACCGTAATGGCTTGGGTAAAGGACGATATACCAGTTCAAAACAGCAAAACGGCCATTGTCACGGGAGCCAACAGCGGCATTGGTTTTCAGACCGCTTTGAGCCTCGCAGAAAAGGGTGCGCACGTGGTGCTTGCGTGTAGAAATCAGAAAAAGGCGGACCAAGCCGTAGCGAACATACTGGTCAAACATCCAGAAGCGAACTGCTCGGTCATGCAGTTGGACCTGTCTCGATTGAGCAGTGTCCGAGACTTCGCAAAAGTCGCGCTTTCCGAACTGCCACGCATCGATTTACTTATCAACAATGCGGGCATCATGATTCCGCCGCACACGATAACTGAAGACGGCTTCGAACTTCAATTTGTGACGAACCATCTGGGCCACTTCGCCCTCACTGGTCTCCTGCTCCCCCGGCTGCTCAATACACCCAACAGTCGTGTGGTCACCGTTTCAAGCAAGGCCCACAATTTTGGCTTCATCAATTTTGATGACCTGCATCGAAAGCGATTCTATTTTGCATGGGAAGCGTATGGCCAAAGCAAATTAGCGAATCTACTGTTCGCCTTTGAACTCGACCGACGACTTCAAGCAGCCGGACACCCGACAAAAAGCATTGCGGCTCATCCCGGCTATACATCCACAAACATCACACAACACTCGCCCATCGTTCAATTCGCAACGAAAAATGTGGCCCAAGACACCCTCACAGGCGCATTGACCACACTCCGTGCTGCCACCGATCCCCAAGCCGAGGGCGGCAGTTTCTGGGGACCAAAACATCTGTTTCAAATGGCGGGTCCCCCTGTACAAGTTCGATCAAATCGACGTTCCAGAAACCTTTCGGATGCAGAAAAATTATGGGCCGTTTCCGAAAGACTGAGCGGGGTTCATTTCCTGAGCAAATGACTCGTCTTTTGGGCACTTGGGCAAAAGTCTCCTTTGACTTTGAAAAATCGGTGCTACTTTACGGGGTAGATTCGCGGAGACGACACATGAAACGATTGACCCTCTTTTGGCTGAGCCTCACATGCTTTTCGACCGCATGCGTCGGAGACAAAGAAGATGGTCCCGATGACATGGGCGGCCAAGAAGGTGAAGCATTCGATTTGGATGGCAGCCCTCCCGGAATGGATGCCGATGGTGGCGATGATGATGACATGGGCGGTACAGAATCGGGTGGTGAAGACCCAGGTGGTGATGGCGACGGTGGTGGAACCGACTCGGAAGAGGGCGGCGGTGATGGTGCCGGCGACGATGGGTTGTCCGAAGACACGGGTACCACCGAGGACACGGGTACCACCGAGGACACGGGTACCACCGAGGACACAGGTGGAGAGACCACCGGAGACGGCGGAGAGACCACCGGAGACGGCGGAGAGACCACCGGAGACGGCGGAGAAACCACCGGAGACGGCGGAGAGACCACCGGAGACGGCGGAGAGACCACCGGAGACGGCGGAGAGACCACCGGAGACGGCGGAGAGACCACCGGAGACGGGTAGAAAAACGCCGCTTCCACCATGCGTTACGCTTAGCGAATGCCGCCCAACCGGGCTGGCTTAACCATGCGTGTATGTGTCTCTGGAGACTTCAATGATGTGGACCCTTGCCCTTCTCTCCACAGCTACAGCCGCCGACGTCACCTTGGAGCCCGGATCTTCCATTCAGGACGCCATCAACGATGCTGCCGCAGGAGATACGATCACCCTTTCTGCGGGAACATACGAAGAAGACCTCTCCACAGAGACGCACGGAACAGCTGAAGCACCCATCACGCTCACAGCAGCGGAAGATGCGGATGTCATCATCACGGCATCGGGCGAAGTTCTACAGGTCGACCACGCATACTGGATCATCGAAGGCATCACTTTTGATGGGCAATACGGCAACGCAGACACGCTCGATATCGGTGATGCGGCCAACCATACCCGCCTCGAAAACATAGAGGTGCGCAACAGTGCACGTGACTGCATCGATATGGGCGCACCACAAGGCATCCAAATTTCAAACAGTTCAATCCATCACTGCTTGTACTTTGACACCGATGATGGTGAACGACTCGACGCCCACGGCATCACCGGCGGTGCGGTTCGTGATCTAAGAATCGAAAATACCGACATTCACACCTTTTCCGGAGATGCCATTCAATTCGATGCGGGACGCGCAGCACCCGGGTGGAACGATATCCACATCGAAGGGTGTCGTTTTTGGTTGGAACCACTCGATGAAGACACTGCAGGCTTTTTGGTTGGTCAGGTGACAGGTGAGAATGCCGTCGACACGAAAACCTGGAATGAAGCCGATGAAGCCAACCTCACCATCGTCGATACGGAGGCGTGGGGCTTCAAGAATGGCCTGGACATCTCAAACCAGGCCGCATTCTTGTTCAAAGAAAACGTAAAGGTCACACTCAAGCGCGTTCGCGTACACGATTCCGAAATTGCTTTTCGCCTTCGCGGGCCCACCAGCGCAAGACCCAAAGGCGCCACCGTCCATATGGAGAACATCCTGGTCTACGGCGTGGATGTGGGCATTCGATACGAGGACGAGCTGAACAGCCTGACCATCTGGCATGCAACTTTTGGGTCTGGTATTGGAACCCTCTTCCAGGAAGCAGACAGCGAATCGACAGACCCGAACATCCAAAACTCCCTGTTCCTCATCGATGTGCTCCCAGAGGAAGTGGACACAGACCAGGCCAACCTCCTGGCAAGCAATGAAGACTTTGTGGATGCCGACGAGGGTGACCACCGCTTGGTAGAAACATCAAACGCCATCGATGCAGGCACAACCATTTCCGGCATCAGCACAGACATCGACGGGCTGGACCGGGTTGTGGGCCCCGCACCCGATGTGGGCGCGCACGAATACGGTGTGGTCGTTGTGCCAGATACCGGCGACGCAGACACGGGTGAGTCTGGCGAAGAAGACGGAGACGGTGGTGGGGGTCCAGATGAGCCAGACGACACTGCCGCACCCACCGATGACCGGGAAGATGTGGGAGGAATCGGTGCCGCCGAACAAGTCGGAGAGAAAGGTGGGTGTGGATGCTCTACGCAACCAATCAAGAAATCGCCGTTTGCTTTGGTCCTGTTGCTTGCTCTTGGAATCGCGAGAAGACGCAAAAAAAATTCGACTGCGCAAAGAACAGCTTGACTCAAGTCAAGTTGGGAGACAATTGACCCCTTAAGAACTATGTTTTTGCGGCACCATCCGACATGCTACGGTAGGTTGGTCACCAACCAACTATCCACTTAAAGTGGCATGACCGATGACGCGTAAAAACCCATCCTTCGACAGCAACAATACTGCTGCGATCCGTGCGGCTAAATCCATAAGTCGTGAAGAAGCCGAACTCTTTGTTCTTAATCCCGGCGGATTGGGCAGAAACACGCTTGAGAAGAATGCCCATCTGTATGCCGCTGGACAAAGCATTTTCATACAGGGCCACTCCAGTCTCGGTGTCTACTTTATTCTCGAGGGAACGGTTGGGATTCGAAGGGCCGACCAACTCGGAAACAGCACCCTGTTGAGGCTGGTTGAATCCGGCCAAACCATCGGCCATGAAGCCTACTTCAGTGGGTCTGCACACAGCGACTCCGCCACAGCATTGACCCAATGCCGCATCTATTTTGTCGAACGCAGGGTAATGGACGAAATCAAGGCCAGCTCACCGGCGTTGGCGGAACAGTTTCTTCAGCGAATGGCCAGCGACATGCAGGGAGCTGATCTTTCGCGCGTAGAATTTATCCATCTTCAGGTACGGGCAAGACTCGCACAGCTCCTGCTCACATTGCGCCAGCATCACGGAACAGTTGATGATTCTGGAAACCTAAAAATTAAGCTACCCATGTCACGACGCGACATGGCGTCCGCAATCGGAACACGCCCAGAGAGTTTGAGTCGCGCCATCCGGGCGCTGGAAAAAGCCGGGGCCGCATCATTCAAAGGCAAGCACGTGACCGTGCGCGATTTGGACGATCTCTTGGATGAGGTCGAGGGCCGACCCAAAAAATAAAGTCCGATCCCAAACGTCTGCTTGCATTGTGCACCCCGTTCAGGCCACGATGGCTGTTGCAGGAGAGATCAATGACTTGGAAATACGTTTTGGCCGCAGGCGCTTTGTGTGGTTTGGGTTCTGGCGCCACCTTCTTGGTCGGTTGTGATGCAGTAGAAAAGGTGGCTGGAAAGATCGTTGCCCCCGGCGCGAGCCTCAATCGTGTCGATCTGGTGCAGGCGCCCACCGCAAGAGAAC
>Ga0163108_10004114_pt1 | contig 10301 bp, 9 predicted proteins | sample Fk1155metaG_FD_109644 | JGI IMG/M metagenome (GOLD analysis project Ga0163108, IMG submission 109644) | Marine microbial communities from the Central Pacific Ocean - Fk160115 155m metaG | ecosystem: Environmental > Aquatic > Marine > Oceanic > Photic zone | place: The Central Pacific Ocean...
TCAGTTTGGTGATGACCTAGACCTAATCAAGGCTGCCGTTAAAATTATGCAGCCCGATTATGGTTTTGATCTGGAAACCTATGCTGAATTTGATCCAGGTACTGGGTTAGGTGGTTCTTCTGCCGTTGTGGTATCAGTTCTAGGGGCTCTAAACTATTTCCGTAATGAACAGCAATTGGACATTTATCAGTTAGCGGATTTGGCCTATCAGGTAGAGCGCATTGATATGAAAATTGAGGGTGGCTGGCAGGATCAGTATGCAGCGGTATTCGGAGGGTTTAATTTTCTAGAATTTCGCATGGATCAAAACATTGTTCACCCACTGCGTATTCAACCAGAGATATTACTAGAATTGGAAGAATCACTAGTCCTATGTAATACAGGCATAACTCATAATTCAGGTGATATTCATAAGGATCAGCGTGGCCAAATGAAGTCACTTTATTTGCAAGATCTGGCCAAAAAAAATATTGATTTATGCTATGAAATGCGCAATTATCTTTTAAGGGGCAGATTGCTTCAGTTTGGGGAGGCTCTTGATAGGGCTTGGAAGCACAAACGCAAGTTGAGTGATAAAATAAGTTCGCCATTTCTTGATCATATTTATGAAGAAGCAAAGCTTAATGGTGTTATCGGCGGCAAACTTTTGGGTGCTGGTGGCGGTGGATTTTTCCTCTTTTATGTGCAGCCTTACAAAAAAAATAACCTAATTTCCCATCTCACTGCTTCAGGCTTAAAAATTCAACCTTTTCGTTTTGAGTGCGAGGGTATGCAGTCTTGGACTGTGCGCGAGTCCAGAAATTATCCCGGAGTTGAATCTCTATGACTATCCAGATAGGTTCGTTTGAAATTGGTGCAGGCAGAACCTTTATTATCGCTGAGATTGGCAATAACCACAATGGAAGCTTTGAGCGAGCTATTGATTTGATTGATAAGGCCCATGAAGCCGGTGCTGATTGCATAAAGTTTCAAATGCGGCATTTAGACAAGGTTTATCGTGAACGCAGCCTGAGTACATCTGGCGACGATCTTGGCACTGAATATGTAATAGACTTGTTATCTCGTTTTGAATTAACTGTTGAGAAGCATCGACTTTTGAATGAGTATTGTACTCAAAAAGGAATCTGCTATCTGTGTACTCCATGGGACAGCAAAAGCGTGGGAGTACTAGAAAGTTTTGGAGTTCCAGCCTACAAAGTTGCATCAGCAGACTTAACTAATATGCCATTAATTAATTGCTTAATAAACACAGGCAAGCCGTTGATTCTGTCCACAGGCATGAGCACAGAAGAAGAGGTGAACATAACAGTACAATTTTTAAATAAATACAAAGCTTCTTTTATTTTACTGCATTGCAATAGCACCTATCCAGCACCATTGCACGATATCAATCTAAGGTTGATGACAGTGTTGCGCAAAGTGCATCCCCTAGTGGGGTACTCCGGTCATGAGCGTGGTATCAACATTTCTTTGGCTGCTGTGTGTTTGGAAGCCTGCATTATTGAGCGTCACTTTACTCTTGATCGCAATATGGAGGGTCCGGATCATGCAGCAAGCCTTACACAGAATGAGTTTGCACGCATGGTTGATGGTATTCGCGAAATCGAGCAGGCTTTAGGTGAAGGCAAAAAGCGTCAATTATCGCAGGGAGAGATGATAAACCGCGAAAATCTTGGCAAGAGCTTGGTAGCAGCTATGCCGATTAATCAAGGAACTTTACTCGGGCCTGAACACATCAAAGTGCGCAGCCCTGGGCAAGGGCTGTCACCTCAATGCTACGAGGCGCTGCTTGGGCGAACATTGCGCCACGACATGGAATATGAAGACTTCTTCCACTCATCCGACCTTCAGGATGCACGATTTGAACCCCGTCCTTATAAGTTTAGGCGCCCATGGGGCGTTCCAATTCGTTATCACGATTTCCGTGAATATGTTTCACGTATACAGCCTGATCTATGGGAGTTTCATCTCTCCTATGCCGATATGGATCTAGATCCTTTGGAGTATCTTGATGGGCCTTATCAAGCAGGTTTGGTAGTTCATGCACCTGAACTATTCAAAGGAAGTCGCTTGATGGATCTGGCAACTCCTGATGACGCATATCGCAAAAAATCTATTCGTGATACTCAGCTAGTTATTGATATTACTAGACATTTAAAGAGCTTTTTCCCTAAATCTGAGAGGCCATTAATTGTAGCCAATATTGGTGGATTTACAATGGATGCTCCTCTGCCTGCATCACAGTTGAGTGGGTACTACGAGCGTTTTGCTCAAAGCCTTCATGAATTGGATATGGATGGTGTGGAATTAATCCCCCAGACGATGGCTCCCTTCCCATGGCATTTCGGTGGACAACGTTTCCAGAATATCTTCGTTAAAATCGATGAAATAGTTAATTGGTGCACTAAACTCAACTTACGCATGTGTTTCGACGTATCACACAGTCGACTCACCTGCAATCATTTTGGAATAGATTTTTATGACTTTGCCGAAAGGATTTCTCCCTTTTGTGCACACCTGCACCTCGGCGATGCCAACGGCTTGAACGGTGAGGGGCTTCAGGTGGGAGAAGGTGAGATTGATTTTGATCAATTAGGAAATATTCTCAAAAAGAATTGCCCTTCTGCCTCATTTATTCCTGAGATCTGGCAAGGTCACAAAAATGGCGGCGAGGGTTTTTGGCTTGCTCTAGAGCGGCTGGAGGGCCGATTGTGACTCTTTCAATTATTCGAGATCAAATCTGTGCATCGATTTCTGTTAAGCAGGCAATCCTTGCTGATGATAAGTTGATTCATCAAATCAACAAGCTTGCGTCTCAATGCTTTCATTGTTTAAAAGGGGGAGGCAAGATTATTTTCGCCGGTAATGGCGGCAGTTTTGCAGATGCGCAGCACCTATCTGCTGAATTTGTTGCACGTTTCATATGCGATAGAGAACCTTTGGCTTCGTTGGTGCTTGGTATAAATAGTTCGGCCATAAGCGCAATTGGGAATGACTATGGTTACGAACATGTATTCGCACGCGAACTTAAGGGGTTGGCAACACCTGCTGATCTTTTCATTCCGATCTCCACCAGCGGAAATAGTCCTAATATCTTAGTTGCTGTTGAGCAAGCAAGAAAGCAAGGCATCAAAACTGCTGGCTTTACGGGAGAAGACGGCGGTAAGCTGGCAACATTATGTCACTGTTTATGTGTGCCGTCTCGTAAAACAGCAACGATTCAGGAGAGCCACATCATGATCGGCCATATTGTATGTGGACTTGTAGAGCGCCAATGTGTCAATAACGAATACTAAGATGCCATCAATTGTTGCATTAATACCAGCGCGTTCGGGGTCCAAGGGCGTAGCGCATAAAAACATAAGAATGCTTAGCAATTACCCGTTGATCCAATGGTCAATTGCAGCATGCAATGCCTCTGTATCTATTAATCGCACAATCGTTTCAACCGACTCAGAAGAGTATGCTCAACTCTCTCGCAAGATGGGTGCTGAAGTTCCTTTTCTTCGTCCAGCAGAAATAGCTGGAGACCGTTCAATCGACTACGAATTCATCAAACACTCGCTAGATTGGTTGGCATGTAATGGTGGAGAACCTGAATTTATTGCACACATCCGGCCAACCACGCCATTTCGAGATCCGAAGGTGATCGATCAAGCGGTTGCAACTTTTATCAATCATCAGCAAGCGACATCGTTGCGCTCTGTTCACCCAATGTCGGAATCTGCCTACAAGACATTTGAAATTGCTTCTGGTGGTCAGCTAAAAAGACTTGCTTCAAATAGCACCGAGCTTGATATAGCCAACAATGCGCGACAGCAGTTTCCGGTAACTTACATAGCGAACGGGTATGTTGACGTATTGTCTACATCATTTATCCGGAAATTTCAATTAATTCACGGTAGCTATGTTTTGCCTTTCGTTACTCCACTAGTCAATGAGGTGGATACCGAAGATGATTTTTGCAGGCTCGAAATGGAACTACAGAATCATCCTGAATTAGCCACACGCATTTTCAAATGAGGAACCATCATGGTTGGCTATAATTTTTCACTTAAACCACAGGAATTGCCGAAAGTCAATACTGCTAATCGACTTATTCAAACTTCTCTACCCGCGCCCGGAACAGAGGATCTCATTGCTCGGCTTAATAAGGTTGAATCGCGCTCGATGCAGGGGCAAATTCCTTTAGTATGGGAGCGTGCTGAGGATTTCGCTGTTTACGACATTGCTGGCAACCGCTGGATCGATTTCACTTCGACCATTTTCGTTGCTAATGTCGGTCATTCAAATCATCGCGTCACCTCAGCGATTAAAGAAACATTAGAGCATCCTCTCTATAGTTGTTACGCCTACGCCAACCCAGTCCGTGCCAAATACATTGAAAAGCTGATTTCCTTTATTGGTAAGCCTTTTGAGAAAGCATTTTTGTTGTCTTCGGGCACTGAGGCCACTGAAGCTTGTTTGAAGCTCATGCGTATGCACGGTCACCAATCCAGCAAGCGCCGTCGCGGCATCATTTGTGTTGAAAATAACTGGCATGGCAGAACACTCGGTGCTCAGATGATGAGCAGCAACCTGGATCAGCGTGCATGGATTGGTTACCAGGATGTCGATATTCACCACATTCCTTTTCCTTATCCGTGGCAATCTGAAGCATCTAATGGCACAGAGTTTCTGCAGCAGGGTTTGGATCAGCTGGCCGCCAAAGGTATCGATTTGTCCCAGGATATTTGCGGTTTCATGCTAGAAACGTTTCAAGGGTGGGGCGCCATCTTTTATCCGAATGATTTTGTACAGGCTATCGAAATGCTCTGCCAAAAGCATGGCATTTTGCTGGCATTTGACGAGATGCAGGCAGGGTTTGGCCGGACAGGTAGGAACTTTGGCTTCCAACATTACGGTGTGACTCCCGATCTAGTTTGTACGGGAAAAGGGATGGGTGGCGGTGTTCCCCTTTCCGGGGTGATTGGTAAAGCCGATGTTATGGATCTCCCTGAAGTAGGTAATATGAGTAGCACCCACTCTGCCAATCCACTGGTGTGCGCTGCAGGTCTAGCTGTGCTTGAGGAGCTAGAGCAGCGAGACCTAGTAGGCGAGGCCGCCCGCAAGGGTGACCTGTTATCAAAGGGCTTGACCACCCTGAAAGAGCGTTTCCCTCAATTGATATCTCATGTGCTTGGTAAGGGGATGATTTCATCCGTCCTATTTCGCACTCCTGATACCGGCGCAGCAGATGGCATCTTCTCTAGTCGAGTTGCGGAACGATGCATGCAGAAGGGCTTGTTGGTGGTGCATACCGGACGGGAGTCGATCAAGATCGGTCCTCCCCTTACAATTAGCGACCATGCCTTGCTTGAAGGCATCTACGTGCTGGGGGAGGCCATCGCCGAAGTCGCGTCGGAATGATCAACGCGATTCGGCACACTGGCCTCGTGGTGGCCGACCTTGAGCGAGCGCTGCACCTCTGGTGTGACGTGCTGGGCTTCAAGGTGGTGAAGCAGATGGAAGAATCTGGGGCCCATATTGATGCCATGATGGGTTTGCATGATGTCCTCGTAACCACTGCAAAACTGGTGGCGCCCGACGGGAATCTGATCGAACTGCTGCGCTTCCACTCCCATCCTGACCAGCCCCGATGGGAAGGTACGCCTTATTCAACCGGATTCACCCACATCGCCCTTACGGTGAATGATCTGGAGCAGCTCGTCGACACTCTTAGGCAGGAGGGCTTCAGCTTTCCTGCATCGCCCCAGTACTCACCAGACGGCTACGCGATGGTGACTTACGCCAAGGGACCTGAAGGCATTTTGTTGGAGTTAGTCGAGATTCTGAAAACATGACAGAAAAGAGCCGAGATTATGTAGCTGTTGTTTACAACGAGCGAGACCGTCCGCTGACAACTTACCCTGAGAAATTAGCGCGCTATCTTTTCAATCGCTTTGATCTTATACAAGGCGATAAGCTTCTAGATGTAGGCTGTGGTCGTGGCGAATTTCTTGGCGGCTTTATTCAATGTGGTGTAATTGGCTTTGGTGTCGACCAGTCACGTGCTTCGGAAAGCTACTGTCCCGATGCAACGTTGAAAATCTCCGACATCGAGAATGACGGTATTCCTTATGAGGACGAATTCTTCGATGTCGTGTACTCAAAGTCTGTTATTGAGCATTTCTACTATCCGGAAAGAATGGTTAAAGAGATTTTCAGGGTTCTCAAGCCGGGTGGCACGGTAATAACCTTGTGCCCTGACTGGGAGTTTAATTACCGCATTTATTTCGAGGATTACACGCATCGCACGCCCTTCATGAAATCTTCTCTGCGCGACATCTTCTTGATTCACGGGTTTGAAAACGTTAAAGTTCAGCAATTTCGTCAGCTGCCTATTCTGTGGGGCGCCGGTAAATCTTTATTGCCATTGGCTGAACTTACAAGGATACTGATTCCAAGCCTTTTCAAACCTCATAGCAAGTGGGTACGTTTTTCAAAAGAAATTATGCTTCTTTCTTGCGCAACTAAACCTCTACAACCAAGCCTCTAGTGTTATCCAGGCATGCACATAAATGCTCGTTTAGGTTTTATGCAAGGGCGTCTTTCTCCCTTGATTGATGGAAAAATCCAGGCATTTCCCTGGGATTCTTGGCAAAAGGAGTTTCCTGCGGCTCAGAAACTCGGGCTTCGGTTGATGGAATGGACCTTGGATCAGGATCGGCTTTACGAAAATCCTTTGCTAACTCCCCATGGCCAGCAGCAGATTCGTCGGCTGTGTCGAGATTATTCTCTTTCTATACCCTCGTTGACCGGGGACTGCTTTATGCAGGCCCCCTTCTGGAAAGCCAGGGAGCAGGAAAGGAAAGCACTCGAGACGGATTTCATTGCGATAGCCCGTGCCTGCGCTGAGATCGGTATTGAAATGATCGTTGTTCCGCTAGTGGACAACGGCAGACTTGAGAACCAACAACATGAAGACGTCCTGCTCGCCTTCTTGAGAGCTCAGGCTAATCTGTTCTGTACGCTTGGCCTACGTATTATTTTCGAGAGCGATTTCATCCCCGGTGAACTTGCCCGCTTCATCGGCACCCTCCCAGCGGACATCTTTGGGATCAACTACGACATCGGGAACAGCGCAGCGCTTGGTTATACACCCGAGGAAGAGTTTGCTGCCTATAGTCAGCGTATCGTCAATGTTCACATCAAGGACCGCGTTCTAGGCGGAACTACAGTCCCCCTAGGCACTGGCAATGCCGACTTACCCAAGATCTTCTGCCTGCTTCGCGCCTCTTCTTACGGGGGCTCCCTAATCATGCAAACAGCTCGCGCTAAGGATGGCGACCATGAAGGTGCCCTGCGCCAGTACATGGGGCAGATCGAGGCCTGGGCGAAGGACTTCTGAGATGCAGCTTCAGTTGAAGGGGAAATCCGTTCTGGTCACCGGTTCATCCAAAGGCATAGGTCGGGCAATCGCTGAGGCTTTTCTTACAGAAGGTGCCCAGGTAGCCTTTAACTGCCGCAATGCAGACTATCTGGAGCGCGTAGTCTCTGGCTACTCCGGGCATAATGCCAAAGCAGTATGCGCTGACGTCACCAAGCCAGAACAGGCCTGCGGTGTAGTGGAACGCGTACTGGAGATGTTCGGCAAACTGGACGTGCTGGTTTGCAATGTCGGCAGCGGTCGCTCGGTGCCTCCCGGTGCGGAGACCCACGAAGAGTGGCTTCGGGTTTTCGAACTGAACCTTTGGAGCGCGACCAACATGGTAGAAGCCGGCAGACGCGCCCTGTCCGCAAGCCAGGGCGCGATCGTGTGCATCTCCTCCATTTGCGGCCAGGAGCTGGTGCCGGGCGCGCCCCTTACCTATTCAGCCGCCAAGGCGGCCCTCAATGCCTACGTTCGCGGCATTGCCAGACCGCTTGGGAAAGATGGGGTTAGGATAAATGCTATTGCGGCAGGAAATATCCTCTTCGAAGGCTCTGTCTGGCAAAAGAAGCTCAATGAGGATGCTGCTGCAGTAGGAAATACTCTGTCTATGGATGTGGCCCTGGCCAAGCTGGGTTCTCCCCAGGATATCGCCAATCTCTCGTTATGGCTTGCATCTCCTGCTGCATCTTTTTGCACTGGCAGCATATTTGTTGCTGACGGCGGGCAAGTCCACAGTTAAGAAACGGAATTGGGTGAAAGATGGCTTTTGAGAAATTCGATATCACTGGGAAAACAGCCTTGATCACCGGCGGAGCCGGCCTTTTGGGCATGGAGCATGCGGAGGCGCTGCTTGAGAGCGGTGCGACGATCGTGCTGACCGACATGAGCGCCGCAGCTCTGGACTCTGCAAAGCAACACCTTTGCAATTCTCACGATCACTCCCGGATTCTTACAGCGGTGATGGACGTGACCGATCCAGCGTCCATAGGCGACGTTGCGGAAATACTTAACCAGCTAGGTTCACGCGTGGATATTCTCATCAACAACGCGGCCATCGACCCCAAGGTCAAGGGCGACAAAGGGTTGTTGGAGACGTCGCGCCTTGAGTACTTTCCCTTTGAGCAATGGGATCTACAGGTAGCAGTCGGCTTGACCGGTGCATTCCTGTGTAGCAAGGTGTTTGGGAGCAAAATGACCCAAGATGGAAACGGCGGCGTAATCTTGAACATCGCTTCCGATCTCTCAATCATCGCCCCAGACCAGCGGATTTACCGCAAATCAGAACTGCCCGATGAGCTGCAACCCGTTAAGCCGGTGACCTATTCGGTGATCAAAGCAGGGCTGATCGGATTGACCCGCTATCTGGCGACCTACTGGGCTGATAGAGGCGTGCGCTGCAATGCACTTTCTCCCGGTGGCGTATACAACGGCCAAGGCGAAGAATTCGTCCAGAGACTGACCTCGTTGATTCCGCTTGGCCGCATGGCCGAAAAAGATGAATATCGAGCTGCGGTGCAGTTTTTATGTTCGGACGCTTCTGCGTATATGACCGGTCATAACCTTATATTAGATGGAGGTCGTCATGTTTGGTAAGCGCTCTAGTTCAGTGTCCCATGGTGTTGTTATCCCGGTACCATCGTTTCCTGCTTCATTCAAAAGGCAACAGGTTCTAAATCAATCGTAAGATTTCTACAATGTGTGTTTCACGTAATGGCATTGCAAGACTTTATCGTTCATTCCTTCAATTAGATTAAAAGTGAATCAAACCAATTCATCAAAAGAACTGCCTCTGGTTTCTGTCATTATTCGCACTAAGAATGAAGAGAAGTGGATCAGTGCATGCCTGAGATCAGTTTTCAAGCAAACATATAAAAACGTAGAAGTCATTTTAGTTGACAATAATTCAACTGATCAGACTATTGCGCGTGCCAGTCAATTCCCAGTCAAGATCGTCTATATCGAAAAGTTTATCCCAGGCAAAGCAATTAATACTGGGATCAGAGCCTCATCTGGAGATTATCTAGTCTGCTTATCTGGACACTGTGTACCAACAAGAAATACTTGGCTTGAAAGTCTAGTCAATGATCTCGGGGACCCTAAAGTTGCGGGGGTCTATGGGCGCCAAGAGCCACTTTCATTCACAAGCGATTTAGACAAACGAGATCTGCTAATTGCGTTTGGCTTGGATAAAAAGATTCAAGTCAAAGATTCATTCTTTCATAACGCAAACAGTGCTTTCCGCAGAGATGTATGGGAACAATACCCATTTGATGAAGATGTTACCAATATCGAAGATCGTGTTTGGGGACAAGAAGTGATTTCTAGAGGAATGAAAATCATCTACGAACCAGAAGCAAGTGTCTTTCATTGGCATGGCATCAACCATGATCTAAACCCCGAAAGAGCCCATAAAATTGTACGCATCATGGAAGGCATTGATGGGTTGATAGCCAAGCCATCATACGATGGCCTTGAAAACTTAAATATCGTAGCGTTAATTCCAGTGAAAGGAATCTCAATTAAATTAGGTGGGAAGAACCTCTTGGAATATACATTAAATATAGCCAATTCTAGTCGATTAATTAATCGCGTGGTAGTTTCCACTGATAACCCAGAAACAGCTGCCTTCGCTAAAAGCAAAGGTGCATGCGCTCCATTCTTAAGGCCTAGCGATCTCTCTGAGGATTATGTGGGTATTGGTACGGTTTTAGATTATTCATTGGAGCAGATTGAAAAAGAGTATGGAGTACCTGACTTAATTGTGCTGATGGATGAAACATATCCTTTCCGAACCACAGATTTAATTGATAATATGATACTTAGACTAGTTCGTGATGGCCTGGACACCTTAGTTGCAGTCAAAGCGGAAAAGCGTTGTATTTGGTCA
>Ga0163108_10004115_pt1 | contig 10299 bp, 5 predicted proteins | sample Fk1155metaG_FD_109644 | JGI IMG/M metagenome (GOLD analysis project Ga0163108, IMG submission 109644) | Marine microbial communities from the Central Pacific Ocean - Fk160115 155m metaG | ecosystem: Environmental > Aquatic > Marine > Oceanic > Photic zone | place: The Central Pacific Ocean...
CCCGCCATCACCGTCAGCATAGCCGCAGCGTCCGCCACCGTGCGCGTCATCGGTCCCGCTGTGTCCTGGGTATGGGAGATCGGTATGATGTGGCGCCGCGACAGCAATCCGACTGTCGGCTTCAGGCCGACGATCCCGTTCATCGCTCCCGGGCAGGTCACCGAGCCATCGGTCTCGGTCCCAACGGCGATCGCGGTGAGGTTCGCCGCCACCGCGACGCCGCTACCGGAACTCGAACCGCAGGCCGTGCAATCAAGCGAGTAGGGATTACGGGTCAGTCCCCCCAAGGCGCTCCAGCCGCTCGTCGATGGGCTCCCACGCATATTGGCCCACTCACTGAGATTGCTCTTGCCGAGAATGACGGCGCCCGCGGCACGCAGGCGCGCGACGATGGGAGCGTCCCGGTTGCCCTGGTTCTCAGCCAGGGCGAGAGAACCCGCTGTCGTCGGCAGCGGGTCGGCCGATTCGATGTTGTCCTTCAGTAGCACCGGGATGCCATGCAGCGCACCACGCAACTTGCCCTGGCCGCGTTCGGCATCAAGTCTCCTGGCATCCTCGAGAGCGCGCGGATTCACCGCCAGAACGCTGCCGAGCTTCGGACCGGCGCGGTCAATCGTCTCGATCCGCTCGAGGTAGAGCTTCACCAGGCCCTCGGAGGTCACCGCCCCTGAGGCCATGTCCGTTGAGAGTTCAGCAACTGTTTTCTCTTCGACCGGGTAGAGTTTCGGTGGCTGCTGCGGTGCCGAGGGCGCTGAACAGGAGACTGCCAGTACGCCAACGGCCAGAACGCCCGAAAGGATGGTCATGTGTATTCGCATACTGGAAACAGTCCCCTGGAAAACAGGACTCAGAAATAATGAACGCCGTGTAAATACTGTCCAAACGCTCCTTTCATGTTCTATATTCAGATGTGAAAAAATTCACCCTATTCCTCTCAATAGTCTCTTTTTCCTGCCTCGTGAGAGCAACGGACAAGGTGGACTACAGCCGCGATGTCCGCCCGATCCTTGCGGAGAAATGCTATCCCTGCCACGGGCCTGACAAAAAGACGCGCAAGGCGAAGCTGAGGCTGGATGACCTCGCGGCCGCGGTGAAATCCGGCGCCATCACCCCCGGGAAACCGGGTGACAGCGAGCTGGTTGAGCGCATCTTCAGCGATGACCCCGACGAGCGGATGCCGCCGAAGAAATCCAAGACGACCCTCAGCGAGAGCGAGAAGGAGATCCTGCGCAAATGGGTCGCCGGGGGAGCCCGGACCAGCCGGCACTGGGCCTTTATCCCTCCGAAACAGTCCCCGCTGCCGACGACCAGGGACGCTTCCTGGCCCCGCAACCCGATCGACCAATTCATCCTGGCCCGCCTCGAGAAGGAAAAGCTGGAACCGGCTGCTGAAGCTGACCGCTACACACTGGTTCGCCGCATCTACCTCGACCTCATCGGCCTGCCGCCCACGCCGGAAGAGGCCGATGCTTTCATCAACGACAAGAGCCCGAAGGCCTACGAGAGCCTGGTCGACAGGCTGCTCGAAGCTCCCGGCTACGGCGAGCGCTGGGCGAGGGACTGGCTCGACCTGGCGCGCTACGCCGACTCCAACGGCTATGAAAAAGACCGGGGCCGCACGATCTGGCCCTGGCGCGACTGGGTCATCCGCGCTCTCAACGAGGACATGCCCTACGACCGGTTCACCATCGAACAGCTCGCCGGAGACATGCTGCCGAACGCGACCCCATCCCAGGTGGTCGCCACCGGCTTCCATCGCAACACCATGATCAACGAGGAGGGCGGCATCGACCCGCTCGAGTACCGCTTCTACTCCATGGTAGACCGGGTGGCCACCACCGGCACCGTCTGGATGGGCCTCACCACCGGCTGCGCCCAATGCCACAGCCACAAATACGACCCGATCTCCCACACCGACTACTACCAGCTCATGGCGCTACTGGATAACGCCGACGAGCCGGACTACCTCATCCCCGAGCCGAAGCTCCTGGCTAAACGAGCTGAGCTCGAGAAGAAGATCGAGGAACAGGAGGCCGCGCTCATCAAAAAGCTTCCAGATTTCGAAAAGAAGTTCACGGCCTGGGCCGGCAAGCAGGCCGCCGTCGACTGGCAGGTGCTGCGTCCCGACTCGATGAAGACCAACCTGCCGCGACTGGAGATTCTCGATGATGGCTCCATCTTCTCAACCGGCGACATCACCAAGCTAGATGTCTTCACCCTGCGCTTCAAAACGAAGACCCCGCTGGAGGCTCTGCGGCTCGAGGTGATGCCCGACGACCGCCTGCCGGCCGGCGGACCGGGACGCTCCTACTACGAAGGCCGCAAGGGTGACTTCTTCCTCAGTGAGATCACGGCCTCTGCCGCCGGCAAGCCGCTGAAGTTCACCAACTCCTCGCGAGACTACGGGAAGATCACCACCGGCAGCGGCAAGGCCGCCGCCGCCGAGACCTACGATGGCAACACCACCACCGGCTGGGCGACCTCTGGGCGAGAGGGCAAGGCCAGCCAACTGGTGCTGCCTCTGGAGAAGTCTGTCGCAGCCGGCGCGGAACTGGAGCTCGACCTCTACTTTGAGCGCCACTACGCCGCCAGCCTCGGCCGCTTCCGCCTCTGGGGTGCTGCGAAAGGAAAAGAGGCGAAGGCGAAGAACCTGCCCACGGCTATCGAACAGATCCTTGCCGTAGAGAGAAAGCTTTGGACAGCCGCCCAGTCCGAAGAGCTTAAAAGATACTTCCTGCAGAAGGATGGCGCCTTCGCCAGGGCACGCAAGCCCATCGACGCCCTGCGTAAACAGATCCCGAAGCTGAACTCGACCATGGTGCTGCGCGAGAGGCCGGCCGACAACCCGCGCCCGACCTACCGCTACCACCGGGGTGAATACCTCAGCCGTAAAGAGCAGGTTCAGCCGGCGGTTCTCGAGATCTTCCCGCCCCTGCCCGAAGGCCATCCCGCCAACCGCCTCACCTTCTCCAGGTGGCTTGCAAGCGAACGCAATCCGCTCCTGGGCCGCGTTACAGTCAACCGCGCCTGGCGCGCCTTCTTCGGCGCCGGCCTGCTGCGCACCAGCGGTGACTTCGGAACCCAGTCCGAACCACCCGACCATCCCGAGCTGCTCGACTGGCTGGCGGTCGAGTTCCGCCAGCAAGGCCTCTCGATGAAGAAACTGCACAAGCTGATCGTATCGAGCGCCACCTACCGGCAGGCATCGAAAGTTTCACCGGACCTGCTCAAGCGCGACCCGGCTAACCGCCTGCTGGCCCGCGGGCCGCGCTACCGCCTCTCAGCCGAAGCGATCCGCGACCTCATGCTCAAGGGCAGCGGACGCCTCTCACAGAAGATGTTCGGACCAAGCGTCTACCCGCCGCAGCCCGCTCGCGTCACCAGGCTGGCCTACGGATCTCCCGGCTGGAATGTCTCCAAGGGGGAGGACCGCTACCGGCGGTCACTCTATACCTTCACCAAGCGCACGGCCCCCTTCGCCAGCTTCACCACATTCGATGCCCCCTCGGGCGAAGGCTGCATCGCGCGGCGGGACCGCAGCAACACCCCCCTGCAGGCCCTGGTGCTGCTCAATGACGATATGTATGTCGAGTTGGCCCGCTACGTGGCCCGGGAAGCCGAAAAACAGCCGGCCGAAAAGCGCGTAGACTTCCTCTTCCGACGATTCCTAACCCGCCCTCCCCAGGAAAATGAGAAGAAGCTCATGGGCAGGTTCCTCGCGGCCCAGCTCGATCGGCTCAAGGGTGGAAAGCTGGATGCGGCGAAACTGACCGGCGATAAAAAAGCATCAGGCGACCAGGCGGCTCTCTTCCTGCTGGCCCGCTCCATCATGAACCTTGACGAAGTGATCACCCGGCAATGAAACAACCAACAGAACATCCCCTCCAGGCCCAGACTCGTCGCCACTTCTTCCAGGATTGCGGCGTCGGGCTCGGCAAGATCGCCCTGGCCTCCCTGCTCACTCAAGAGCTCGCGGCCGACACGCCGGCGCTGCCGGCCTTTCGCCTGCCGATCAAGGCCAAGAGGATCATCTACCTCTTCCAGGCGGGAGCGCCGAGCCAGCTTGACCTTTTCGACTACAAGCCCAAGCTCAAGGAGCTCGAGGGCAAGCCCCTGCCGCCCTCGGTCATCAAGGGCCAGCGCTACGCCTTCATCCGACGTGACGCGGCGGTCCTGGGCCCGCGCTTCAAGTTCGCCCGGCACGGAAAATGCGGCGCCGAGCTCTCCGACCGGCTACCCCACCTCGCGAAGATCGTAGATGACATAGCCATCGTCAAGACCGTCAACACGAATCTCTTCAACCACGCGCCCGCGCAACTCTTTATGAACAGCGGCAGCGGCATCCCGGGGCGACCCAGCATGGGCTCCTGGCTCAGCTACGGAATCGGCGCCGAGGCCGACGATCTCCCAGCCTTCGTCGTGCTAAAGAGCGGCGGTGGGCTGAGCGGCGGCGCCTCCCTGTGGAGCTCGGGCTTTCTGCCGTCGGAACACCAGGGGGTTCCTTTCCGCAGTGATGGCGAGCCCATCCTGCACGTCAACAACCCCGACGGGGTCGACACGAAGGCCCAGCGTGATTCCCTCGACCTCGTACGCGACCTCAACAGAAATCGTCTCAAGGCCGTCGGCGACCCCGAGATCGCCGCCCGTATCGACGCCTACGAGATGGCCTACCGCATGCAGACCCGGGCTCCTGAGCTGATGAACTTCAAGGAGGAGAAGAAAGAAACCCTTGAGCTCTACGGAGCGAAGCCGGGCAACACCGGCGCCACCTTCGCCAACAACTGCCTGCTGGCGCGAAGACTCGCGGAGCGCGGTGTGCGCTTCATCCAGGTCTACCACCAGGGATGGGACGCGCACACCAACGTCGAGGGTAACGTGAAGGATAACGCCCGGAAAACTGACCAGGCCTCAGCCGCCCTCGTCCAGGACCTCAAGCAGCGCGGTATGCTGGATGACACCCTCGTTATCTGGGGCGGCGAGTTCGGGCGAACGCCGATGGTCGAATCCAACGTCGTCCTCGGAAGGAACAAGGGCCGCGATCATCATCCGCAGGCCTTCACCGTCTGGCTCGCCGGCGGCGGCATCAAGCAGGGGATCACCCTCGGCAGGACCGATGACCTCGGCTTCCACATTACCGAGGACCCGGTGAACGTCCACGACCTGCACGCCACGATCCTGCGACAGATGGGCATCGATCACCAGCGCCTGAGCTTCAGGTTCCGGGGGCTTGATTTCCGCCTCACGGGGGTAGAAGACCAGAAGCCGGTCAGAAAACTGCTGAGCTGAGCGCCGCTGCCGCTCAGCCCTTCTTCTTTCCCGCGCGCCAGAGCGGACGAGCGTTCTTTTTCAGGTCCGCATCGTAGTCCGCGGCGAGAGCCTTGAGCTTCTTCACCACCTCCAGGTTCTTCCCAGCCACGTTGGTCGTTTCACCGATCTCTGCGTCGAGGTCATAGAGTTCCATTCCGCCCGCCGGGCTCCCTTTCTTCTTCTTACCGCGCCCACCCGCCAGGCGAAGCTTCCACTTGCCCACCCGCACCGCCTCGATGCGGTTGTTTCTGTAGTAGAAGAACCCCTTTGCCTGCCGCGGGGTCGGAGTCTTCGGATCCTTGAGGGTCGCGAGGATGCTCATTCCGTCGATCGGGTGGCCGGGCAGCTTCGCGCCGGTGATCTCGGCAAGAGTCGGCAGCACGTCGATTGTCGAGGCGACATAGTCCGTCACTGTGCCGGCGGGAACCTGTCCCGGCCAGCGCACGATGGCCGGCACTCGCATACCTCCATCGTAGGTCGTCGCCTTGCCCGCCCGAAGCGGCAGGGCGCTGCCGGCATGGTGTTTCTTCGAGAGCCAGGGACCGTTGTCGGATGAATAGATCACGATGGTGTTCTTCACGAGGCCCAGCTCAGCGAGAGTCTTGAGGATCTGCCCGACCGACCAGTCGATGTGCTCGATGGTCAGCTTGTAGGCTTTTTTCGGATCGGCGTCGTAGCGATCATCGGAGACGAAGAGCGGCACGTGCGGCATCGTATGCGGCATGTAAAGAAAGAACGGCTTCGCCTTGTTGGCACGAATAAACTCGACAGCCTTCGCGGTGTAGCGATCGGTCAGAGTCACCTGGTCGACAGGCCCCTCGATGCGCTTGTCATCTCCGTAGAGATGGTTGTTGTAGACATCCCACTTCTTCAACTTCCAGATCTTGTCGAGATCCGGCGTGTTGTTGCCCCATCCCTTGATCCGGGCCATGTCATTCGAATAGGGAAGCCCGAAGTAGTGATCAAATCCCTGCGCGGTGGGCAGCACCTCCGGCCTGTCGCCGAGGTGCCACTTGCCGATACACATCGTGGCGTAGCCCTTCGTCTTGAGCAGGTCGGCGATGGTAATCTCATCGGGATGGAGCCCGACGCTACTGCGCGGCCCGAGCACCCCGGGAATGTTCAGGCGCGGCTGGTAACAGCCCGTCATCAGGGCAGCTCGCGAGGCCGAGCAGACACAGTAGGCCGAATAGAAGCTGGTGAAACGCACCCCTTCCCTGGCGAGCCCATCGATGTTGGGCGTTTTGATATTGGGTGAGCCGTAGCAGCCGAGGTCCTGGTAGCCCTGGTCATCGGCATAGACCAGCACCACGTTGGGCTGATGATGGTCGGCAAAGACAGGTAGAGTGGAAAGCACCGCCACGAAGAAGAGAATAGATCTACGCATCGAGAAGACTCCTTGTTAATTCGATTCCTGTTTCCTGTTTTTCTTTTTCCTCTTACGCTCCCCGGCTCCCGCCCTGGCCCAGCCTCCCTTGGCGGGTAATTGCTCAGGACGAATCCCGACCTCCCGCTTCAGAGCCTCGACCGTCTTGCGAGCCTCGGCAATCGCCGAGGCGTAATCAGTGACACCAGCGAGATTGGTCATCTCGCGCGGATCCTTCTGGAGATCGTAAAACTCAAAATCCTCGGTACCTGGGAAGAGTACCAGCTTGTAGCGCTTTGAGCGCATCCCCCAATGCGGATGGCCAGCCGCCCCGTAGGCGTACCAGATCGCCTGCCGCCAGTCGGCGGGAGTCCTGCCGCCGAGCAAGGGAGCGATCGAGCGTCCCTGCATGCGGGAATCGGCCTTGATCCCGGCGAACTCGAGCAACGTCGGAGCGAAATCCACGTTGCTGACGAGCTCCTCGTTCACCGTGCCGGCCTTAATCGAGCCCGGGTAGCGAACGATCAGCGGCATCTTCACCGATTCTTCCAGCAGGAGCCGTTTGTCGTAGAGACCGTGCTGTCCAAGCCAGTAGCCCTGGTCGGAGGTGTAGACGATCAGCGTCTCATCCTTGACGCCCTCGGCCTCGAGGTAATCAAGGACCCGCTTGATATTTTCATCGATAGCGGCCACGCAGCGGATGTACTTGTGGATCATGTGCTGGTAGGCGGCGGAGGTCTTTGACTTCACGCTCCCATCATGCGGCCACATCTTCGGCTTGCTGTCGTTTTCGTGGCGCCCGAAGTAGCCGTAGTTTCGAAAGAGATGCCATCTGTGCGGCGCCTTGAGCAGGGGACTGGTCCGCTCCACATCCTCGTGCAGGCTTGGCGGTTCGGGTACCAGCTTCTCAGCTAGCAGCCCCTCGTGACGATCGGGGTAGTCGTAGGGATGATGCGGCCCCTTGAAATGAAGATTGAGGCAGAAGGGACGCTTCCTGTCGCGCTTCTTCAACCAATCGAGAGCAACGTCGGTGTAAACATCTGCATAGTAGCCCTTGTGCTTCGACTGCCTGTCGCCGGTCGAGGTAAAGGAAGGATTGAAATAGCTTCCCTGCCCCTTCGTCACCGAGTAAAAGTCCATGCCGCGCGGCGTATGCCGCATATGCCACTTGCCGACCACTGCCGTCTGGTATCCCGCCTTTCGCAGCTGGCGATTGTAGCTCGGCGCGTCCTGCCGCAGGGAGCAGTTGAGATTCAAACCGCCGCTGACATGCGAATACTGTCCCGTGATGATCGCCGCGCGGCTCGGTGAGCAGATCGAGTTGTTGCAGCAGACATTGGTGAAGCGCATTCCCTCGGCCGCCAGGCGGTCAAGCGTTGGCGTCTTGACATAGTCCTTCAGCCAGGAGCCGTAGGCGCCGATCGCCTCGAGAGCGTGATCATCGGAAAGGATGAAGAGGATGTTCGGAGTTTTCGCCCGCAGCCGGGAAGCCGGGCAGAGGACAAGGACTAAAGCCGCCGCTGCGAAAGTCGTAATTCTCATTTGCGTTATCACTTTGAAACATTTTCGTTTTGGAAAAAGGTATCCTCCATCGAGATAATGTCTATTGCCTGAAAAAAATTGCGCCTTGTGGGTCGAAACAAGGTGTTGAAATCACACCAGAGAGACGGAGACGAATCCATGTTCGATTTCCTGGCTGAACAGGATGCCTCGATCTGCGGCGGTAGCCACCTGAAACGCCGTGAGTTGCTGCAGCTCGGAGCGCTCAGCGCCATCGGACTCTCCCTGCCGCAGCTGCTGGCTGCGGAGGATCGGGTCGCCCGCAAGCCGGGCCACGAAAAACGCTCCGCCATCATGATCTTCAACCTCGGAGCCCCGAGCCATGTCGACCTCTGGGACATGAAGCCGGACGCTCCGCGGGAGATCCGCGGCCCCTTCAAGCCCATCAAGACGAAGTCGGAGGACCTCGACATCTCGGAGATCCTGCCGATGCACGCGAAGATCGGCGACAAGTTCTCGCTCGTTCGCTCGGTGCACCACGGCGGCGCGGCGGTGCACGACGCCGGCTGGCAGATCATGCAGACCGGGCGGCGCTTCTCAGGCGGGATCCAGACCCCGCACGCCGGGGCTGTGGCGAGCCACCTGCTGGGACGAAAGACCGACCTGCCGCCCTTTGTCGTCCTGCCGGAGCTCATGGGACGCGGCGGAGGCAACATGCCCAACGGCCAGGCCGGCGGTTTCCTCGGTAAGGCCCACGACCCCTTCGTCCTCAACGCCGACCCCTCGACGAAAAACTTCAAGGTCCCCGACCTCCTTCCCCCCGACCAGGTGGGAGCCGCGCGACTCGGGCGGCGACGCAAGCTGCGAGACATCGTTGACGGCGCCGTGAAAAACTTCGAGTCGAGCGACGATGCCCGGCTGCTGAACGACAACTTCCACGCCGCCTTCCGCATGATGACCAGCGAGAAAGCGCGCGCCGCCTTCGACATCACGAAGGAAAAGCAGAAGGTGCGCGAGCGCTACGGCATGAACCGCTTCGGGCAATGCTGCCTGCTGGCGAGGAGGCTCATCGAGAGTGGTGTCAGGCTGGTGACGATCAACAGCTTCCTCACCGTCTTTGACCAGTTGTCCTGGGACATTCACGGCTCGAAACCGTTCATGAGCATCAAGCAGATGAAGGAAATCGTGGCGCCGATGTACGACCGCGGCTACAGCGCCCTCATCGAGGATCTCGATGACCGCGGCCTGCTCGATGACACCCTGGTCTCCACCATGTCGGAATTCGGGCGTACCCCCAAGGTCAACCCGGCCGGCGGTCGCGACCACTGGCCGCAGTGTTTCACCGTCTCCTTCGCCGGCGGCGGCGTACAGGGCGGCCGCGTCGTCGGCAAGAGCGACCCGGTCGGCGGTTTTCCCGCCGAGCGACCGGTGGCTCCCCCCGAGGTGGTAGCGACGATCTTCCACAGCCTCGGACTCGACCACCAGGCGCTTCTGCCGGGACCGGCAGGCAGACCCTTCCCGCTCGTCGACTTCGGAAGCAATCCGATCAAGGAGCTGTTCTGATGAAAACCCGCTCCTGCGTCAGCCTCATCGTGGTCCTTTTTTCATCGGCAGCCCTGCCGGCTGCCGAACCCCTCAGCTTCCGCAACGACGTGCTGCCCGTCCTCTCCAAGGTGGGCTGCAACGGGGGCGGCTGTCACGGAGCCCTGGCCGGCAAGGGCGGCTTTCGCCTGAGCCTCAACGCCTACGACCCCGCCACCGACCACTACAACATCACCCGTGAAATGCGGGGCCGGCGCGTCGAGCCCTCGGCCCCCGCCCGCAGCCTCTTCGTCATCAAGCCGACCGCCGCCGTGCGGCACAAGGGCGGCAAGGTCATCCGCGAGGACTCGGTCGAATACCGCATCCTGACCGACTGGATCCGCCAGGGAGCTCCCGGACCATCCGCGAAGGATGCGAAGCTTGATCGCCTCGTGGTCTCTCCCGGTGAGTCCGTCCTGGAGAAAGGAGACTCCCTGCAGCTCAAGGTGACGGCGTCCTTCAGCGACGGCAGCTCACGGGACGTGACCCGCTGGGCGCGCTTCGGCTCGACCGACGCCGCCATCGCCGAGATCGATGAGAAGACC
>Ga0163108_10004116_pt1 | contig 10299 bp, 10 predicted proteins | sample Fk1155metaG_FD_109644 | JGI IMG/M metagenome (GOLD analysis project Ga0163108, IMG submission 109644) | Marine microbial communities from the Central Pacific Ocean - Fk160115 155m metaG | ecosystem: Environmental > Aquatic > Marine > Oceanic > Photic zone | place: The Central Pacific Ocean...
GTTTAGGAAGTGCTTACAAAGACCTTGCACTATGTCTTTGCCGCCATGAATCATATTAATCACACCAGCAGGTAATCCCGCTTTATCCCATAGCATCATCATGTACTCTGCAACCATGGGGGTTGACTCGCTTGGCTTATAAACAATCGTATTTCCAGCAATTAGTGCCGGAGTTATGTGCCCATTGGGAAGGTGCAATGGAAAATTAAATGGCCCTACAACCGACATGACACCATGAGATGAATGTTGAAGACTTGTCTGCATGACGCCCAGAGAATTTTTTTCAGAACCTGTGCGTTTTTTATATGCAAGAATTGAATTATTAAGCTTGGCCAATGTAGCGACAACCTCTGAAGTAGCATCAGCAGGAGTTTTGCCGGTTTCTGTCGATATCAGCTTAGTCATTGCCAACTTATTCTTTTCAAGTAAAGCATAAAATTTTCTAATAATTTTTATTCTTGTTTGAATAGATTCAGCCGACCATTCATCATGACTTTTATGAGCAGCATGCATTGCAGCATTTAATTGAGATGCATTGGCAAAATTGCCCTCCCAAACTATCTCACCGGTCAAAGGGTTCATGGATTTAAATGACTTGCCTTTACCCGAGGACCATTGATTGTGTAAGTAAAGCATTAGTTGACCTGCGCTAGAGAGCCTGACTTTAAATTCAAAGCTTTTGCTACTTTAGCTGATATGAAAAGCTTCTTCTTGTCTTTATCAAAAGCATAATTTTCTTTGACCACTGCAAAAGTATCAATGGATGGATTCGCGATGAAACCAAATCGATCAAAATTAATATTTTTTTTAATCACAATGGGAAGTAATTTAGCAGATTTAACCAAGGGAATATCTTTAATTTTTGCTTCTAGGCATGGCCCTCCATCCAGAACATCGATCAAACCATTAGGTCTAAAGTTTTGTTTTCTAAGCAATGAATATGCGGGCATAGCATTAGGGTGAGGTTTGCCGATAACTCTTTGCACTTTTTTTGGCATATGCTCAATGATGAAAGGATGCTTAGGAATGGATTCCATAATAAAATGATTGTCTATATAGCTAATTTCATCTGCTTTAAAAAAATCAAGATTAAAAAAAGTTTTACTAAAGGAATTCCAAAAATAGGACTCATTTTTAGCATTTTTAAATCCTCTAATTTCAACAAAAAGCTTTGGATCAAAGCGTTGTTGATGAGCAGACATAAAAATAAACCTTGAAAAAGAAAGAAGTGAGCCTCGCCCCTTCCCTCGGAAAGCAGGCTTAAGAAATAAAGTTCCTAGCTCGGAATAAGGTTGCTTACATAGATGAAGAGAAAGCACATCTAAGTCCTTGGTAAAATTTAAGGATTTAGATTCAAGCTGTGAAATAGACTTCTTAAAAAAAACTGAAGGCTTCTTCAACGAAACAGATGTATAAATAGCTGATAACCCAACTATGCGACCATTATCCTCGAGCACAAATAAATAACTATCTTGATTTGGTTTCTTAGTTTTTTTATTTCGAGATTTTTCTGACCACGAAATTCTTTCTTTAATCTCTTTAGGTGTTTTTGGCATGGTGGTCATGCCTTTACCAGAATGCTTCACTAAATGCTCAACACTCTTAAAATCTGAATTTTTTACAAGCCTTACAACTTTCATAAAGTCATTATAGCAACTATAGGGTCTAGGGAGTGGTGATTAGAATGGGATAAATTGCTATTTCAATTTACAAATAATTTCATTATAAAATTTTTCCATGCCTTCAATCTTTTGATCCAATGGAGCATCATTCATTGTCCCATAGAGCATCCATGGGTATGTGGTCATAGTCGTCACACCTAAATTTTGCATTTGCCCAAAACCCTCAAGGCTAAAAGCATCCCAGCAACTAAAGCAAATATATTCATAATTTTCTTTAGGAGGCAGCTTTTGTCTTTTTTCTTTTAATTTTGCCATCAAGGCTTCGAGCTCACTCAAACTGTGCATATCTGAAATCCAGCCATCATGCTTTGCTGCTCTATTAAGAGCTGGCTCTGAAAAGCCGCCAACATAAATAGAAATATCTGTTTTTGGTGCAGGTAACATTTCTAATTTTTTAAAATTAAAAAACTGGCCTTTGAACTCAACCATCTTTCCCGACCAAAGTAACTTCATAATCTCAAGCATTTCATCAGCGCGGGCTCCTCTTCGTCGGAACTCTTGACCGCCTGCTTCAAATTCTTCTAGCATCCATCCCATGCCTATTCCCAAGTCAAACCTTCCATTAGACACTGCATCAAGAGTGGATACCTCTTTTGCTACTCTGAGTGGATTTCTAGCCGGAAGAACGTAGACGCTGGTATAAAACCTTATATTTTTTGTGGCTCCAGCAAGAAAAGACAATGAGTTTATGGGGTCTGGCCAATCAGTGCCCTGCTCCCATCTCACACTTCCATCGTCAGTGTATGGGTAAGGTACTGAAAAATTTTCTGGATGAATTAAATGATCTGACACAGCAAGAAAATCGTACCCAATCTCATCAGCGGCCATGCCCAATGATTTCATTTCATCCATTGGTAACATTGATAGAGGTATTGCAAATTTCATATTCCCATAGCCCTGGTAACAAACCAAAAAGTCCCCATAGAGAATACTACAGCACCCGTAATATTATGAATAGAGCCATAAAAAGACGAGGAAAAATAATGTTTTGCAAATGCGAATAACCCAAGTATTGCAAAAGCTACAGCTAACTGACCCAGCTCAACACCTAGATTGAAACTTAAGATTATTTGCCACAATCGATCTTGGGGGATGCCTACTTCTGCAATTGAGGAAGCAAATCCAAGCCCATGAATTAATCCAAAAAATACAGTAATCGTCAAGGGGATCCATGGAGAAGAATAATGATGCGTTAGGCTTAAATAGACAGTTAAAAATAATGCTAAGCCTAATATTAGTAGGGGCTCTAGGACTCCAAATATCGCTAATGGAAATAATGCAATAGATGAAAATATCAAATGTTTGATCCCCTTATCAAATTCATAGTGATGCTTGAAAAACTTTTCAACAGCTAAAAGCAATATTGAAAATCCTATTAAAATCTCAACCATTTCTGAATGCACTCTCAAAACATTCATAGCACCAAGGCCAAGGGTTAAGCTATGACCGATAGTAAATCCAGTAATGGCAATGACGAGGTTTCTGCCTTGAAATAACAGAATGAGGCCCAGCAAAAATGCTAGATGATCCCAGCCACTCAGAATATGCTCGATACCTGAAATTAAATAACCCCAGTAGGAGCTTTGATTTCTGTTAGGTTGAGATAAAGAATTAATCTGCCAAAGATCAGTTTGACTGGTGAACATAAATTCAGGAATGGTTTCACCATCTATGACTCCCCTAGCAATATGGGTATGAGTAACGCCTAGGTCTTGAAATAAAGAAATTGAAACATTTGATGGCAATGTTGAGCACTGAAAATCCCAATAAAATTTTAAAATGCCAGCTGCATTGTTTTCATTGAACTCTACTGGTTGATTTAGCTTGCATGCATCTCCAAGAAAAATTGCATCGCCTAAATAATTTGTAAAATCGTCATATGATTGAAATTTTATGCCTGGATTTAAAGCTTCAAAAATACCCCGCTTAATTGTTCCCGTGATCCTAACCTCAACTCCACTTTCAAGATTAAGAAACTGAAACTTTGAATAAGATTCGCTACGATTATGAGCTTCTAGCGGCAGCAAGAGCTGAAAGATAAAAAAAAGTAAAAGTTTTTTAGAGGTCATTTGCCTTAACAACGTCATACCAATTTCTGAGATCTTCTAAATATTCGTCTAACAACTCCTCCCCTTTGAATCGAATAAATTCAGACTCCACTTGCTGATAGACATTATTAAACTCAGGCGCGCTGGATATAATTTTTTGCAGTGGCACTAATAAATGAAAATTTCCATCAAGCTCTATCAACTCACTCACTTCACCTTCTTCTAAGCCTAATGCAATTTGTGTAAGCGAAGGCCCAATATATTCTCTGATCTTCATTGCTGGCAATAAGACATTTGGGAGACTGATCACTTCATTTTCAGCCAGTGATTTTGCGGCAGAAAGATTACCTTGAATCAGCAAATCTCGAGCTTGATCACCAGCAACCTTTTTGTTGCGATCAAAACTTAACTTTAGAATTCGTAACTTAGGACTTGGGGTGAATAAATCCTTATTTCTAGAATAGAAATCTTCAAGATCTTGCTTTGAAATACGTAAATCATTTGTCTCGGCAATAATTGAACCAATCATTTTTTGGATAATGGTACTTCTAATCTCGGTATCATTCTCAATCATCCCAAGATCAATCCCTCGCTGGATTAATAACTCTTCATCTATCATTCGTTCAAGGATATTCTCTGGGTCTGACTCTATTAATCCTGTTTTTCTTGATTGGGCTATTGATTCTAAATAAATCTCATATTTGTCTTTTGAAATTGCTCTATCATCAATTTTAGCTACCCAATTAAGCTGAGATACATCAACCTCTTTAATAAAACTTGAGCCTATAATCCCAATAGAGATAATTCCTCCTAAAAGCAGTAAAGGGTGGATTCCGAACCTCCATTGAATAATATTCTTAAGATTCGAGTGAGGAGTAAAAGTCATTTTTATATGCTCAATATCATCCTCTAGATAAACCTCTCCCTGGGGAACAAATCCAAAACTTTCATAAAAATTTGTAAGCCTGTACTGAGCTGATAGGCCTATCTCTTGATTTGGATATTTGGAAGCGCAAAACTCAATTGCTTCCTTGGTAAGAATCTTTCCTGCACCCTGTCTTCTGATCTTTTCAGCCGTTAATACTCTTGCTATTTCAGGTCCCTCATACCTTTTTCCGGGTTTTGCAACTCTGAGGTAACCTGCTAGCTCATTATTTTGATATGCGAGCAAATGATCGCAATCTTGATCTTTAAAATCGGCATCAATAAACGGGCAATCTTGCTCAACAACAAAAACTTGCTGACGAAGATTAAGCAACGCATATAACTCATCTTTTGTAAGAGCTGAGAATGACTTCCATTTAGTTTCCATCCGATGATTATATTTGTTTTATTCCGTATAATCTAAATTCAAAATTAGGAGTTCTGCATGAGTGAGTTATATAACATAAGCGTTAAAGACATTGAATTAAATTCAGTTGATTTAAGTAGCTACAAAGGAAAAACGCTATTAATAGTTAATGTAGCTAGCAAATGTGGATTTACACCTCAATATAAAGATCTTCAAAATCTATATGAAAAATATAAAGGTCAGGATTTTGAGGTCCTAGGCTTTCCATGCAACCAATTTGGCGCCCAAGAATCTGGGACCAATGAGGAGATCCAATCATTTTGCGATCTTACATTCAATGTTTCATTTAAGATGTTTGACAAGATCGAGGTCAATGGTACAAATGCCAGTCCCTTATTTAAATATCTTAAGCATGAATCTCCGGGAATTCTGGGTACCGAAGCAGTGAAATGGAATTTCACTAAATTCCTTGTTAACAAGGATGGTCAGGTAGTCAAAAGATTTGCTCCCAAAGATGGCGAATCAGCCATCGAGTCTGAGTTACAAAAAATTCTATAGGCTAAATCTTTAAACTCATCAATAAAGCATCTTCTTTGGGTGGGCCGTTGTAATAATTGGGACGAATAGCATCTTTAAAAAATCCACTCTTCTCATATAGGTTAATCGCGGGAAGGTTGGAGACTCTCACTTCAAGGGAGATCACCTTAACTCCCATTGTTTTATTTTGAAAAATAATTTTTTGCAACAGCTTATCTCCCAATCCCTTACCTTGATAAACTGGATGAATGGCAATATTTAATAAATGTGATTCGGGAACTATTGGTGCATATATAGCAAATCCCAAAATATTATTTTCTTCTTGAAGTACCACCGAATAGTGGCCAACTTCCATTGAAGATATAAATTGAGCTTCCGTCCATGGTATTTGGTTAGTCTTATTTTCAATCTCTAAAATAGCCGTAATGTCATCTGAGCTAGCAGGTCTAATTGAAATAGTCATTTAAACTGACTGCAAAGGCTTAAGTTTGCTCCAAAGATCTTTTTTTAAGCTTGCATTAGATAACATGGCCTCTAAAGAAGGGGAAATAATTAAATTTAGGTCCTCCGAAAGATTCTCTGAATCAAAAAAAACTAATGTGGCTTTAAGATTGGAGGTATCTTGAAAACTTGATATATCCAAAGGATCTGCAGAAGACAAAAGGACAACACCTTGAGAGGCTGATTGCTTGGTTCCATGAATTGCTGCAATGATGGCTTCAAGTAACTTTATCTCTTTTTCTGAGTATTCATCTACAGAATTAGCATGTAATGTTAGAATATTGTCCTTTTGAAAGAAGTAGATGTTAATTTCATCACTTACAGAAGATTTTTTTGCATCCACATATAAAGGAATGCCAATTTTAGAGAGAATATATTGAGATTTATTTGATAGCATCACAAAAGCAATCATGAAAGATTTAATTAAAAAATACAAACCTTTTGAGCCTATTCCTTTAGAGGGAAGAACTTGGCCAAACCAAGTCATCCAATCAGCGCCAAGATGGTGCTCAGTTGATCTGCGTGATGGAAATCAAGCTCTTATCGAACCCATGGGTCATGAGAGGAAAAAGCGCATGTTTAAACTTCTATGCGATCTTGGGTTCAAAGAGATTGAAGTAGGATTTCCAGCGGCTTCTGAAACAGATTTTGAATTTGTCCGATGGTTGATAGAAGAAAAACAGATCCCTTCAGACGTCACAATACAAGTACTAACTCAAGCACGAGACCATATTATTGAAAGAACTTTTGAATCTCTTAAAGGAGCCTCTCAAGCTATTGTTCATTTTTATAATTCTACTTCAACTCTTCAAAGAAAAGTGGTCTTTGATCAAGACAAAGAAGGTATTAAAAAAATAGCTACTGATGGAGCAATGCTTGTAAAGAAGCTTGCATTAGCTAACCCTGAAACAAAATGGTCTTTTGAATATTCTCCAGAAAGCTTTACTGGCACAGAGCTCAATTACGCGGCAGAAGTTTGTGATGCTGTAGTAGATATTTTAAAAGACGCTTCTTCTGAAAAAATTATTATCAATCTTCCTGCAACAGTTGAGATGGCAACACCAAATATCTATGGCGACCAGATAGAATGGATGAATGAAAACTTAATTAATCGTAAAAACATTTCCCTCTCATTGCATCCGCATAATGATCGCGGAACTGCGGTTGCAGCCTCTGAGTTTGGTTTAATGGCTGGCGCTGAAAGAGTTGAAGGCACATTGTTTGGAAACGGAGAGAGAACTGGTAATGTTGATATTGTCACCATTGCGCTCAACTTGCTGACTCAGGGAGTGGATCCAGAGCTTGATTTCTCTGATATCAATGCCGTTATAAGAGAGGTTGAATACTGCAATCAACTCCCCGTGCACCCAAGACATCCTTATGCAGGAGATCTTGTTTTTACAGCCTTTTCTGGATCTCATCAAGATGCAATCAAGAAGGGTTTAAGTGCGCTTGAAAAGTCAAATAAGCCAGAATGGGAAGTCCCCTATCTGCCTATTGATCCAGCAGATCTTGGTAGATCATATGAGGCAGTTGTAAGGATAAACTCACAATCTGGCAAAGGTGGAATAGCCTTTATACTTGAAAAAGATCATGGGGTATCCCTTCCGCGGCGACTGCAGATCAATCTAAGTGAAAAAGTTCAAAAGGTTGCTGACGAGACTGGAAAAGAGGTTATGTCTAGGGATATATGGAAAGTTTTTGAAAAAAACTACATAGCTGTTGAAGGCAAGCTAGAATTAATTAATTATGCCTTATCATCATCAGAAGATTCTTCAGGGAATGCATCAGATAAAGTTGAAATTACATTAAAAGATAAAAACGATGAAGTGAATCTTGCTGGGGTTGGCGGAGGCCCTATCGAAGCTTTTATATCTGGAATCAATAATCATTTTTCAACATCGATTTCTGTATCTGATTATCATCAGCATTCTGTTACCTCAGGTTCTGATGCAAAAGCTGCTGCCTTCATTGAGTTAACTCTAGAAGGGAAAAATGAGTGGGGTGCTGGAATTGATGGTAATACCGTCAAGGCCTCTTTTCAGGCTATTGTAGCCGGGTTAAATAAACTGATTACTTAAAGTTAGGTTCGCGCTTTTCTAGGAAGGCTTTAACCCCTTCCATATTCTCTTCAGACCCAAAAATATTATTTTGTGCTTCTGCTTCTGCATTAAAGGTTTCATCATATGATTGAGTCATTGAATCATTCATCAATTTCTTGGTTAATGATAAGGCTTGTGGCGATCTCTTGGATAGATGTTCCGCCCATTTTTTTGTTTCAGCGGTTAATTCATCTAATTCCACCACTTTGTTAGCTATACCCATAGTCAAACAATCAGCAGAAGATATTTTCTTTGCTTCAATTGCATATTCTAAAGCTCGCGCATACCCAATGGCTCTTGTTAAGAGAAAACTGAGCCCGCCATCAGGCACCAATGCAATATTGCTAAAAACGGACATAATGTATGCATCTTTGGCCATGATTCTTAAATCACAAGCCATAGCTAATGCAGCTCCAATGCCAGCGGCAGCTCCGTTGATTGAACCAATGACTGGTTTTGGCATTTCAATAATGTTCTTTAAAAAAGGATGGTAGCCTCTTAATAAAGCATCCTTGGTATCTGACCAGGAGGCGTCTCTTTCAGTTAAGTCAGCACCAGCAGAAAAACCTCTGCCCTCACCAGTTATAACCAACACTCTAATTTGAGAATCATTTTTTACTTGTTCAGTTGCATCCCCCATATCCCAGATAAGCTGTTCATTAAAGGCATTCATCATTTTTGGACGATTAATCGTTATAGTTGCTACCCTATTTTCAATCTCTAAGCTTATAGTTTCATAACTCATATTTCTCTCCGAATTAATTGATTATTTCTTATTTAAGATTAAATCGCCATCACTAAAAGTTAAAAAAGCGCTCTTTTGATCATTATCTGCTCTTGACCAATTAACCTGAGTTCTTGAACTGGGATTAGAATGAATAAATGCTTTAAAAATTTCGCTAATTATTTTTTTATTTGGCATAGCTACATTATTAATTTTTATCCAATACCTTATTACTTCTGCACAAGTGCCCTCTTCAAGATCAAGCAAAAAATTTCTATTCAATTTAGACCCTCTAATATATTTTTTAAATTGCTGATCAAGTAAAAAATCATGGACTTCTTTATGCTTTGAAACTAGCTGAGCAGTTTGTTGGATTTGCATGCTTGCATTAGGCCAACGATTTGAAGCCATCTTGAGAACCTCATTGCGGATAAAGTTACGATCTTGGTTATCCTCAAGATTGGTATCATCAGAGATAAATTCAATCTTGTTCATAGATAAATATTGGGTTAGATCAGATTTAGAATAACCAAGCCATGGTCTTAAAATTACACCCTCTCCTAGGGTGCGTTTTTTCATTGGCCCCTGAAGACCATCCAGTCCAGTCCCTCGAAACAGTCTAAATAAAATTGTTTCAGCTACATCATCTGCATGATGAGCCATTAATAATTGATCATTTGATTGAAGAGCTTCTTTAAAAATTTTATATCTGGCATTCCTTGCAGCTGATTCAAGACCTGATTTTTTTGAATTTATATTTACAACAAAGCTCTGAAAAGCAACATTTCTTTCCTCGCAAAATATTTTGCAGTGATCTTCCCATTGATCTGAATCTTTATTTAATGAGTGATTTATGTGAATTGCTGAGAGACTTCCATGTAAAAGGCCTTGCTGATTGATCTCATGACAAAAATGCAAGAGCGCAGAGGAATCCCCTCCTCCGCTGAAGGCAACAATAATATTTTTTTTGGGATCGACTAAATCAAAAAAATCTTTTGGATCAAACAAAATCAGGCACCGATTTTAAGTAAGCGTTGGTAACGTCTTTGAAGTAACTCCTCTTGAGAGAATTTTGATAGCTCTGCTATGTTTGTTAGTAAAGATGCTTTAACGTTTGCTGAAATCATATCGTAGTCTTGGTGTGCACCACCAATAGGCTCAATAATAATATCATCAACGATGCCTATTTTTTTTAAGTCGCTTGCTCCAACTTTCATCGCTTCTGCAGCTTCTGGAGCTTTATCAGATTCTCTCCAAACTATTGAAGCGCAAGCCTCAGGTGAGGCTACAGAATATGTACCATATTCTAAAATAGCAACATGGTCTCCCACTCCCAAAGCCAAAGCCCCGCCAGAACCACCTTCACCTGAAACTACAACTAAAATTTTAGTTTTAAGACTAGACATAACAGCTA